>Ga0207419_1000541_pt1 | contig 32768 bp, 27 predicted proteins | sample ElkSloMetagenome_4_FD_184723 | JGI IMG/M metagenome (GOLD analysis project Ga0207419, IMG submission 184723) | Hot spring microbial communities from Elkhorn Slough, Monterey Bay, USA - MD2A (version 2) | ecosystem: Environmental > Aquatic > Marine > Intertidal zone > Estuary: Microbial mat ... | reverse complement strand
CCCCTTGCGGGGAATTTAGCTTTGGAAAGAAAAAACCCGGTATTAAAAAGTCGCAAAAAACACTTGTTTCAATCCCCTTGCGGGGAATTTAGCTTTGGAAAGTGGGCAGGGACTATTATCGTAAAAAGTCATCGCGTTTCAATCCCCTTGCGGGGAATTTAGCTTTGGAAAGATTTACTGAATTGTTTATTTCGGAATTAACGGCTGCGAGTTTCAATCCCCTTGCGGGGAATTTAGCTTTGGAAAGAAAGTCAAATATAGCTGCAAGCCGAGAACGAGTAGTTTCAATCCCCTTGCGGGGAATTTAGCTTTGGAAAGTCTGAAGCATTGCTATCTGCCGGAACCCCGATTGTTGTGTTTCAATCCCCTTGCGGGGAATTTAGCTTTGGAAAGTCCGCCGATTGAAACTGAGTCTGGGAGGTCATTCTAGAACCGATTTTCGTGAACCTCAAAATTAGGTTCATTTCAGCCCTCAAAATTTCCCGACTCCGACATCTTTTCCAAAGATTGAAACGTTGAAACTATTCATTTGTCGAGGTTCTGGCGATTTTCGTGAACCCCCTGGGGTTTTTGCCTCCGCTTCGGTTCGCGAAAAATCTAACTACAGACATAATAAAACAGCGATCGCATAATTGTCTAGCCCCAACCAGAAAATCAACCGACGGTCAACACTTCCTCTTGCTTTTCACTGAGAACATCCTGCATTTTATCCAACCATTCGATTAAAGATTCAAGTTGTTTGCTGGCATTCATCACCCCCAAACCCCTGACAGTGACTTTTCCTTTGCTGTAGACAAACCGAGAATGGAGATGAGAGGGTAGCTTTTCCTTGAGTAAATTCCAAGCGGGTTCTTCCATCGGAGTTTCCAGGAGAATATGCTGTTTATTTTCCGTATCCGGTTTAATCCGAGAAAAGCCCAGATTTTTGGCAATTTGTTTGAGTTCCATCACCCGAATTAACTGTTGGGCGGGTGTTGGTATTGGGCCATAGCGATCGCACCAATCTTCTTCTAATCTTGCTAATTCATCCCGACTACTACAAGACGCCACTTCTCGATAAGCACTCATTTTTTGATCAATATCGGGAATATAATCAGAAGGAATAAAAGCAGTCAGATTCAGATCAATTTGAGTATCATCAACTTGCGGGATTTCTTGACCTTTAATTTCTCGAATTGATTCTTCCAACATCTCGGTATACAAATCAAACCCGATCACATCCATTTGACCCGATTGTTCTGCCCCGAGTATATCACCGGCGCCGCGAATTTCTAAGTCTCTCATCGCCAGTTGATAACCGGAACCTAACTGGGTAAACTCTTGAATAGCCCTTAATCGTTTGCGGGCGTCGTCGGATAATGCCGCCCGTCCATCTGCGGTGACGGGGTAAAATAACCAGGCATGGGCTTGTACTCCCGATCGCCCAACTCGACCTCTTAACTGATACAATTGAGCCAAACCAAACCGATGAGCATCTTCGATTAAAATGGTATTCACCCGAGGAATATCTAACCCCGATTCGATGATGGTTGTACAGACTAATATTTCCGCTTCTCCAGCATTAAAGGTCAGCATAATTGATTCTAATTCTGCTGCATTCATTTGTCCATGAGCGGTAGCTATCCTTGCACTCGGCACCATTTCGCGAATTCTAGCTGATTTTTCCTCTATCCCTTCGATTCGAGGAACGACATAAAAAACCTGTCCGCCGCGATCTAATTCTTGACGAATAGCAGTGCGAATGGTTTCGTCATTGTAGGGAGATAAATGGGTTTTAATCGGGCGACGAGAGGGTGGGGGTGTGGTAATTAAACTCATTTCTCGGATACCTGACAGCGCCATATATAAAGTTCGGGGAATGGGCGTGGCGGTTAAGGTAAGAACATCGACATGAGTTTTGAGGGTTTTAATTTTTTCCTTTTGATTAACTCCAAATCGTTGTTCTTCGTCTACGACTAAGAGTCCTAAATCTTTGAATTGAATGGTTTTGCTGAGAATCGAATGGGTGCCGACAATAATATCAATTTCGCCCGTTATTAACCGTTGTTGAATTTCTTTCTTTTCGCTGGCGGTTCGGAAGCGGTTTAATAAGGCAATTTCGATGGGATAGGGGGCAAATCGTTCTTTGATGGTGTGATAATGTTGTTGAGTTAAAATGGTAGTTGGGGCGAGAAATGCCACTTGTTTTCCGGCTGTTACTGCTTTAAAGATTGCCCGAATTCCGACTTCTGTTTTCCCAAACCCAACATCTCCACACACTAAACGATCCATCGGACGTTCGGCTTCCATATCCCGTTTCACGTCTTGGGTTGATTTGAGTTGATCGGGCGTGGGTTGATAGGGGAAAGAATCTTCAAGTTCCTGTTGCCAAGGTGTATCGAGGGGATAGTTATAACCCGTTTGTTGGGCGCGTTGGGCGTAGAGTTTGAGGAGATCAACCGCCAACTTTTTAATCGCTTTTTGAACTTTATTTTTCGTTTTCTCCCAAGATTTACCCGAGAGTTTATTGAGTTGGGGAACTTTCGCCCCTGTACTTCTAAACCGCGATAAGGTTCCGACTTGATCGGCTGCAACTCGCAATAACCCATCTCCATATTGAACGACTAAATAATCGCGAGTTTCGTTATTAATTGTCAGACTTTCTAACTTTAAAAACTTGCCAATTCCATGCTGACGATGAACCACATAATCCCCCGGACGGAGTTTATTCGGGTCAACTTGTTTAGACGCCGCCCGACGCCGTTTGCGGATGTAGCTAGGAGTGGCGAGGGAATGTTGACCATAAAACTCTCGATCAGTAATGACAACGACCCGCAAAGTCGGTAAAATAAAGCCTTCGAGTTCAGCCAGTCCGGTATATTTGAGGGCGACGGGGGTATCTTTGATTAACCCATCAATGGCGGGATAGTCGCGGGGGTTGGGAACAAATTTGGATGGACAGTCGTGTTCAGAGAGGAGGGCTACAGATCGACTAGGTTGGGCTGAAACCAGAAAGATCGAAAAATGGCGATTTCGTTCTTGGCGGATCAGATCGGCGAGTTTGGCAAATTGATGAGGTGTAATGGGGACGGGGCGACTCGACAGGTTGAGACTGGGCGAACCTGCAACCAGGGGAGAAGGGTGAACTTCGGTGAGTTCCGAGAGGTAGAGGCGATCAAAGTGGGCGGAAATATCGGCTAAAGAGTCGCTAAACGGACGATGGAGTTGGGGATATGGGTTTGAATCTTGTTCTTCCGATAAACTCTGTTCGATGTGATCATACCAGCGATCGCCATGCGCCGCACATTGATCGGGTTCATCAACAGCAACTAAAGTCAGTTCGGATAAATAATCAAGTAACGAGGCGGGTTTGTCAATTTTCCAGTTTTCGGTTCCAATTCCCCAGGGGGTAAAATCGGTGGGGGTGAGAACTAATTGGGGGATTTTGTCTAGCGATCGCTGAGTTGTGGGGTCAAATTCGCGAATGCGTTCGAGTTCATCCCCAAACCATTCTAACCGAACGGGGAGTTCAGCCGCGACGGGAAAAATATCAACAATATCGCCCCGACGACTCCATTGACCTTCAGTTTCGACCAACGAAACCCGTTCATAACCGAGAGTTGCGAGTTGTTCATCGAGTTGTTTGGAGTCTTGAGTTGTTCCTTGTTTGAGAGTCAGACAATAGGGTTGAAAATCCTCAACGGGGGGAAGATGGGGTTGTAGCGATCGTTCCGTGGCGACGATCGCAATTTTCCCATTTTCCGCGCTTTTTTTGTCTGCGGCTTTTTCACGGGCGTCGGGGTTGACTAAATCTGCGAGTACCTGCATTTGTCCCCAAATCATTTCTTCGGAGAAAGAGGGATCATAGGGCGAACCTTCTGACGTCGGATAAAAATGAACCAAAGACCAACCCATTGCTTCGAGTTGGGCTGACCAGCGTCCCGCTTCTTCGAGGGTTGCAGTGACCACAAACAAATTCAGTCCGGCTTCTTGGGCGAGGGCGGAGGCGACCAATCCTTTCGGTAAGCGGGGAACCCCGTTAAGGTAAAGTGATTGATGTTGATTGAGTTTAGTCAGGAGTTCGCGGGTCAACGGCGATCGCGCAGTCGCCCGAACAATCGCAGAAAATGTCATAGATGCTTCAGGAATGGTGTTGTCGTTCTTACCATTTTAGAGAATTTAGCGATTTGTTATTGGGGAATTATAAAATGCTTGCGGTCTTTAATGAAATTTTAATTTTACTGTTGTTGGTTTTGGCGAATGGTGTATTTGCCATGTCTGAGATTGCTATTGTCTCATCTCGTCGGGTGCGTTTGCAACAGTTAGCGAATGCGGGAAACAAAAAAGCCCACACCGCCCTAGAATTGGCGAATACACCGAATCGCTTTTTATCGACGGTTCAAGTGGGGATTACGTTAATTGGGATTTTAGCCGGGGCGTTTGGGGGGACAACGTTAGCGGAGAAACTCGCTGGAAAACTGGATAAAATTTCTGTTTTGGCGCCGTATAGTGAGGCAATTAGTTTGGGGATTGTGGTTTGTTTTATTGCTTATTTGTCTTTGATTTTAGGGGAATTGGTACCGAAACGGTTAGCCTTAAATCACCCTGAACGGATTGCTACAATGGTTGCTAAACCGATGAGATGTTTATCTACGGTCGCCTCTCCGGTGGTTTATTTGCTGAGTAGTTCGACAGAGTTGATTTTACATTTGTTGGGCAGTGAAGTTCCGAATGAACCGCAAGTCACCGAAGAAGAAATTAAGGTGTTAATCGAACAAGGTACACAATCGGGGATTGTCGAAGAAGCCGAACAAAATATTGTAGATCGGGTGTTTCAATTGGGAGATCGTCCGGTGCATCGTTTAATGACACCTCGGCCGGAAGTGGTTTGGTTGGATTTAGAAGAAACTCCCGAACAAAATCGCCACAAACTGAATAATAGTTCTTATACTAGAGTGTTAGTTTGTCAGGGGGGTTTAGATAATGTATTGGGGTTTGTCCGGGTGACGGATTTATTATCTCAAACCTTATTAAATCATCCCCTAGATTTAACTCGTCCGTTGCGACGTCCTTTGTTTGTTCCCGAAAGCACTTCGGTGTTAAAAATTTTGGAAATGTTCAAACAAACCGGAACCCATCTCGGGATAATTGTGGATGAATATGGCGTGATTCAAGGGTTAGTAACGTTGAATGATATTTTGTTAGAATTGGTTGGTGATATTCCCGCAGTTGATCATTTGGATGAACCGCAAGTGATTCAGCGCGAAGATGGGTCTTGGTTGTTGGATGGAATGTTGGCGGTTGAGGACTTTTTTAAATTGTTTAAATTAGAAAGGTTTGCCCAACAGTCTCGGGGAAGTTATCATACGGTTGGTGGTTTTGTGATTACTCATTTGAGTCGAATTCCCTCAGTGGCGGATCATTTTGAATGGAATGGGTTGAGAATTGAAGTGGTTGATATGGATGGAAATCGGGTAGACAAAGTGTTGGTAATGCCGATTATTTTAGACCGAATGCCAACAAATTTACAGCCTTAAAATTTGGAATTCAAGATTGATTTTGTATAAACACTGAATGATTTGCTGTCGTGAAGTCTATGTTAAAATTCCTCAAGTCACTTTCATTGAAACAAATTCGTCAAGCTTTAATTTTATTGTTTTGTTGGACGGTTGTTCCGTTATTTTTAGTGGAAGTTTTAATGATTGTTTTAGAACCTTATTTGTTTAAGGGATTGTATCAATACGACCAAGATTTGGGTTTTAAAATTCGTCCCTATGCGAATGGAAATAATCAATTTGGTTTCAATGATAAAGATTATCCGTTAGAAAGGGAAGCGGGTAAATTTCGGATGTTAGTTGTTAGTGATTCTTTTAATTGGGCAGGGGGAAAAGAGGAAAATTACACGACATTGTTAGAGAATCAGTTTACAGAATATTATGGTATTGATCAAGTTGAAGTGATTAATACGGGTTATCCGGGAACCCATACGGGGGAACAGTTGGAAATGTTGAAAAAGTTCGGTTTGCAATATCATCCGGATTTAGTAGTTTTGGGGTTTTTTGTCGGAAATGATTTTATTGATGCTGATCCCCACCGTAAGCGAATTATTGTGAATGATATTTATATTGATATTGATAAACGGGAAGAATTGGTTATCTTTGGTTATCCGATTATTGGACAGTCGAGGTTATGGTTATTTATCCAACAAAAGTATAAAATCTTCCAAGAAGCCGCAAAATCTCAACAAGCCTCGCAGTTACCTGAAACGTTAATTGCTTCTTCAACTCCTCAAGTTTTGGGTCAAAATTCTAACTCTACTGTTGAACAGTCTCCCGGTATTCTCTCTCTTGAAACGTTTTTAGAAGTGGAGAAAAATCGCTTGAGTTTTTGTGAAAAAGACGATTTGGAGGACGGAGACTGGGATAAAAATATTAACTATGTTCTCCAGAGTATTTCGGAAATGAATCGGATTTTGCAAGAAAAAAATATTCGGTTTATTGTTGCCATTTATCCCGATGAATTTCAGGTCAACCCAACGCTGTTTAATCAAGTCGTTAATGAGTTTGAACTCGATCCAAAAGATTATCAAATCAACTGTATGCAAACTATCCTAAAACAACATCTAGAAGACAAAAATATTGCTTACATTGACTTTTTAGAACGGTTCAAAGCCGAACAACAAAAACAACATCTCTACCTCCTCCAAGAACCCCATTGGAACTCTGCGGGAAATCAACTCGCGGCTGAGATTTTGTTTGAAAATTTGCGAGAGAAGATAGATAATTACTTTCAGTCTTTAGTGAAACCTTCCGCTTCTAAATAACTTAATTTAAAATAATTTCAATAAAAATGCTTAAACTCAAACAAGTTAAATCCTTCTTTCTCCAAACCTTAATCATCACTACAATCACGTTGATTTTATCAGAAATTACCTTTAGAATTTACCACAAAATTAACCCAACCTTCCTCTTTACAGATCGTTCCTACAACCGTTGGCGAGGAAAACCTAATTCTCAGGATTTTGACTTTACCTTAAATTCCAAAGGATTTAAAGATGTCGAATTTACAACCGAAAAACCTACAGGAGTTTATAGAATTATCGGAATTGGGGATTCTTTCAGCTTTGGAATTGTTCCCTATCAATACAATTATCTCACAGTATTAGAAGAAAAACTTAATCAAAATAATCAAAAAATTGAATTGATTAATATGGGAATTCCCGGAATGGGGCCAAAAGATTATTTATCGTTGTTAGTCAATGAAGGGTTAGAAGTTCAACCAAATATGGTGTTACTTTCCTTTTATATTGGCAATGATTTTATGGATAATCAATTCAAAGCAAAAGAACGACAAGGGGATAAATTTTATGTGATTTCTTTTGTGCGATCGCTGATTAAACTTCAAACCCAATACGAAGGCTTAGTTTTTAATCCCAGTAATAGTTTAACATACGTTGACGATGCACCAACCCACAATGATGAGTTTTACCTCAATGATACCAAAAATAAAAGTAATATGTTCGTTAAAAATCCAGCAGATGACATCTTTGAGGGATATGTAAAAGATGCAGTAAGTGATATTCTCAAAATCAAGGAAATCTGCGACTATCGCAATATTAAGTTAGTGGTTGTGATTATTCCTGATGAAGTTCAAGTTAATCAAAAATTGCAATCAAAAATAGTCAAAATGTTTGATTCAGATGATCCTGATAAGTTAGATTTTCGACTTCCTAACCGAATGTTACAGAAAACGTTTCAAGACAATAATATTGAATACATTGATTTGATGGATGAGTTTGTCGCTGCATCTTCTCAAACCCAACTCTACAAACCAAATGATACTCACTGGAATATTGCGGGAAATCAACTCGCCGCAGAAGTTTTATTTAAAAATATATTAGAAAAATACCCCAATCAATTAAAATAATTTTGTATCATTTCACTAAAATAGACGGTTGGATGTGTCAATTATTGTTCCTCAAACCTTGAAGACAAAATTAGTTATTTTCTGGAATAAAAGGTAATGTAACTGTAAAAATAGATCCTTCTCCTACTGTTGATTTTACCTGAACTTCTCCTTGAAATAATCTCACAATTCGACTCACAATTGCCAGTCCTAAACCTACACTTTCTAGAGGATTTTTAATGGGATCTACTTGAAAATAGGATGCAAAAATATTAACTTTATTTTCTTCAGAAATCCCAATTCCTGTATCGGAAACTATGATAGACCATTCTTGCTGATTAAGTTGCTGACAAATTACTTTAATATTTCCTTTTTTTGTATACTTAATAGCATTACTGACTAAATTACTAACCAGTTGTTGGATACGAAGTGGATCAGTAAGAACTTGTAAGGGAGCAAGTTTAATATCTATAAAAATTTCAAGTTTTTTAGCTTGAGCTTGGGGTTGTAATCCTTCTTCTACGATTTCTTGAATCAAAGAACCCACATTAGTTCTTTCTAAGTTAAGTTGCATACCACCCTGATCATAACGAGAGATTTCTAACGCATCATTAATGATCTTTAAAAGCAGTCGTCCATTCCGAAGTACCCGTTCAATTGAATCTAGGTTAGTGGCTGTAACTTTATCTTGAGACTTTAAGCGTTTTTGTTGTTCTCGAATTAATAAATCAGAATAACCAATAATTGAATTTAGAGGTGTTTTAAGTTCGTGAGCCAGGTAAGCAAGGTTATCTTTTTGTACTTGAAGAAGGCGAGTTAGCTCTTGATTTGTTAATGTTAATTGACCTTGCATTTGTTTGAGTTCATTGAGCCTGGCATCAATATAACTTTCTATGCTATTGACAATTATTGCATCTAAAACACCATCTAGAATTTTAATAGCTTGTAGTACCTCATCAACTGAACCTGTGCGGAAATCTGGATGTAAAACATCTAAAATAATCATTCTTAGGAGGCGATATTCTCGCATGATTTCTGCTGTATCATATCCCTGTTCAGCTCGTACAAATCCATGATGTAAACTCTTTTCTTCTAGTTGTTCATAATCACCACATTGTTGTCGTGAAAGTAGCTTTGCAACTTCAGCAAGAACCTCGGGTAGACTATTCTTGACCGCTTGATATGCAAGCTGTTTAGCACTATCTATTTCTCCATCGTGATGAACAGCTTTTACCCATCGCTCAACAATCAGTTCTAACTGGTTTGATAAACTTTGCCCCAGATCTTTCATCTCAAATAATAATATATTCAGTGTATATCAAATGTTAACACAAAGATAAGTGGAATATATTTTTGAATTTGTTTATCTTATTAATTTTGGGTTTTAGTCTCAAAAGATTTATCCGTTAACGTCTCCACAATTGAACGTCCAATATAAGTTGAAAAAATCTCCTCACCCCTGGCATTATAGTGACAGCAGTTATCTCCATAAACAGGTTCATCGACCTGATCAAAAATATTTAGAGCATTAAAAATATTAACATTATTTGCTTTCAACTCATCAATTTGTTCAATTAACAAAGGATAGCCAATTTTTACTCCTTTATCGTAGGGACTCGCCTCACTGAAAGCAATTTTCTTTTCAGCTTCACTAAATTTTCGATTCGTTTTCCAATATTGATTCGGTTGAAAAAAGTGAAAATAGGGAATATTATTCGCGGCTGCAACTTGGTGCATTAATATAGAGGTTTTCGCCCAATAATCAGCCACCTGTTCAAAAAATACAGCATCCGGTAAAACAGAATCTTGATTATAAAAGAAAATCACACTTTCTTGATCTTCGTCTAGGGGTTTATTTCTATATCTCTCAAATCTTTGGAGATTTTCTCGATAGTTTTTAACTAAGGTTTGAACATAAACTGACATAATGGCATTACAGGATGCAAGTTTACAGTCTTGTAATGTGTCAAGGTTATCACTTAACTGTTCTTTATTTTCTTTGATTTCTAGCAGCGTTCTTAGGGCTTTATCCGATAAACTATTATTAGCAAGTCCAGTTAAAGGTTCGATATGAGCGGGACTCGGCATGGCTAAATCAAGTTGGCGTTGATTGTTAAGATTCGACAAAGCGACTTCGTTAAACCCATCAATATTAATAATCAAATCAAACTTTTGACCCCGAGCCAACATATAGTTTAAAATTAATAATTGTTGGGGTTGTTTATATCCACCAATTGCAAAGGATAAAATAATAATTTCCTTGTTTTTGTATTGGGGAACTTGCTGAAGTATTTTTTCTAAAAGCTTATTTCTGACTTCATAAATTGAATAGTTAGAAGCCACCGAACCCCCAAAAACTCCAACAATAACTTGATTGTCATTTGTTTTTTCAAAAGGATAATCATAGGGAGTAATAAACCCATAATTATTATATTTAAAACCCGGTCTAAAATCAGGGCCAGGTTTTTGTACGAACCCGAAAAAAGGATGTAAACGTTCGACAATCGATTCTCCTCCGACTCGCACCCCTTCTAAATTAATCCCCAAATCTTGATAGTTTTCTGATTTTTCACGAGTATAAAAAAACTGTTTGTTTATAATTAAGTAGAACGCCAAATAACCCAGTTCAAGAAAGACAAATAAAAGCACTAGATTAATAACTGTTAGCTTGAGTCCTTCTTGAATTAATTTAACGTTTAATTTTTTCATCATTTATCTTTTTTTAAGGTAATATTGAGAGGCAATCAAAACCGATCTGAGAGTTGTTAGGGATGAAAAGTTTTTATAATGGACTGAGCGACATAATCGGTTAGGATATCCTGTCCAAGTTGGTTATAGTGACAACAACTATCTCGATAAACGGTTTCGGAAGTTTCATCTAATATTTTAACAGCATTAAATAGATTTATACCATATTTTTGCATCTGTTCAGCTTTTGAAATCAAAACTGGATAGCTTTTTCGAGCATCTTGATGATAGGGACTCTCCTGAATCATCTGCTTTTCTGCTGATGGAAAAATCCGTTCAGTTGGATAGTGTTGATTGGGTTGAATTACATGAAAATAGGGAATCTGACGCATTGAAAGTAAATGAGACATCATCAGAGAAGATTCAAACCAGTTATTAACGGCTTGATTAACCGCAACGGTATTTGCTAAGGCTTCTGATGTTTTAGATAATGCAATCAGACTTTTTTCCGAATGACCTGCTGTGGATTTTTTCTGGATTTGACGTTGATCAAAATCACTGACTTGCTGCTGATAAGTTTTGGATAAATGTTTTATCCTGAGTTGATTTATCCCATAGCAAAATGCGAGTTTACATTGATTTAACTGTTGATTAACTTGAGTTAACTTTTGTTTGTTTTTGATTATATCTCCTATGGAAACAATCGCTGATAAATCCGCATTAACTAAACTCGTTAACGGTTGAAAATGTTGAAAACTTGGCATAGAAAAATCAAGTTTTGCTTGATTATTTAAGGAAGATAATGCGAGTTCATTAAAACCATCAATATTAATCACTAAATCAAACTCTTGACCTATCGATAAAAAATAACTTAAAATTAAAAGTTGTTGGGGTTGTTTGTATCCACCGTTTGCAAAGTTTAGAACAATAATTTCTTTATTTTTAAACTGGGGTAAAGATTGGAGTTTTTGAATCAGAGTTCGAGGATGAGAAGGATCAATCGTTTCATTCACACTAAAATCACTCGCTACCGAACCCCCAAAAATACCAATAATAACTTGATTAGAATGAGTTTTGGTATAGGGATAATTATAAGGCGAGAAAAAGCCATAATTATTCACTTTTAACCCAGAATTTTCATGGTTATAGACTCCGGGTTTCAGAACATAGCCAAAAAATGGATGAAAGCGAACAAGAATAGATTCATTGTTTGATTTTTTCTGAGATAATTTTGTTAAAACAAAAGATTCTGGATGATTACCAACTCTTTTAGGAGAAAAATAAATAATACGTTTTTCAGTAATCCAAATCAATAAAAATAATACGGCTTCTGTTAAAACAAACAATAGAACTAAGTTAACTAAACCCACAGTTACCCAAGGTTTAACTTGTTTGATAACAGGTAATTTTTTAAGACTCTGATAAAATTTCATAAAAAATTAGGGTGTTTGGTTTGTTTTTTGTACCTGCTGAGATGTAATTCGCTGACAAATTTGATTCGACATTAACTCAGCCGCAACTCGATTTCCGTCTCGATTCCAATGACCTTCACAGGGGTACGCATTCTCAAAACCATGCAAACATTCCCCTTTTTCTTCTGCTACTTGTTGCAGAGGTTCGGCTAATCTAAACACAGTAAAATCTTCTCGTTCACCTAACGCTTGAATACGCTTATCAGGATAAAATAAATCTTGGATATCGTATTTTTCCATGAACTCTTGGCGTTTATCTAGTTTGGGATGAACTTGATAAGAATCACTAATCGTAAACACCATAAAATCAACACCTTGCTGTTTAACTTCATCCTGAATTAACGAAATTAATCCTTCAGTAATATTCCAAGCTTCTTCCCAATTTTCATCGGGGGGTTCTTTGTAGAAATTGATATTCGTTTGTTCGTAATCTTGTTCAAATTGACGCTGTTTTGCTGTCGCTTCCGCTTGTCGAATCAGTTGTAAAATTCGGGAATTTTCTAACAACCAACGGGGTAAATAATCGAGTCTAGAAGTTGAATAGTAATCCCGTTCCAGTTGAGTTAAATCTTTAAAAGAATTATCAATCACCCATTGACCATTTTCTAAGGTAAAATAAGGACGAAAATGATCATGTTCTAAAGGTTTATAATTATTACGGATATCATTGCCTGGATAAAAACCCAACAATACTAAATCTGGGGAAAATTGCCAAACGTGATGGCGTAATGTCATCAATTCTTGGGCGGTACCATAACCCTGAACTCCAAAATTTAAAACCTCAACATTCTTCCCGTTTAACGCTGAACATTCGGCTAATTTTTGTTCCATAATTGCTGCTGCGGTATATTCTAACGGAACATGAATCGCCTCAACAAATGAGTCTCCTAAAAACGCAATTCGATAGGTATTTTCAGGCTTATTAACGGTTCGTTCTTGATCGCGCATTCCGCTACTATTCATCTGAACTCCGGTTCTTTCCCCTTCCCCCGCCCACACCGTCACTGCATTCGCCCGAGGCGCCCAACCCCGGTGGGGATCATCAACCCGATAAGCGAGGGTTTCTGACTCAGGATCGGGCGGTAATGGTGCCTCAATTCCCGCTAGCCGTAAACCGATTTCACCGATCAAAATTGCAAAGATAAAACTTCCACAAACTAAGCCCAAATTAATAGCTAAAGGTTTAAGTTTCTTGATCATTTTTTCACCTGTTGACATAACTGATTTGCGATTAATTTTCCGGCAAATTGATGTCCGTCTGGGTTCCAATGTCCCGCACAAGGAACTGCTGTTTCAAACCCATGTAAACAGATGTTATTTTCTTCTGAATAGGCTTGAAAGGGTTCGGCTAAATTTAACACGGGAAAACGTTTGCGATCGCCTAATCTTTGGAGTCGTTGATCAGGATAAGATAAATCTTCTATTTGATAAGTATTCATAAAAGATTGACGAAAAGCTGGATTGGGATGAACCTGTATCGGATCAGCAATCGTTACTAACAAAAATTCGGCATTTTTTTGTTGAACTTCCTGATTCATCAGAGTGATTAAATCTTCAGTAATATTCCAGGCTTCTTGCCAAACAAGATCGGTGGGTTCTTGAAAGTTTTTAGCATTAAGTTTGTTTAAATGTTGCAGTAAATTTTTTTGCTTTAAATCTCGTTCTGCTTTTTTAGCAACTTGTAAAATTCTCGAATGATTAACCAATCCACTGGGTAGCCGATCAACAGCCGTAATCCAATAGCGATCGCTATGTTCAAGCGATAAGTTTCTAAAGGAATAATCCGGCACTAATTCCCCATCTTTATATACAAAAAACGGTCGATAATGATTACTTTCAAGTTGTGCTGAATTATCAATTATATCATTGCCAATAAAAAAGGAAAGAATCACAATATCTGGGTTATAGTCCCACACCTTTTCACGCAACATTAATAATTCTTGGGCGGTACCATAACCATCCACCCCAAAATTCATCACTTCTACTTTTTTACCTTTCAATCCGGCACAGTTTTGTAATTCTTTTTCGATGGTAGACCAGTAAGTTTGTTCAACGTCAACCTGCACCGCTAACGTAAAAGAATCCCCTAAAACAGCAATTCTGACTGTATCTTTTGCCTTGTTTTTAGAGTAAATTTGATCTCGAAATCCATTAATATTAATCTTAATATAAGCTTCACCTTCCTGTTCCCATAACCCAGAAGCCCCCGGTCGATTTGTCCAGCCCAAATCAGGATGAGACATGGTATAAAAAGAAGGTGAAAAATTACCATGACCCGGTTGAGGCAACTTTTTTAACCCTTCAATTCCAGCTAAACGCAATCCAATTTCCCCCATCAATACGCCAAATAAAACACTTCCTAGTGTTAAACCTAGATTCAATATCCAAGCCTTGCGTTTACCCATTCTCGTCTACTTATCTTCAAAAAAATAAAGCTCTGTAGAGACATTATTAGGAACATCTCTACAAGAATACTTCTTGGTTTTTTATAGCTTCCGTCTTCAATGTGTTCAAGTTTAGAACAACGTATAAATAAACGGAGCGATCGCAGAACCTTGAGAGAGAACAATTAACGCCCCCAACAAAACCAAAGTAATAATCAGAGGCAATAACCAATACTTTTTGCGTTCTTTCATAAACGCCCACAAATCTTTTAAAAAGTCTAATGTTGCTTCAAACACTAGAAAGGACGCTCCATACTTTCACGATTTCTAACTTGACTTCCAACCCGATAGGTTGAGAGATTGGGGTTCAATTCCCGCTGCATGGCATCGCTGCCGAAAATTCGTTTAATCAATGCCATCGGTGTCATCATAACGTAAAACACCATCCCTAGAATAATCCTGGTATTAATCCCGCTTAAAACCAAACCAACCCGCATCCAACCGTGATAAATCGGATCAAGGGTACCGGGAATAATCAACGCCCACACCGCCAAAATTGACCCCAATATCCAGGGCCAAACCGGAGGGGGCCAGTGTCGAAATACGAGGGGAAGCACGAACCCAAACAACCCCGCAAATATGCCGCCTGTTGTGAGTCCGAACTCTCGCAAACCTTTTTTATCAAGCTTAGGAATATCGTGATCCATTGTTTGTTGATTGAGTGTACAAAACTAAGCTGAAATTGTCTCGTTAAGCCCCATTTTATCCCCCCTAGCCCCCCAATTATGCGCCCCCCTAGCCCCCCAATTCTGGGGGGAATTAGAGTTCTAAGTTCCTCTTTTTCGGGGTCACGGGGGCGCGGGATGATCGGGGGATTCAAATTAATCTAACTCAAATTCCTGTTTCCAAGACTCATCTTTTTCCCAGGGTGTTTGATCGGATTTAGCGAGAAGATAGTTTTCTAATACTAAATAATCCATCTCGGTTCGCATAAAACAGCGATAAGCATCTTCCGGTGTGCAAACAATGGGTTCACCTCGCACGTTAAAGGAAGTATTGACAATTACACCACATCCGGTTCGTTTTTCAAAGTGAGAAATCAGGTCGTGATAGCGAGGATTTGTGTCTTGATGAACCGTTTGTACCCGTGCAGAATAATCGACATGAGTAATTGCAGGAATTTCTGAACGCGGAATTTTGAGTTGATCAATTCCAAATAATTGTTGTTGTTCAGCCGTCATGGAAATACGAACATCTTTTTTAACAGGCGCCACTAACAACATATAAGGACTGGCTGAATTCATATCAAAATAATCAGACACTCGTTCGGCTAAAACAGACGGTGCAAAGGGTCGAAAAGATTCCCGATATTTAATCTTTAAGTTCATCACCGACTGCATTTTAGAGTTGCGGGGATCGCCAATAATTGAACGTCCACCCAACGATCGCGGCCCAAATTCCATCCGACCTTGAAACCACCCAACAACGTTTCCTTCGTCTAAAATTTCCGCCAAACGGGGCATTAATTTCGCATCTTCTAATCGCACATAAGCCGCGTTAATTGAGTCGAGATAAAGTAGAATGTCCTCATCACTAAATCTTGGCCCTAAATAAGCTCCTTTCATCCGATCTTTCGGGGCAGAAACCGTCTTTATTTTAGGTTCTAACGTCGCAATTGTTGAGTTTTTAATCGCCGGATTTTCTACAGTTGTACTCACGGCAAATACTTTTTCGGGTTCAACAGTTCGAGGTTGATTGTGATATTGATACCATACCGCCAAAGCCGCCCCTAACGCTCCGCCTGCATCTCCGGCTGCGGGTTGAATCCAAATGTCTTTAAACGGCCCTTCGCGCAAAATACGACCGTTTGCAACACAATTTAACGCTACCCCTCCCGCCATACAAAGATAATCAACATTCAGTTCTTTTTGAACCGTTCTTGATAACCGTAAAACCACTTCTTCTGTCACCACTTGTATTGAAGCGGCGATATCCATTTCTCGTTGAGTGAGTTTGGTTTCCGGTTGACGAGGCGGCCCTGCAAACAGTTGATCAAACTTTTTATTTGTCATCGTTAAGCCGACGGTATAGTTGAAATAATCCATATTCAACCGGAAAGTACCATCGTCTTTTAAATCAATTAAATGGGTGAGAATTGTATCAACATATTTCGGCTGACCATAAGGCGCCAACCCCATCAGTTTGTACTCACCAGAATTGACTTTAAATCCGGTATAATAAGTAAAGGCAGAATACAACAAACCCAAGGAATGGGGAAAGTCAATCTCCCACTGCGGAGTTAGAGTATTGCCTTCGCCTAACCATACCGTTGTTGTCGCCCATTCCCCCACACCATCGAGACACAAAACCGCCGCCCGTTCAAAAGGACTGGGAAAATAGGCAGAAGCCGCGTGAGACTGATGATGTTCAGAAAACATCAATTTTGGCAATTTTGCCCGTTTAACACCGAGTAAATTGGAAAATTCTTTTTTTAAGATCGTTTTCAGGTAAAGTTTTTCTTTCAACCAAACAGGCATCGCCATTATAAACGAACGAAACCCATTCGGGGCGTAGCTGAGGTAAGTTTCTAAAAGTCGTTCAAATTTGACTAAAGGTTTGTCATAGAAAACAATATGATCAACATCAAGAAGGGTAATATTGGCTTGTTGTAAACAGTAGCGGATCGCGTGTTCAGGAAAGCGGGCATCGTGCTTTTTTCGGGAAAATCGTTCTTCTTGGGCGGCAGCGATAATCTCTCCATCTCGGACTAAAGCCGCTGCACTATCGTGATAATAGGCTGAAATTCCCAGTATGTGCATAAATTTTAGATCTCCTCACAAATTGCGCTATCCGGACTTGGGCGATCGCTTGGCACGGGGGGCGCTGACACTACTCATCAAAAATATCTTCAGATTATACCAACGACGGCCCGACTCCGACGGAAGATTCCGAAAAAAGAGATTAATTCTTGAGAAATGGGGAGATTGGGAGATTGGGAGATTGGGAGATTGGGAGATTGGGCGGCGGGAAGAATGTCAATAATTCTTCGAGAAAACGCTGTATCAACCTCTACTAAACTAAAAATGTAGATCAAGTACCATAAATTTGGATAGAGTACAGCCATCTTAATCAAATTTTCATGCGCTTAGAGCAGTTGCAATCTTTTCTGTGTGTGGCTGAAACCGGAAGCTTTCAACAAGCCGCACACAAATGTGGGGTTACTCAGTCAACGATCAGCCGTCAAGTGCAAGGATTAGAAGCCGAACTCGGTTTACCTCTATTCCATCGTACCGCTCAAGCAAAGCTGACCGTTGGGGGAGAACGCTTTTGGCCCTATGCTCGCAAAATTTGTCAAACCTGGGACAGTGCAAAAGAAGAATTAGCCTCCTTACTCGCGGGAAAACAACCCGAACTCTGTGTGGCAGCCATTCATTCAATTTGTGCCTCTTACCTACCTCCCGTGTTGCAGAAATTTTGCTACGCTTACCCAGAAGTTCAACTGCGAGTCACCTCCCTCGGAAGTGATCGGGCGCTCAAGGTGTTGCGAGATGGGTTAGTTGACGTCGCCATTGTGATGAATAACCGCTCATTTACCGCAACCGGAGAATTGATTGTCCAAAGCCTCTATTGGGAACCGATAGAAGTGTTGATGGCCTCTACCCATCCCCTCGCCAGTTATACCCAAGTTCCTTGGTCAGAACTGGTTCTTTATCCGCAAGTGGTGTTCAAAGACGGTTATGGAATGCAGCGTTGGGTCTTAGAAAAATTTAATCAAACCCAAGCCCAACTCAAAGCAGTTCTCGAACTCAACACCCTAGATGGGTTTCGAGGAGTCGTCCGTCAGGGAGAATTAGTGGCTTTACTCCCCCGTTCAGCCTTAATTGAATCTCAAACTGACTCGACTTTAGCCATTCGTCCAATTGGTGTCGCAGAGGTCAACCCAACAAACACCAAAAAACCCAACGATTTATCCCCATCCGCCTGTGATCGGGCTTGGAGTCGGGAAGTCGTTATGGTCGCCACTTCGGATCGAATGCAAATTCCCCCGATAGAATATTTCTGGAAATTAGTCCAAGAGTTTATTCCGCCAACTTGTGATCCCGTTCTCGAAAAAGTTGGCAAAATAACTGCCGAAAGTCCCTCTTAAACCAGATATGCTAGAGACTTCCTAGTTGTTTTCACCTCTAAACAGATGTAATGAGCGATCGCTTTCGAGACTTACTTCGTAAAATTGGCAGTGGCCCTCATACCGGCGAAAATCTCAATCGCACCGAGGCCGCAGATGCGATGAAAATGATGCTATTACAGGAAGCAACTCCTGCCCAAATTGGCGCATTTTTAATAGCCCACCGCATCAAACGACCCACCAGCGAAGAATTAGCCGGAATGTTAGATGGCTGCGATCAATTCGCGTCCAAACTTCAACCGCTCTCGACCCCTCCCTTACTCTTGAATTGTCCCTACGATGGGCGCTCCCGTACCGCTCCTGTTACTCCTTTAACCGCGTTAATTGTGGCAACAGCAGGCGTTCCGGTGATATTACACGGGGGGGATACCATGCCAACCAAAGAAGGGATTACCCTAACTGAAATTTGGCAACGGTTGGGAGTGGACTGGACAACGCTAACCTTTGAACAGGTTCAACAGGTTCTAGAGACGACTCATTTAGGGTTTGTCTATCTTCCCGCTCATTTTCCCGAGGCAGCCGCTTTGGTTCCCTATCGTCGGGAAATTGGCAAACGTCCGCCTCTGGCAACGATGGAATTGATGTGGTGTCCCTATGCAGGAGTGGCAACTCTAGCTTGTGGATATGTTCATCCTCCCACTGAATTGTTATTTCGCGAAACGTTCAAATGGCGAGGAATGACTCAGTTTATCACCGTCAAAGGTTTAGAAGGAAGTTGTGATTTACCGCGCGATCGCACTTGCATTATTGGTGTACATCAAGCTTGTGATCCCGCTCAGGAAGATTCTGATCTCGAACGGTTGCTATTGCATCCCGATGAGTATGGGTTTGCCGGAAAGGAAGTCCAGCTAGAAAGCTTAACTCAGCTACTGACTGATATACAAGCGGTTTTGGAGGGAAAAGCCTGTGAATTGATGCAAGCGGCGGTTTGGAATGGGGGATTTTACCTGTGGCAGTGTGGAGTGTCTTCTGATTTGGAATCCGGTTTATTGACCGCCAAACAATTACTGATTGATGGCAAAGTTGCTGACAAACTGGAAACCCTTCAACTAGCTGTTCAGGGATAAATCAATGAAAATCATGCTTGCGAAAAAGTTCCTCAAAAAGTTAAAGCAGATTCCGATTCTTTCGTTAGGCTTATTAGGGTTGGCGATTGTACCGGGATTGATGATGATTGGCTTTGTCAGTACCGTTAATTTAACTTGTGAACGGACTGAACAAGCTCTCGGAAAATGTGATTTAGAAGAATCTGGTTTACTGGGTTCAACGTCTAGAGAAATTCCGATTCAGAGTTTGCAAGGCGCTCAAATCATCAAGAAGAATATTGAGGACTTAGCGGATTCAGATTATAGTGCGTTTTATGTGGCACTGTTGACTGAAAATGGTCGAGTTTTCTTGCCGTTTTATCGCCTCGATCACCATTACGCTCAAGATATGGTTGCGGAAATTAACGACTTTGTTGATCATCCGGAAAATATGGTTCTGGAGATTGATGAAGACTATCGTTGGTCTGCTTATATCTGGGGGTTAACGTTGTTGGGTGTCGGTGGCGGACTGTTTACCTCTTGGGCGGCTCACACGAAAACCGTTTGATGGTTTTGAGAGTTATTGAATCGGATTGTTATACGTTAAACGATGTCTAATACCACGATCGCTGCTTTGATTTTAGCCGGGGGAAAAAGTTCTCGGATGGGTCAAGATAAAGCCCAAATTCACTGGGAAGGAAAACCTTTATTAACCCGGGTTTGTGAGGTTGCGACAGAGTGTTGTTCATCGGTTTATGTGTTAACATCCTGGCCGGAACGGTATCAGGAAATCGTCTCGGAACAAGTGCAATTTTTACCGGAGTCTTCTCCTATCGGTCAAGGTCCATTGGTGGCTTTAACAGATGGATTGACTCAAATTGATGCAGAGTGGGTGTTGCTTTTGGCTTGCGATTTACCTCAGCTTCAACCGGAAATTTTGCAACGTTGGATGAGTCAATTGACTGATGTTTCGGAGTCGATATTAGCGGTTGTTCCCTGTCAGGATTCGGGTTGGGAACCGTTATGTGGGTTCTATCGCCGAACTGCTTTGACAGCTTTACAAGGCTTTATTACTCAGGGAGGACGGTCGTTTCAAGCTTGGTTATCTCAAGTTCCTGTTCATCCTCTCACCTTAGAAGCAACAACCGCAGCAATACTTTTTAATTGTAATACTCCGGCTGATTTACAGCAGTGATAAATATCAGCTTAAAATACAAAATAGACTGTATCTTTGGAAAGCTTTTAATTTTTTCTTTAGTTTTAAAATCAGTGAGAATCAATCCCTCATCTGTCTTGAGCTTAAACTTTTGTTAAATTAAGTTGAGATTGTTAATCATTTGACAAATTGCCCAGGGTAATACTGGATATAATCTAGATTAAGAATTCAAATCATAAATTGGAGTACCCGGATGAAATACGCATTTAATATCGTTGGGGTTTCGACCGTACTATCCTTTTTTTACCAACAACAAGAACTTCAAGAAAAATCAATACCTAATGTGGAATACTTAGGACATCATCAATGTAAGCTTGATACTTTTCTTTCTTCAGTCGAAACGGTTTCTCAACAAAGAAACTGGAAACTTGATGAGGTGGTTGATAGTGTGATTGGATTTTGGGTGAATAATTCCGATAGTATTCGTTATTGGCAATCTCGTTTAGAAGATGCTGGACAAGAGAATCTATTAGTCGCTCGGGTTGCTGATATTAAATCCCTGCGAACAACATTTGAATCACTGTTGCATGAATCTTAACTGTAAAACAAGCGAAACATCGGAACACCGGAACAGTTAGATATTCCTTCTTTTCCCCTGCGATCGCCTTTTTTTCCCAAAACAGTGATCGCATTCCCCCTCTCTTCAGTTCTTGTTCTTTGTGAAAAAATTAGGGCAAAATTTCCCCGATTTCCCATTGACAAATGACCCAACTTGACTTATTATTTAACAATGGGAATCTGTGCCAACATATATATATAAGAAATCCTCAGTTGATCTTGCCTTGACAGACTGGGAAAGTTGTACCCAATGGTAGTCCGTTAAATTTTCAATTTCCCCGATCAAGAGAGTTTGAAGAAATTATCCCAAAATTTACGAGAATGAAAAAGCTTGTAACACTTTGATATCGAAAAGGGAAACTCAATCGGTTATAAACAAAGAGAGTAATCCTTGTGAACACTTTAATGAATTAAGACAAATTAATCGCATCCCTCGACACTGCGATCGCCAAATACCAAGATCACCCTGTCAACAAACTTATTGTCTCTCTAACCAAGCAGGTTTGGCAGATTGATTGGACTGTTGCACCCTACGACATCGTTAGTCACTTTCTTGAGTTTGATATTCCCTACTTTTATCGGTTTATGGCAATAGATTTTGGGGACGAATCTGAAGAAACTGCGTTACTGAATGAGTAGGTCAATAACAGAGTGGCATTAAATCAGGAAGCGAAAACCAGTCTCCCTGCGTTAATAGAAGAACTCAATCAGTTACGCCAGGACGCAATATAAGCTTAATTTAGATTGATATTAAATTGATTGTTGAAGGGGAAATTATGATTGAGATCAAATTCGATTAAACACCAGTCATTCAAAGCATCTCAAACCCTTAATTGGGTAGAATTGCCATTCGGGTAATTGATTGATATTCGAGAACAATTCAGATAATTTCCTCTTTCTTGATGTAGACCCGATCTGCTGACGGAGTAACAAGCTTTAAAAAAGCCCAATTCTCCCGATTTCCCAGCAAAAGGAAGTCAAAAAAATCAAATTGCTTTTAAAGGTTTATAGTACAAACAACCGATATCAAGCTAATTTTCCTCCACTATTAAATTAGACGATCAAAATAGACTTCCACCCACAGCCCTCAACCGGGACACTTTCCCCCGAAAATAATAAGTTTATCTAATTCAAAACCGTGAACCCTTTGAAAAATCAAAACTTTAGGTCGAAAATCAGATTTTTTATTGAGAAAAGTTCTTAAAAAGTTGACGAAAATATAGGGGTTCTGGTAGACTAATAAAAACACCTCCCAAGGGGTTCTAGTGTCTAGTTGTCAAAATCGAGTCTAAAACCCAGATCCTGTCGTTAAATATCAGGATTTTCTGACCAAAAATATACAACCCCGACGCACGAATTTTCAAGGCCAAAGCAAAAGACCAAAACCCGCCTCTTGACAAAAAATAATTTTTGTGCTGAATGCAAGAAACTGTAAAAAGGGATCACTGATTACTGTTAACTAATAACTGTAAAAACTGTTAACGGTAGTCAGCGTCATGTCTCGTTCTAAAGCCCTACAATATTACATCCTGATTCGTCTGCTTTTAGCACCTCTGATGCTCTCGACGATTACAACCGTTGTGTTTTTGTTACTCCGAGCAACTCCAGGCGATCCAGTGGATGCGATTCTTGGCCCTCGCGCCCCGGCTAGTGCAAAAGAAGCATTGCGATCGCAATTGGGGTTAGATAGTTCTCTCCTCCAGCAATACCTCGACTATATGGGAAATTTACTCCAATTTGACTTGGGGACTTCGCTCACCAGTCGAGGACAGTCAGTTTGGGAAATTATCTTAGACTATTTTCCGGCAACAGTGGAATTGGCGGTGTTCAGTCTGTTGGTGGCTTTGACGATTGGGGTGAGTGTAGGGGCGATGTCAGCCTCTCACCCCAATACCGTTTGGGATACAGTCGGACGGTTATTTGGTATAATTACTTATTCAGTCCCGGCATTTTGGGCAGGGATGGTGTTTCAGCTCATCTTTGCCGTACAGTTGGGCTGGTTTCCCCTCGGAACTCGTTTCCCGGTGAGTATGACTCCGCCCCCAGAGTTTACGGGACTTTACACCTTCGATAGTTTATTGAGTGGGAATGGGGAGCAATTTTTAACGGCGGTTTACTATCTGTGCCTGCCTTGTTTGACGTTGGGGTTGCTGCTGAGTGGGATTTTTGAGCGGATTGTGCGGGTGAATTTGCGCCAAACTTTACAAGCCGATTATGTCGAAGCAGCGAGGGCGCGAGGAATTCCAGAAAAACGGATTTTGATCGCTCATGCCTTGAAAAATGCTCTGATTCCGGTGATTACAGTTTTGGGGCTAACATTGGCGGCACTCCTGGGCGGGGCGATTTTAACAGAAGTTACGTTTTCTTGGCCGGGACTTGCCAATCGACTCTACGAAGCAATTACGGTGCGGGATTATCCGACGGTACAGGGAATTGTGGTGTTTTTTGCGGCAATCGTGGCGATCGCCAGTATCGGGATAGATATTTTGAATGCTTACGTTGATCCTCGAATTCGCTATTAGGTATTTATTACTAAAAGCCCAAATACGGAAGTCTTAACAGGATTAATCAATGTTGGAGAAATATCTTAATGCTTTGTAATATTTAAAGCCAACTTCGTTAATAATTTTTAATGCAACAAACGCTGACTCCATTGTATAACTGATAGCTGAGGGAGAACAATAACAGACAAACATTAATCAAAGAGTCTGTTCATTAAGAAAGTTTAAATTTCTCTCATAAACCGTGTAAAATTTTCTAAGATTCCTCAAGGTGAAGATTTTGTGATCCGGGCAACTGGAAATTCACAAACCACCCCCAGAGGATAATGACAATCCATTTAATAACGGGTTGTTGTCTCCAATCTTTAATCCAACAACTATAAAGTTGGCAAAGAATTGGAACTCTCAAGCATTGAGAACCAAAAGTAAACTCAAACCAATCAAGTAGGAGATTTAATCCATGTTTGATGCCTTCACCAAGGTCGTTTCTCAAGCAGACGCACGCGGCGAAATGTTGAGCACTTCTCAAATCGACGCTCTCAGCCAAATGGTTGCTAACGGCAACAAGCGTCTTGATTCTGTTAACCGGATTACAAGCAACGGTTCCAGCATTGTTGCTAACGCAGCTCGTTCTTTGTTCGCTGAACAGCCCCAACTAATCCAACCCGGCGGAAATGCTTACACTAGCCGTCGGATGGCTGCTTGCTTGCGCGATATGGAAATCATCCTGCGCTACGTCACTTATGCAATCTTCGCAGGTGATCCTAGCGTTCTCGATGATCGTTGCTTGAATGGTCTGCGTGAAACTTACCAAGCTCTGGGTACTCCTGGCGCTTCTGTTGCAGCAGGCGTTCAAAAAATGAAAGAAGCGGCTTTAGCAATCGTTATGGACCCCAGCGGTATTACCCAAGGCGATTGCAACGCCCTGCAATCTGAAATCGCCAGCTACTTTGATCGTGCTGCGGCAGCAGTAGGCTAAATTTCTGCCGACTGAACTGATTCTGACCAACTGCGCTTAAGTCGCATTTGTATGGCTCGCACTCAACTCATTCAAAAAACTCTGTACACCTAACCAGGAGAGATTAGAAGCATGAAGACTCCTTTAACCGAAGCTGTCACCACCGCAGATTCTCAGGGTCGTTTCCTGAGCAGCACTGAAATGCAAGTTGCTTTCGGACGTTTCCGTCAAGCCCAAGCCGGTTTAGAAGCCGCTAAAGCTTTAACTTCCAAAGCTGATGGTTTGATCAACGGTGCCGCTCAAGCCGTTTATTCCAAGTTCCCCTACACGACTCAAATGCAAGGGCCGAACTACGCCGCAGACCAACGCGGTAAAGATAAATGCGCTCGTGACATCGGTTACTACCTGCGGATGGTTACCTACTGCTTAATCGCAGGTGGTACTGGCCCCATGGATGAGTACCTGATTGCAGGTATCGATGAAATCAACCGGACTTTTGAATTGTCTCCGAGCTGGTACATCGAAGCCCTCAAGCACATCAAAGCCAATCATGGCTTAAGCGGCGATCCTGCTGTGGAAGCTAATTCTTACCTCGACTACGCAATCAACGCTCTTAGCTAGTCAGCGGTTTGTTGCCTGGAACGATAGATAGCTGTTAGCTAACGGCAGAAGTTTGTTGAGTTAGCAGTTATTTAACGCTCCAGGCATCTTATTTAGATAGAGAGCTGAATAAAAACAAGCAACTTTTAAAACCTTTTTGCTGTTCTCGGTAGTGTTATCTAACGGAACGCAAATAGCTATGAGTTTTTTCCGGTATTTTTCTTTAACAAATATTAATTGAAGAATACGGGATTCGGTTTATTATGTGTCGATGAGGTAGCGATGACAACATTATTAGTACCCGCTAATTTACAAGCTGCGGGACGATTAGGCCTAGATGCGTTTGATGGCAGCAAAGTAGAATTGCGTCCAGATTGGACAGAAAGCGATCTACAAGCTATTTTTCGTGCCACCTACAGACAGGTACTCGGTAACGAGTATATTATGAAAGCTGAACGTTTGACGTCAGCAGAATCTTTACTCAGACAGGGAAATTTAACAGTTCGTGATTTTGTGCGTGCCGTTGCCCTTTCTGAGTTGTACAAGAAGAAATTTTTCTTTCCCAATAACAACCAACGCTTTGTTGAACTGAACTTCAAGCATTTGTTGGGTCGTCCTCCCCATGATGAAGAAGAACTGGCGTTCCATACTCGCTTGGTGGAAGATAAAGGCTACGATGCTGAAATTAATTATTACTTCGAGAGCGAAGAGTACGAAAATAAATTCGGCGACAACATCGTTCCTTACTACGTCGGTTTCCAAGTGTTAGCCGGATCGAGAACGGTTGGCTTTAGCCGGATGTTCCAACTGTATCGCGGTTATGCCAATAATGATCGCGGTCAAGTCGGAAGCAAAAATGGTCGCGTGTTCAAAGAAGTGGCTCGCAACCAAGCCAGCAGTATTCCTCAATCTGCGGGAATCTCATCGAAATCAACAAAAATGGAAACTCCCCAAAAGTCTTTTGGGGGACTGGGGAATCGTCAACAACGGGTTTATCGAGTAGAAGTCACCAACCGCATTGGTTCTTCTATACGGAATAATAACGTTCGTCGCTCGAACAAAGCTTACTTAGTTCCTTACGAAGAATTATCTTCTCGGATACAGCAAATTCTTCGCAGTGGCGCCAAGATTGTCAGCGTTCGGGAAACCTAAACGATTCAGACGCACATCAGGTGGTAAGCAATTGAGTAATCAAGCTTGCCACTACTTTTGTGAATAAGTGAATTTATCAATCAGTATCTACAGACAGAAGGGAGCAATTGAGCAGCTATGTTTGGTCAAAGTACATCAACAGGTAGAACTGCCCTCAGCGACAACGGTAGTCGGATGTATCGGATAGAAGTTGAAGCAATGGGTCAAAATGTAGACCCTGATACTATCAGCTATCGCATCCGCAGCACTCGCAAAACTTACATCACGGTTCCCTATAACCGGATGAGCGAACAACTCAAGCGGATCAATCGTATGGGTGGTAAAATTCTCAGTATCGAACCCCTGACGGTAGATGGCAGCAGCGAAGCGAAAATGCAGGCGACTGCTGTTAATCAAATTTTGGATGGGGAAGGTAAGCCCAAGTCAGTCGGCGCTGATGATTCTGATACGCAAGAGTAAAATTAAAATTTCATGACGGCTTCAGAACAGCTTAACAACTTTAGTCAACCTCCAGAAAGTTTGACTGTCGAACAGGCGATCGCAAATCTTCAACACGAAGAATTGGGTCGCCGTTACTATGCGGCTTGGTGGTTAGGACGATTTCGCATTTCCGAACCCGGAGCAATAGATGCTTTATTAGTGGCTTTAGAAGATAAGTCTGATCGAACTGAAGATGGCGGTTATCCCCTGCGTCGCAATGCAGCCAGAGCTTTAGGAAAGTTAGGGGATGGGCGAGCAGTTCCGGCCTTAATTCAATGCCTAGATTGTTCTGATTATTATGTGCGGGAAGCCGCCGCTCAAGCTTTGGAAGCCTTGGGGGATGGCAGTAGCATTTCGGCTTTAATGAAATTGCTCGATGGGGGTGTCGAAGCGGCTCAACAAGTGCCGGGAAAACCTCATTTAGTCCAACCCTATGATGCCGTGATCGAGGCGTTGGGTGCAATTGGCGCAACAGAAGCGACTTCTATAATTCAGCCTTTTACAGAACATCCAGTCGGGCGAGTTCGATGTGCAGCTTTGCGAGCGCTCTATCAATTAACTGGAGATAGCATTTACGGAGAGGCTTTAATTCAAGTCCTGCAAAGTAATGAGTTACAACTGCGACGAACGGTATTAATGGATCTCGGAGCAATTGGTTATCTCAAGTCAGCCCAAGCTATTTCTGAAACGTTAGCTGAAAATAGTTTAAAATTAATTGCTTTACAAGGAATTTTAGAACATCATCTCAAACAAAGCGATGCGATGTCTCTCTCAGAAGAAGCGATCAAAGTGATGAATTTAATGGATTCATTATTATAGATAAAAATATTTAGTAATTTTTGGGCGCAAATAAGCGAAAATGACCACTTCAGAACTGATTCGTGCAGTTGAACAAGCAGATTCTGCTCAAAGCTTATTAGAAGCTGTCAGAACGTTAGCAGAAGCTCACTCTCCCGAAAGTATTCCGACTTTAATTACTGTTCTGGGTTATAATAATCCTGGTGCGGCAGTAGCAGCAGTTGAGGGGTTAATTAAACTTGGGGAACTCGCAGTTTTACCCCTACTTGAGCAGTTAGATGGTTATAATTATGGGGCGAGAGCTTGGGCAATTCGGGCGTTATCTTCGATTGGTGATCCTCGGGGTTTAAATGTATTATTAGAAGCAGCAGGGAGTGATTTTGCGCTCAGTGTGCGTCGGGCAGCCGCGAGAGGTTTAGGAACAATTCATTGGGAAAAAATGAGCGTCGAAGAAGATATTCTGGAAGCTCAAATTAAAGCCATAAACACCTTATTTCAAGCCAGTCAAGATTCAGAATGGATTGTTCGATATGCAGCGATAGTCGGCTTACAAGAGTTAGCAAATCAGATCAAAACTCGACAATCTCAATGGGCTGCCAAGATTATACATCGTCTCCAAGAAATTATCAATACAGACGAAACATTAGCGGTTCAAGCCAGAGCCAAGTTAGCTCAACAAAGATTAGAGAGACGTTAAAATTAAATCGGTGGCATGATAAACCACATAATCAAACTGTGATTCATCAATATCATTGGGGTCTAAATATCCTAAATTTAACGCTTCACATTCTGCTTTGCTCATATTTTCAGAAGACAAAATCACCTGATATTTTTGTAAAGCCTGACTAACTCGCATCATATGACTCGCAACAACTGGACTGGTTAATTCTCCCGCATCCACTAAGTTTTGAATCGTTTCTGGGTTAGAATAGCCAAATTTGGTGATGATTTCGCCGTGAGTTCCTGATATTTTCTCAGAAAGTTGACCTCGAATCACCAATTTTCCGCCGTCTTGGATGCGAGAACCACAGTTATAAATCGCTTTAGCCCCTTGCCAAAAATCGACACATTTATGATCGATATACGTTAATATACTAGCACAAGATTCAACAGGTTTAACGAAATATTCTGCACACACTTCGGCGGCTTCTTGATAAGAGGAGTAAAAATCCCCAATGAATACATGAGCAATCCCGGTGGGGAGGGTAATAAAGTTAACAGAAACGTATATTTTAGGAAATTTTGTCATCACCAAGTCGGCAATTTGATGAATAATTTGACGGATAGGATTTTCAATTTTGCCGATAATTTCTGATTCTGAGTAACGAGTTATTTTCCAGTGAGTATAATCAATAGCAGCTTTATTAGCAATTCCCGGACAAAGATATTTTGCCCCTCCCGAAAAGCCAACCACCCGATGAGGAAGCACACTTCCTAAAGCGATAATAATATCATGTTCGCGAATCGCGTGATGAATTTTAACAGGAACGTTATCAATTTTTCCGACTTCAATTAACAGCGAATCATCAAAAGCATTATGGTTAATCAGTTGAATATGACTCGCAGCTTCCGGAGTTAGTCCTAACTTTTGTTGCATTTCTGCGGTTGTCATGGGGCGATGGGTTCCCAAAGCAAAAATTACACTAATTTGACTCGCTTCTGTTTGAATGACTTGTAAAAAATCAGGAAAAAATTGATAAAGTGGTGTAGCGCGGGTAACATCTTCACAAATTAGTAAAACACGCTTTTGATTCAGGTCAAACTGAGACAAATAGCTCAGTATTTTTGTAAGAATATCCTCTTTTGATAAGACACTTGACACATCTAAGGCGATTTTTTTCACAACTTACCCGTGTTAATCTTTGATTTAATCTGATAATACAGCTATTTCACCAGAAATTCAAGTTCCTAGTGAATAGCTAAAAGTTAATTTTCAGTCATTTTATCAGAGTTCTGAAGTCAACTAGAGGTCAAGTGATTTGATACGTTACCAACTGACCCACACGAGGTTTTCCAAAGCGTTTCCAAGCACTTCCCCCTCGCAAAAACAACTCCATCCAACGCACTTTTTGTTTCTCATTGAGCATCCAACCCGAGCTTCCCGGTGCAAAAGCTAATGTTCCTTCACTGACACGAAAACTGCCATCAGAATACACCGCATCGCTGACCATATCTCCCACTCTAACGATAACTTTTGTTTCCGGTTCCAGATCAACAAAATCGGCTGAAATCGTTGTTTTAATATTACCATATCCATCCACCCAAGCCACCCGATCTGTGGGAGGAACTGGAATTTGTTCCGGTTTAATAATATCTCCTAAAACACTTTCATCTCCTTTTACTAATGCAATCGCGGCTTGGGGAAAGACATCGCGAGAACGAAATTGAGAACCGCCTCGTGAGACTTTTATACTATGAATAGACACAGCCAAGTCTTTAATAAATGATAGAGAATATCCGGCTAAAACTCCTACAACTTTAACCCCATTAGGAAGTAAAGCATAGGTAAGTCCTTCACCTTCATTGTTAGGACGGGCTTCTAAATCATCTTGACGCGGGGCGCAATTATGATAGATTAAATGATTCTTCGGAGCAGGATTGAGTCCCAATTGAGCGATCCAAAACCCTGTTGCCAGTGTGCTAAAAGCCGGAACAGACAGACAGTGAATTTTTGCATCGCTTAAGTGTTGAAGTAAACGTTGGCTGACCTCAGCAAATGCCGGATCACCTGCACCATAATCAGCAATTAAGTTAATCAACATTTCTGGATTTTTTGAACAACAGTTGAGTTTGGGATGTTCGGATTTAGCTTATGCTGAGTATACAATAAAATTCCTAAAAGTAGGCTAGCATGATTATCGTTCAATTTATTAAAGTCTTTTTTTCAGTATATAAGTATACTAAAACGTGAGTTACAAATTGGGGAGTCGCAATCATCAAAGCAGAAAAAAAAGGTGGAAATCTTTGTGAGGAGAACTTCCACCGTTATTCAAATCAAAAAATCAAATTGAGAGAAAGATTAAGCAGCAAATGTGGTAAAATCGTTGGCAGTTATCAAGCCGATATTAACACCATCAAGAGTTGCTAACAGTTCGGAATTGAGTTGAATCAGAGTAGAACCGTTGTTTTGAGTGAGGGTGAGTTGGGAGAAGGTTAAACCGCCATCGAGAACAATCATATCTTCGCCATCGGTGAAGTCGGTAATTAAATCCTCACCCATACCGGACGCCAGAACAAAGCGATCGCTTCCGGCTTCCCCAGTTAAGGTATCATTACCTTCAGCGCCCAGTAACAGGTCGTTGCCATTTCCGCCGGTGAGTTCGTCGTTACCTTCTCCACCGTCAAGGGTATCATCACCTTCGCCACCGAAAACGATGTCCGTACCTTCGCCACCGTCAACGACATCATCACCCAAGTCGCCGTAAAGGGTATCATTGCCTTGATTGCCGGAAAGGGTATCATTGTCTTTACCCCCGTAAATCAGGTCATTACCGTCGTTTCCTTCGATAAAATCATTGCCAATGTTACCGTATAGAGTATCATTTCCGCTTCCACCCATGAGAGTATCGCCATCTTGACCCCCATAGACCAAATCTTCGCCTTCGCCACCGTCAACGAAATCCTCACCTAAGTTACCGTTTAACCAGTCGTTACCGTTTCCACCCGTGAGAGTATCGTTATTTTGACCGCCAAAAACGGTATCAGCACCCTCACCACCGTCAATGAAGTCATCACCTAAGTTACCATTTAACCAGTCGTCATCGGCCGAACCGAAAACAGCGTCGTTATCCTTTCCGCCATAAACGGTATCGCTACCTTCTGCGCCATCGACAGTATCATTACCTTGATTTCCGTTGATCCAGTCATTACCATCACCCATATTGATGATATCATCGCCCGCCAAAGCGCTTATCTGGTTATCGGTCGCATCACCGACTAAAACATCTGCGTTTGAAGTCGGTTCACCGTTGTTAGGATTATTTGAACTTGCGTTAGCCGCAGTGTTAGAGGGTTTTACCGGTTGAGTGACGACAGAAATAAAGTTTGTTGGGTCATAGAGGTCTGTTTCTCCCACTGAGGGTGTTGGAGTCGGACTCGGTTGGGGAGTCGGACTCGGTTGGGGAGAAGGACTCGGTTGGGGAGAAGGACTCGGTTGGGGAGAAGGACTCGGTTGGGGAGAAGGACTCGGTTGGGGTTCCTCACCTGGTTCTTGAGGTTCCTCACCTGGTTCTTGAGGTTCCTCACCTGGTTCTTGAGGTTCTTCACCTGGTTCTTGAGGTTCTTCACCTGGTTCTTGAGGTTCTTCACCCGGTTCTTGGGGTTCCTCACCCGGTTCTTGAGGTTCCTCACCCGGTTCTTGAGGTTCCTCACCCGGTTCTTGGGGTTCCTCACCCGGTTCTTGGGGTTCCTCACCCGGTTCTTGGGGTTCTTCTAAATCCGTGACGGTAACAGTAAAGCTTTGTTCAAAACTTAGCGACCCATCATCTGTGGCTGTCACCTTAATAGTGAGGTTAGACTCAGTTTCAGCATCCAACATTTGACCCGCTTTCAGTTTGAGTTGACCGTCTACCACCTCAAAACGTACATCATCAACGCTGTAGGTAAAGTTGCTGCTATCTACGTCAGTGGTGGTCAACTTGCCAATCACCGCCCCGTCAGCATTTTCGGCTACAGTGATATTATCGAGAGCGAGATCCGTTGGTGGATCATTAACGTTATTAACCGTTAGGTTGAAGGCATCCAGTTTCACGATTTCCGTAACATCACTAACACTGATCACAATACCTTCAGTGATACCAACATCATCGTTAGTTGGTGTACCAGACAGTTGACCCGTTGCACTATCAAAAGTTGCCCAACTGGGTT
>Ga0207419_1000538_pt1 | contig 32833 bp, 22 predicted proteins | sample ElkSloMetagenome_4_FD_184723 | JGI IMG/M metagenome (GOLD analysis project Ga0207419, IMG submission 184723) | Hot spring microbial communities from Elkhorn Slough, Monterey Bay, USA - MD2A (version 2) | ecosystem: Environmental > Aquatic > Marine > Intertidal zone > Estuary: Microbial mat ... | reverse complement strand
CGGGTCCGACTCCGGCTCCACCCGCCGCAATCGCCACGCCCGCCCCGTCGTCTCGTCCGACACCAGCACCTCCAACCGCCACACCTCGAGCGTCTCGTCCAGCATTTGCGGCAGGCTCACCCCCTCGGACGTGTCCGCGCGCAGCGTCAACTCGAACCGCGTCTCGGCCAGCGGACCATCAAGACGAAGCGTCCCCGTCTCCGGTCCGCTCTCGCCAAGCAGCAGCGGCCCCAACTGCTCGGCCACCGAACCGAACAGCAGAACAGTCTTCTCCGACCGCTGCGGCGATGTCCGATGCCGCACATTCTCCGCCGAATACCCCACGCCCGACCCGAGGTCCCCCGGTCGCAGCGAAAACATCGGACGTCCGTACAACGTCGGAAACCCCGCCTCCCACTCGTCGGTGACCGTCGACATCCCGATGTCGGGCGCCGCCGCAGCGATGTCGGGCGCGACGACCCTCGGCTCGAACACCGCGCCGAACGTCGGCCCCCGCTTCAGCGCATACCCACCGCTCGCCTCATCCCGTTCCACGCGAATCGTCATCGTCACTCGAAACCCGTCGGCCAACCACGCCGCCAGACGCTCGTGCTCCGCCCGCGTCACTCGCGGCAGGTCGTCGATGCGAATCACCTCGACCTCGAATGTCTGCTCGCTCGCCACCGAGAAGTTCGCGGCTGTCGCGCCCGGCGGCACGATCGTGCTCGCCGAACCCAACACGCCGGGCGCGCCGCCCGCCAGCGCTCTCGCCGCCGCGCTCTCGACGTGCCTCAGCGTCCGCGTCACGCCGAACGTCACCCGGTACGCACCCGCCGGATAGTCCAGGACGGACCGACTCGCCTGCCGCGAACCGCCTTGCTCCCGCTCGTCGAGCGTCCCCGCGAACGAATCGGCAAATCTTGGCCCGTGCGTCCATCGCGGGAACGCGTACGCCTGCCCCGTCTCCGCGTGTTCCAGCCCCGTCAGGTTGACGCTGACCTCCCCCCACAGGCTCGAACGCCCGGGCAACGCGGCATACTCCAGCGTCGGCACGAACGCGTCCTTGCTCAACCGCCGCTCGCCCACCACCACCCGATACGGCACGAACGCCTCCAACACCCGCCGTCCCACATCAGCATCCTGCGCGAAGTACCCAGCGTCGATCAACGCCCACACCAGGTCCGCTCGGTCGTGATGCTCCTCTGTCCAACCCCCGTCGATGGCCGCCTCCCGCCCCGCTTCGCTCATCGACTCGAACGGCAGCAGGCTCGCCTCCAGCATCCGCCGTGCCGCCCCGGGCCCGGGCCGCCACGCGGTGACTCCACCGCCCGGCGTTGCCGGAGAACCACCCGTGCCCGCAGGCGTCCCCCTCCCGACCGCGCCGCCCGCCGCGATGCGCTCCGCCGCCTCGACATACGCCCCGCCGTCACCACGCTCGACCAACACCCGCAGCCAACCGTTCGGCAGCACCGCATACACGTTCCCGCTCGCCCACACCCGCTGCGCCGACGTCACGCTCAGCGGCACGAACGCCGCCGACGCCACCAACCCCACCGCCAACACCACCGGCCGACGCACCACCCGCCGCCGCGGCTTCCGCGACGCGCTCAACCCCGACCCGCACTCCGGGCACCGCTGCCCCTCGACGCCCTCGCGCCACACGCCCTCCAGCGCATAGTCGCACCTGCGGCACCTCGCCTCTTTCCGGCCGCGAAGCCTCACGCCCCACAGACCGACCGCCAACGCGATCAACCCCGCCGCTGCAAACGCCGCGAATACTGCCAACTGCATCAACACCGACACGCCGAGACCTCCTGCGGAGAAAGATCGTCACCACACGCCCACGAGCCGGCCTCGCCGCGGCGCGGGGTCGGCCAATTCTAACGCTCCATCGATCGACCCCCGCCACCCAGTTCCACCCGCCCCCTCCACCCCCTGCTCCCCACCCCCAGCCCCCGCCCCCTGTCCCACCCGTTATCCCTCGCCTTGGTCCAGCACCGCCATGAACGCTTCCTGCGGGATGTTCACCGAGCCGATCGACTTCATCTTGCTCTTCCCCTTCTTCTGCTTCTCCAGCAGCTTCCGCTTCCGGGAAACGTCGCCCCCGTAGCACTTCGCCGTCACGTTCTTCCGCACCGCTTTGATCGATTCGCGAGCGATGATCTTCCCGCCAACCACCGCCTGTAGAGGGATCTCGAACTGGTGCCGGTCGATCTGCTGCTTCAGCTTCACCAGCAGCGATCGGCCTCGCTTGTCCGCCGTGTCGCGATGGGCGATGAACGTCAGCGCCTCCACGGGGTCGCCGTTGATCAGCACGTCCACCTTCACGAGATTCTCCGTCTGGAACCCGACGATCTCGTAGTCCATCGTCGCGTAGCCGCGCGTCATCGACTTCAGCTTGTCGAAAAAGTCGTAGATGATCTCGGCCAGCGGGATCTCGAACGTCAGCATCTGTCGCGTCGCCGACAGCGGCGTCTGATTCTTGAACAGACCCCGCCGCCCGAGCGCCAGCGACAGCACGTCCCCCACGAACTCCGCCGGCACGATGCACTCGAGCCGCACGATCGGCTCGCGCAGCTCCTTCCACATCGACGGGTCCGGCAGGTCCGCCGGGTTGTGGATCTCGATCATTTCGCCTGATCGGGTCTCCAGCATGTACGTCACCGTCGGCGCCGTCTGCACCACCTCCACGCCCGCCTCGCGCTCCAGCCGCTCCTGGATGATGTCCATGTGCAACAGGCCCAGGAAGCCGCAGCGGAAGCCGAACCCGAGCGCTTCCGAATGCACCGGTTGATACGTGAACGACGCGTCGTTCAGCGACAGCCGCTCCATCCCTTCCCGCAACGACTCGAAGTCCTGACCCTTGCCGTCTTCGGCCGTCGCCGGGAAGAAATCGCAGAACACCATCTGCCGCGGCTCTTCATAACCCGGCAACGGTTCGGCCGCCGGGTGCACGTCGTTCGTCACCGTGTCGCCGACCCGCACGTCCGCCAGCGCCTTGATCGCCGCGATCACGAAGCCCGTCTCGCCCGGGCCCAGCGCGTCCACCTTCGTCGGTTTCGGCGTGTACTTGCCGAGTTCCGTCACCGTGAACGTCCGCCCCGTTCCCATCATGCGGATCTTGTCGCCCACCTTCAGCGAGCCGTCGAACAGACGCACGTACACGATCACGCCGCGGTAGTCGTCGTAGTGGCTGTCGAAAATCAGCGCACGGGTCTTGTCGGTCTTCGGCTCGCGCGGCGGCGGAAGCTGCGTGCAGATCGAACTCAACAACTCCCCGATCCCCTCACCCGTCTTCGCCGAACACAGGATGCAGTCCGCCGCGTCGAAACCGAACGTCTGCTCGATCTCCTCAGCCACTTTCTCGGGCTGCGCCGCCGGCAGGTCGATCTTGTTCACGACGTTGATGATTTCGAGCTCGTTGTCGATCGCCAGATAGGCGTTCGCCACCGTCTGCGCCTCGACGCCCTGCGTCGAGTCCGTCACCAGCACCGCCCCCTCACACGCCGTCAACGCCCGCGAGACTTCGTACGAGAAGTCCACATGCCCGGGCGTGTCGATGAAGTTCAGCATGTAATGACCCGCGTACTCCGGGCCGACGCCGGCCGCTTCGCACGCCTCCGGCGTCATCACATGCCGCACCGTCACCGCCGACGCCTTGATCGTGATTCCCCGCTCGCGCTCCAGGTCCATGTCGTCCAGCGTCTGCTCACGAAACTCGCGCTCCGAGATCGCGTTCGTCGACTGCAACAGCCGATCCGAGAGCGTCGACTTCCCGTGATCGATGTGCGCGATGATCGAAAAGTTCCGCAGAAACGGATTCTCGGCCGAGCCCAGCGGCTTCGTGAAGTCGCGGGCGGATGACACGGCGTTGGCGGGCGTGGTCGGAGGCATTCGGTCTCGTTCGGACTTTGAAAGGGTGGGGCGACACGGAAGCGGGACACGTCCGCTCTCGCGGCGTCGCACGACCCCGAATTGTAGCGGTCAATCGGCGTCCACCCGCACCGCCCCGGGCGACTCGCCCACATAGTGCCGTCGCTCCGAACCAAGCGGACGGCTTCACGCGCTCGCCCCGGTGCTCGGACCGGCTTCGACATTCCCGCCCGAACGTGTCCGTTCCCGTCGCGCGTCGCCAGCCCATGCCGGATCGTGCCCGCACTGTGCTCATCGCCGGAATACGGCCCGCGCGCAGAATATTTCACTACTCCTACTTGTATCCATACGCACTAACCGCTAAGAACGGGTACGTGTCAGCTCGCGGCGACATCCGCCGTGTTCCAAATTCCGCAGCGGAGACCAACCCTCATCATGGACGGACCACCCGCCGATTCCCTCGTCGATGCCGCGCCCCTGGCCGAGTTCGCCGTTCCCGTTCCGCCGATCCCCGATCGCTTTCACGACGTGTGGCGTCAACTCCATTACGCCGCGCAGGTTCCCGTCAACCTCGGTAAACGGTGGGCTGTCGCACATGACGACGATTCTCACACGTCCCTCGTCTACGACGACGACGCGTTCGCCTGGGTCAATTCCGCCGCCGACGGCAGCGGACCGACACTCGAGGCGCTCATCGACTTGCAGCGCACGACCGTCACCGTCGCTAGGGCCGACGACGCCGGCGTGTCCGAGACGCTTCAACTCGACGGCCTCCGCCTCGAAGACGCCCGCGATTGGCTCGACGAAATCGCTCACGCGCTCGCCGACCGCCCCGCCAAGCGTCCCGCCCTCCCGGCGCCCGATCTGCCGCGCCACGAGGTCGCCACCGAGGGCCTCTTTCGCTTTGACGATCGCCGCGACGAGACCCGCGCGGTCGACGCGTGTTACACCCGCACGGCCGAGATGCTCGCCCGTCTCGTCCGCATGGTCGAGGCCGCCGACGCCGGGCTCAGCGTCGCTCAACTCGGCGTCGACCTCGACGCAAAGTCAGCGAAGCCCGTTCCCTGCCGACTCTGGCCGCACCATTTCGACCTCGCCTCTCTGTTCGTCGCCAAGCGAGAAGAGAACGATCGGCCCGTCCGCACCATCGGCGTCGGGCTGGCGCCGCCCGACGAACTCGAACGCTCCGGCTACTTCTATGTGGCCCCGTGGACCGACGACGGCTCGACCCCCGACGAAGAACGCTTCGTCAAACCGCCGTACGGCCGCTGGGTCTGGCGCGCGGGCGAGCACCTCGCCGTCCTCCCCCTTCGAGAGCTCTGGTCCCTCACCGACGAGGCCGACCGCGGCGCCGCCACCGCCAACTTCATCGCCGCCGCCCTCACCGCCGCCAACCACGCCATCGCGTGATCGATGTTCCGTACGCGCGGTCCGCGAAGAAGGGTGCTTGGCGGCGCGCGTCGACTTTCCGAAAGGTCTTCGTCGCCGGCGGGACCAGCGACGAAGACCGCTTGCTATGTGCGATGATCGTTACGGTCGGAAACGCCATGCGCCTACCAGCACCAGCCCCAACGCTACCGCGGCTCCGATGGCGATCAGGCTTTGTTGACGCCCTTCGGACGATTCCGGTGCGGACGATCCGACAGCGATCGCGGTCATCGTCGCTTCCGTCTGGCGTGCGTCTATCGATTCAGACGCGGTCGCGAAACGCCGAGCGTTCCCGGACTTGTCGAACATCTCCGGGAGCGCTGCGGAGATTTGATCTCGCGCGAGCACAGCCCGCTCGTACGACGCCTCCGCTCGCTCGAACATCCGATCAAGCAAGAGGTTGTTCGCTCGTAAATTGGGCCACAATCTCGCCAGCTCACGCGCTTCCGCGAGGTCGGCCTCGGCTTCCGCCAATTGCCCCAGCCGAATGGAAGATTGCGCCCGCTGCACGATCGCTAACGCTCTCGCGTCGGGGTCCACGTCGGCGTCCGCATGGTCGTAGGCGTCCAGCATCGCGCTCCACAAGCGGTGCGCAGCCTCCGCCTCGCCGTCTCGGTTCCACCGCAGACCGACCAACTCCAGCGGGCCGGCCAGCGTTTTGTCGTACGGCGAACCTTCCAAGGCTCGCGCAGCGAACTCCGACGCCCGCTCCGCCGAAAGGTGCTCGACGGCACGCTCGACCCCATAGGCCGCAACGCTTGCGAGGGCCTGCGACAACGTCGCGTCTCCCCCGGTCGGGAAGCTGGTCGCCCCGGCGATCAGCGATTCCGTCGCCGCGTCCGCGACCAGTTCCGCCGTATCCGTGAATCCACCGGCCTGCATCCCTTCCGCCACGCCGTATGTGAAACGCAACTGACGCCGGAATTCTTCGAGTGCCGTTCGGCGAACTCGGTGCAACTCATCGTCGGAGCGTTGAGCGTGTGTGAAGCGTCCGTCGCCGGCGAGACTGTCGGGCCAACTCGCCCGCGCCGCCTCGACGCTTTCGATCACGTACGCCGCCAGCACGTCGCCGAACGTTTTCCGCTCCGCCTCCGACAGACTGTGATACACCGCGATCGCGGCGCGACCTCGTTGATAATCGAGGTTCCAGTCGAGTTCCTGGACCGGCCACGCGGTCGCCCGATCGTTCCCGGCCGGGACGCCCAGTTCGAGGACCGCCCTTTCGAGACGCTCGAACCCGCGGCCAGCGCGCTCGGGTTGGCGCCAGTGGGCAGTGAACACCGTCCGCGCGTGCAGCAGCGCCGCTTCAAGTCGCGCGTCGCGGTGCAGGCTGTCGTCGCCGAGCACATCTTCGATCCCAGCTTCCGACGCGGACGCGTCGCCGAGCAGATGAGCGGCTCGAATCCAACGCAACGTGCCCTTGTCCTGAATCCGCAGCGTCTCTTCGGCCGCGGCGAGATGCGACTCGCGCTCCGACGCGCTGATCACGCCGTCGGCGAACGCCGCGTCAAAGTCCGAGGAGTCGCTTGAGTGGGCGTCGGCCGATCCCATGCCCCAAGTCATCAAAGCCGCCACCAGACACAGACACGCCCCTCGTGATCGTCTCCGAAATCCGTTCAAATTGGTTGCGATACCCATCACTCCGCTCCATTCAGCCGGATCAACTGGAAGTCGTCGCCGGAGGAGTCCCACGCGCTGAGGCGAACTTCATTCTGACAATACATCAACTCGTACAGGGCCAGCCAATCCGTGTCGGCCGTGACCACGTCCGTGACGTTGGTGATGATTGTTTGCGAGCCGGAGGGGAACGTCGCCAACACTGTTCCTGCGTCAGCTGCCGAAGTATCTGACGAAGAGGTTAGTACATAAGCGTTGTCAGATGTTGGGCTTTCGCCGCTGTCCACCGTGATCCCCCAAGTGTCATACACCCATGCGACGAACTCAGGCCACGAAAGCGTGGACGGAAGGCCAAAGGCTGTCGGGCTGATCGGACATGGCGACTGACCATTGCCGGGGCAGTCGAGGTCGTTGAAATCGTAATAGTACTCATATTGTTCATATTCGCGGACTTTGTCTTCTTCTTTGCAGACTGCGGATGAAATATTGTCCGGGAATGCGTCCCAGAATACTTGGCAATAATCCGGGCCATCTGAGGCGGGTACTTTGCGTATCTCGCGACGATATGTCTCCGTCCACCTCGCCTCCATGTCGACAATGCGTCTGAATGCGAGGCCCTCCACCTTGGTGCCAGCCAAGCACGCCACGGGCGTCTCGTCGGCAAACGACTGAGTGATTTCGACGCACATCTGTCTCGTGATCTCTCCCCACGCTTCCATGACAGGCGTGTCCCATTCCACGCCTGCCGTGACCGACACGCAAAGCTGGAACGACAAGTCTTGGCCAAATTTCAGAATCACTTGTTGGTCAGTGGAAGTGTCGCACGCGTCGCAGACTTTCTTGGTAGAAAATGTCCAAGGGCCCTCCGAGATGCGATGCAGCGTCGGGTAAGTGGCGGATTTGATGCATTTGTCATAATCGACATCCCAGCATTCGCTCGAGCCCGGGCTCATGTTGGAACACCGATTGGTGTTGCACGTGGCCGACGCGACCCCAGATGCGAGCGCAAGGCTCAGAGAGCTAATACAAAACGCACGGTGGCTCATGGTGATTCTCCTTCAAGACTCGAGCGGATGTGTCAGCGTTCGCCCGTAGCATTCGCTGACTTCGTCGGTGTGAATATGCCACACAGTATCTCCCCAAGAAATACCTTTTTTCCCAATTTATCATATATGGTTCCCCTCAATCAACGGGGCGCCAGAACGATACGGTCCGGTGTCGGCGTCCTGTCGCTCCGCGATTCAACGAAGATCGAGATTGCGTACGACAGCGTTTCACCCCCCGCCGCGCGGTCTCCGCCCCGCTTTCATCGCCGCCGCCCTCACCGCCGCCAACCACGCCTTCGCGTGATCGGGCGCGGCGTTCGGTCGGGTACGGTCCGACGCGGTCGGTCCGCGCCGTCCACCTACAATCCCCTCATGATCGCCTTGACGCGCGACAATCCCTCTCCCCCTACGGACGCGACGAGCGCGTGCGCTCCCGGCGTCGGCCGCCCTCACGCCATCGGCCCCCTCCAACTCGCCACCAATCTCCTTCTCGCGCCCGTCGCGAACTATTGCGATCTCGCCTTCCGCATCGTCTGCCGCGAGCAAGGCGGGCTCGGCCTCGCCTGCACCGACCTGCTCTCCCCGCAAGGCCTCCTCCGCGGCACGGCCGAGTCGCTCGACCTCGCCCGCACCAACGACGAAGACTCGCCCATCTGCATGCAGCTTTACGGCGCCGACCCCGCCGTCCTCGCCGAGGGCGCCGTCTGGGCCGTCGAGCACGGCGCCGACGTCGTCGACATTAACATGGGCTGCCCCGTCGACAAGGTCACCAAGAAAGACGGCGGCTCGAAACTGCTGTGCGATCCCGAGCGCACCGTCCGCACCACCGAGCGAGTCGTGCAAGCCGTCGATCGCGCGTCACGAGGCCGCGTTCCAACCACCGCCAAGCTCCGCCTCGGCTGGGACGACTCTTGCATCGTCGCCCCCGAGCTCGCCCGAAGCCTCGAACGCGTCGGGGTGCAGCAGATCACCGTCCACGGCCGCACCACCGAGATGCGGTTCAAAGGCGAGGTCCGACACGCCGGCATCCGCGAGGTCGTCGAGGCCGTCGACCGCATCCCCGTCATCGGCAACGGCGACGTCACCACACCCGAAGCCTGCCTCGACATGCTCAACCGCACCGGCTGCCGCGGCGTCATGATCGGACGAGGCGCCTTCGCCGCACCCTGGCTCTTCAACCAGTGCTGGCAGTTCCAGACCACAGGCCGCTACGACCCCGACCCGTCCGAGGCGCACAAGGTCGACCTCATTCGCCGTTACTTCGCGCTCATGCGCACGTTCCGCGACGATCACTACGCGATGACCCACATCCGTCGCCGCATCTCCTGGTTCGGCAAACGCCTCGGCCCCTGCAAACCGCTCAAAGAAGCCGTCCGACTCGCCGCGTCGCCCGACGACGTCCTCCTCGCCCTCGACGCCTTTCAAGCCGGCGGCCTCCGCGTCTTCCGCGACGGCGCCGCGGTCGGGCTCGAAGACGAACACGTTCGCCGGACCTACGACAAGGCGATGGCCCAACTTCACTCCCCGCCCGCCGACACAGCCGTGGCCCTATCGGCGACCACCTGACGATCCGCCGCCGCCCTCGTTCCGCCCCAGTTGACGCCCACGCGCCCCCCGGCGATGGTGATCTCATGAACAACGCTCTCCGTCGCCCTGCGCTCCTTGCGTTTGCCGCCGCTGCCGCCGTCGCTCAGCTTCTCGTCTCCCTCGGCTGCGCTCCCGGTCCACGCTCGCGGCCGCTCGATCCCGTCACCTTGCAGCCCGCTGCGGACACGGCCGCCAGCTCCGCCAGCGACGCCGCCACACCCGCCGACGCCCCGCAGCACGCGGCCGCGCTTCCCGCCTACTCCGTCGCGACGGCACTCCCGATGCCCTGGGGTTCGCTCGCCGCCCGCGCCGCCGCCGCCGATGTCGTCATCATCGCCGAGCGCCACGACGACACCAACGGCCAGCGGCACGCGGCCGAACTGTTCGAGGAGATCATCGACCGCGCCCCGGGGCAGCCCGCCCTCGCCCTTGAGTTTCTCGAACGCGACGCGCAAGACCTCGCCGACGACTTCGCCACCGGTCTGGTATCCCGCCAGGGGTTCGCCGCGGCGCTCGCCCTCAAGAACCGCGGCTCGGACGTCGCCCGTCGCGACATGCTCGGCCGCAACCCCGTCTCCACCGCCGGCATGCCGCTGCTCGACCCGCACCTCGACATGGCCGCCGCCGCCCGTGACGCCGGCCTTCCGCTGATCGCCGCCAACGCCCCGCGCCGCTACGTCGGCCTCATCCGCGCCAAAGGCCCCGCCGCCGCCGACGACATGACCCACGAGCAACGCCGCCTGTTCGTCCTGCCCGACCAGCTCACTGAGGGTCCGTACCGCGATCGTTTCTACGGGCTGATGGCTCACATGACCTCGAGCCACGGCGCCGCCGATACCGGGAAGGCCGCCGCCGATGTCGACGCCCTCTACCTCGCCCAAAACGTCTGGGACGCCACCATGGCCGAGTCCGTCCTGAACGCTCTGAATGCGGGCCACGAACCCGTCGTCCTCGTCGTCGGTCAGTTCCACACCGACTTCCAAGGCGGCCTCCTCGACCGCATCCGCCGCGCCGCACCCGCCGCGAACATCATGACCATCTCGTACGAACCCACGTTCTCGCCGCGACTCCGCGACGAAGACGCCGGTCGAGCCGATGTCGTCGTCTACTCCGGATCGCCCGCACCCACCGAAGGCGAGTAACCCTTCCGAGCGTTCCCCGACCAACCAACCCAGCCGCCATCGCCGTCCCACCAACCCCGCGTCGACCCCATCCGCCATCGCACTCCGGCTCTTCGTCTCTCCGTTCCTCCGTCCCTCCTCCTTCATTCGAAGCAACCATCCATCAATGCTCAAGGCCACGCCCGGCAACGCGACGCTTCGCTATTCCCTCGCGGGTCTGTTCATCGCGGCGATGGTGGTGGTGCTTGCCGTGCTCGTCCCGGCGATCGGCGCCTCCGTCCCCCGCGACCTCACGCCCCCGGTCGCCGACGTCGCCACGCCCGAGATTCGCTACTTCGGCCGCATCGGGCTGGGCCTCCAGCACCTCACCGGCTCCGGCCCCTCCTCCACCACCGGCATCGCTCCGCTCGGCCAACTCGAATCCCAACTCGACGCCGCCGCCGCGGACCCCATCTCTCAGATCCGCGCCGCGCCCGTCATGTTCGAGCTCTCGGGCTGGCTCGCGGCCCGCGACATGCTCGACCGTGCCGACGCTTCGCTTGCTCTTTACGAAGCGGCCCTCGACCACGACTTCGGCGACTCGGTCTGGCCGCCGCCCCCTACCGCCGACGCCGAGCCATCTTTCGTCCCGCCGCCCACGCTTCTCACGTCCGACGACGCCCGCGCCCTCGCGGCAGACCCCGTCGGAACCCGCGCCTGGATCGGCCGCCTCCGCGACGACCTCGACGCCTTCCGCTCGCTTCTCGACTCCGACGGCCTCGGCCCGGACGACCTCGCCGATGACGCCAAGCAGCGTCTCCTCGACCGCCACGATTGGTATGCCCGCCTCGCCCTGACCGCCAACGAATCAGCGCAAAGCCCCGAGCGTCTCGCCCTTCAACGTGACGCCGCGGCACGACTCATCGTCCTCGGCGTCATGATCGCCGTCGCCGCCCTCGTCGTCCTCGCCGGCTTCGCGCTCTTCATCTACGCCACGGTCTTGCTCGCCACCCGCCGTCTGCGCGTCCGTGCCAATTGGCAACCTGAGCTTCACCCCGCCCACCGGGCCACGTTGCTCGAAGCCGCGGCGCTCTTCCTCGTCGCCTTCGTCGTCCTCAGCTTCGTCGCGCAAGCTTTCGCCGCGCTGCTCAACGTCGACCCCGGCCGCACCACCATGCTCGCGGTCTGGCTTCTCGCCCTCGTTCCGCTCTGGCCGCTTCTTCGCGGCATGTCCGTCCCGCAACTCCGCATCGCCCTCGGCTGGCACGCCAACGGTCGCGGCTTCCATCTCCCGCTCAAAGAAGCCGGCCTCGGGCTCCTCGGCTATATGGCCGGTCTGCCCATCGTCATCGTCGCCGTCGTCTTCTCGCTCGCCCTCGTGGGCCTCACCGGTGTCGAGCCGCAGCATCCTTCCGTCAATCAGGCCATCGGCGGCTCCACGCTCGACCTCGTCCTCCTCTACCTCCTCGCGACCGTTTGGGCGCCGGTCGTCGAAGAAACCATTTTCCGCGGCGCCATGCACGCTTCTCTTCGGCCCGCCGTCCCGGCCGTTCTCGCCGGCGTCATCAACGCCTCCGTCTTCGCCGTCATCCATCCGCAGGGCTGGGCCCTCGCCCCCGCCCTCGCCAGCCTCGGCTTCGTCTTCTCGCTGATCCGCGAATGGCGCGGCTCGCTGATCGCGCCGATCGTCGCTCACGCCGCCCACAACGCTTTCGTCATCACCCTCGCGATCACCATTCTTACGTGAGTCGACGGGCAGCGGGTCGCCGCGACCCGCGGCGGTCTCGCGGTCGTCTCGCGGTCGCTTTCGCGCGGCGCCGCCGAATGGACCAAGCACGCCAGCTCTCCGGCCGATCGACTCGATTGAAGCTCCGCGTCGCGAGCCCGCCCAAGGGCGAACGGGCGTTTCCGCAGCATCGACTTTTCGCCGCCTTTCCACCCACGGACGTATCACCCGTCCGCAGCGGCGTCGTCCTTCGCCTCGTCCGATTGCATGCTCTGGATACGCAGCGTCTGCGGAAAGTTGACGTCCCGCTGCGGGAACGGAATCGTGATGCCGGCTTGTTCGAGCGCGTCGTTGATCGCGTGCACCGTTTCGTGGCGCACCGCCAGAAACTCGCGCGCCGGACACCAGACGAACACGTCGAAGTTGATCGACGAGTCCGCGAACTCTTTCAGCAGCACCCGCGGCTCCTTCTCGCGAGACCGCGTCGGTACGTTGTTCGTGACCCCGTCGAGGATCGCCTTCTCCGCCTTTCGCAGGTCGCAGTCGTACGGCACGCCGATCGCCACTCCCACCCGCCGCGACTCGTTGCCCGTCAGATTCTCGATCTTGTTGGACAGCACCTCGGCGTTCGGCAGATACACCACCACGTCGCTGAACGTGTTCACCGTCGTGTGAAAGATCCCGATGTCGATGACCTGCCCCATCTCGTCGAACAGATCGACGTAGTCCCCGATCCGGTACGGCCGCAGAATCAGCAACATCAACCCCGCCGCGATGTTCGAGAGAGACCCCTGCAACCCCAAGCCGATTGCAAGACCGGCGGCGCCGATCACCGCCGCCAAACTCGTCGCCGGAATACCGAACAACTGGAACGCGATCGGGATCGCCATCGCCCATATCGCGTACCGCACGATCAACGCCACGAAGTTCGCGACCGTCTCTTCGACCCGAGCCCGCTTCAACGCCTTCCGTAGCAGCCCCGAAAGCCACCTCGCGACCAGCCCCGTCACCACCACCAGAACGATCAAGCCGATGATCGCGATGCCGAGTTCCACCAGCAGCGGACCGAACACGCTCACCGCGTTCGACCACGACGGATCGTCGACGAACTGCTGCCACTTCTCCGTGAACGTCTTCAACCCCTGCGACACCGCGCCCGCCGCCGGGTTGTCGGTAACCGCTGTCGGCGTCGCCTGACTCATCGCATCGCCGACCACCGACGCATCTCCACCGCCGCCCCCATCGCCGCCACCGCCGCCGCTCGATGCGCCGCCGTCGCCGCCGCCGGACTGCGACTCGGTCGGCGTTGGCTCGTTCGTCTCCGTCGTCGGCGAAGCCCCCGCCTGAGACGAAGATGACGAATCGTTCGAGGTGCTCTGGCTTTCGGCCGTCGTCCGGCTCGGCTCGTCGGACTGCATGGTGGGCGGCTCCTCGTTGCTGTTCCGTGCGATCAGGGTGGAGAGCGAGCGAGGATAGCCGCTGCGAGCGAGATCGCCAGCCCCGGCGTCAGGAGCAAGCCACCGCCGGGCCGCCGCGCCGCGTTCACCGATCGATCAGGTCAAGCGGCCGAACAGCGTCAACCCCTTCGCATCATCGATGCGGACGCGTCGCACCGACCCGATCGCGGCTCGCGCCTCGTCCGGCTCGGCGTCAAAGACGACGATGAGATCGCCGTCCGTCCGGCCCGAGAGTTGAACGGGCCCGTCGGCCGAGGCGAACGGATCGTCGTCACTCTGCGAGGCGCCGTCGGCGTGTCTGTCGCGGCCGCCGACGGTCAGCGCGACGGCGCCCATCGGCATGGAGGCTTTCTTGCGCTCCTTCGCCGAGACCCCCTGAACGAACACGTCGAACTCGGCGCCGACCTGTTCGCGTCCGATGCCTTCGCTGATCTCGGCCTGCAACGCCAGCAATTCGTTGCACCGCCGCTTCTTCACCGGCTCCGGCACGTCGTCTTCGATGCGGTCGTAGGCCACGGTGCCCGGGCGCGGCGAGTACTTGAAAATGAAGTTGTTCTTGAACCGGACGCGCTTGAGCATTTCTTTCGTTTGGGAGAAGTCGCTCTCGGTCTCGCCGCAGAAACCGACGATGACGTCGCCGGCGATCATGAGCGGGCGGCCGCGTTCCGGCTCGTGGAGATACGAGCGCGCTCGCTCGGCCCAGTCGAGAAACTCGGCGGCGGTATACCCGCGGTTCATCCGTTTCAGCACGGCGTCGCTGCCCGATTGCGCGGGACAATGCAGGTAGCGGCAGATCCGGGGCGAGTCTCGGATCACTTCGAGCACGTCGGCCCCAAAGTCGCGCGGATATGAGGTGACGAAGCGCAGCCGCTGTATCGCGGGAACCTCGTCGTGGATGCGCTTGAGCAGGTCGGCGAACGTCGTCGTGTTTTCGCCGGCGTAGCGGTCGCGGTGATGCGCGCCCTTGTAGGTGCGGCCCTTCTGCGGCTGGAGGACGCCGCCGATCGTCACCGCGGCGCCGTGCTCGAACCGGTAGTGATTGACGGTCTGACCGAGCAGCGTGATCTCGATGACGCCGGCGTCGGCGAGCCGCTTGCATTCGTCGACGATGTGCTGCGGCGGGCGGTGCACCTCGGCGCCGCGCGTGTGCGGGACCACGCAATACGTGCAAAACTTGTTACAGCCGCGCGTGATCCGTACATACGCGGCGTTCGGGCCGGCTGAGGAGCCGCCGCCGAGCCCGCCTTTCACGGCCGCGTGATCGACGGCCGAGACGGCACGAGATAAATCGAGCAACTCCAGCGAGTCGGACGCCGCCGCGAGCGTCGACGACCGGCGCGACGCGTCGCCTTGCAAGGCGATCTGCCTCGCCGACCGCTCAGCAGCCGGGTGCTTCCAACGACCGGTTCGGTCGCGATCGGGCGACGTCGGCTCGTCGGCAAGCAGCGAAGCACGGGTCTTCACCGCGTTGTCCAGCAGTCCCGGCAGCTTGTCGAGTTCGGCCGGCCCGCACAGCAAATCGACGACGGGAAACTTGTGGAGCATGTCGGCGCCGTCGCGCTCGGCCATGCACCCCAACACGCCGACCACCAGGCCCGGCTCCTTGTGCTTCCGCTTGGTCATCTCGCCGAGCCGCGAGCGGACCTTCTGCTCCGCCAAGTCGCGCACGGAGCACGTGTTGTACAGCACCACGTCGGCACGGCACGCCTCGTCCGAACGGTCTGTCACCCGATAACCCAACGCCCGCAACTGGCCGGCGACAAGCTCCGAGTCCAGCTCGTTCATCTGGCAGCCGAAGGTCTCGAGATAGACGGTCTTGGCGATCATGCCGTCGTAGTGTAAGGCTCGACGACGACCACGTTTCCGGCCGGCGGATCACCGCCCTCGGAATCCCCCGCGCCACAACCGAACGCCGCCGCCCGCCACTGCTGATCACCGCCACCACCCCCGGCCACCGCTCGCATCACGCCACGCGTGCCGTCAGGGTCCGCCTCGCCAAGCGACTCGAATGGCCATGCCGCCACCCCTTGGAGATGCCGGACGACCCCTTACTGCGAGCAGAATTACCCAGTGTGACGATGTTTGTAAAGCTGACCGACTCGTGGCGTCGTAGTGGAACCGCAAGAAACCGGCGATGTGGCAACGTGTAACTCGCTTCATGCGAGCCTTCTACCTTTGAGTGGATGAAGGCGCGAAGGCCCCTTCCTGCACCCCCAACCGGCTCCGACCCCGCCCTGAAGTGGCTCCAGACGGGCTCGGGTGACTCGCGATCAGCGATCGCCCTACACAGTTCCCCTGCGAGCATGTGGGCAGTTCGCGGACCGGAATTTACAAGTTTTTCCAAGAACAATCGTGAGAGCCCTTGTCCGAACCGACCCTTATCTGGTAGTCGTGGAGTTTCATTGGCGGCCGCATGTCCGCAACCGCCATCCGCAACCTCCTTTGAGAGGACACGACAATGCAGAAGAGTCGACGCGTACCGCACGCGATCGCGCTGGCAACAGCGCTCGCGGGCGGTGTTTCCGCGTTCGGATCGGGGTGGTATCTGAACGGGTTCATCGATCCCGGGGGGAACATGCTCGACATTGTGGATGTCGAAATGTGTGTAATCGATTCGCCGTTCATGCGGCCGTATGACGGCCCGTGGGTGCACATGGGCACGAGCACGCCGGACGGCCCGCTGTCGTCGATCAATCTGACCGGCGACGCACCGGCGATGTTCGGCGTCGCGAGCGCCGCCGCCGGTGACCTCGACGGAGACGGGCTGGCCGACGTCCTTGTCGGCTCGCCCGCGGCGCACGGCGTCGGCGACTTCGCCGGACGCGTCCAGGTCTTCTCCGCCGCCGACGGCTCGCAACTCATGGACCTCGCCGGACCCGCCGGCCGCGCGTTCTTCGGACGCTCGGTCGCCGCCGCCGGCGACGTGAACGGTGACGGCACGCCCGACATCCTCGTCGGCGACTGGACCTACGACGGCCTCGGTTTACCCATCGCTCGCGTACACGTCTTCTCGGGCGCCGATTCCACCCTCATCGTCACCATCGAGTCTCAGAACCGCGACGACGGCTTCGGCTACGCCATGACTCCCATCGGCGATCACGACGGCGACGGCTACGGCGACATCGCGATCTCCGCGCCGCTCAAACCGTCCACCGTCTCGGGATGCACCGGCGCGACCTATGTCTTCCTCGGCGCCGACATGATGGCCGGCTCCGGAGCGCTGACCACCGCTTCCGCCTCGGCCACTCTCTGGAACGACAGCCCGAATACCGTGCTCTACGGCGCGGCGCTCGCCCGGGTCGAGGCGCAGGGCGCCGCGGGCCCAAGCAACGTGCTCATCACCTCGCTGCTCGACGATCCGACCGTGACGGCAGGCACATACTCCGTCACCTCGGCGCGGTACTCCGCCGACGGGCTCGGCGGCATCGTCGTCGCCGCCGAACCGATCGGCATCGCCGGCGACGTCGACATGTCCAACACCGTGAACGCCGACGACCTCACGCTCGTGCTCGCGACGTACGGCACGACCATCGGCGGCACGCAAATCGTCAGCGGAGACACCAACGCCGACGGGGTCGTCAACGCCGACGATGTGCTCCAAGTGCTCACCGACATGGGCGGCGAACTCACCCTCTACAGGCAGACCGCCAACGACGTGCAGCTCGCGACGCGTCTCCGTCAGATGCCGCGCTACGACGCCGCAGGCGCCGTGCCGTACCCCCTCGACGCCGCCGCCGGCATGCCCGCCGCGATGGGGCTCACCCCACAGTTCCCGGGCGTCTACCAACCGGGCCGGATCGTGCCAATCGTGGGGCAGGTCGACCCGGGAGACGATCCCGTCGTAGGCGATGTCGATACGTGCGACGACGGCGGCGATTCGGGCGGACTGCCGGGCGATTGCGACGGCGACGGTTTCGTCGATCCCGGACCGCTCGACAGTGACTGCGACGGGTTCCCCGACGGAGACTGCGACTACGACGGAGAAGTCGACGACGGACCGATGGACAGCGATTGCGACGGGATTCCCGATTCCGAAGACTGCGACCACGACGGGGCGGACGACCCGACGACGCCGTGCGACGAGTGCGGCGACGACGACGGAGACGGCCGAAAAAACCAGAACGATTGCGACTCTCCCGATTGCTATTACGGTGATCCGGAACTGGATTGTGAGTGCGCCGACTACGACCGTGACGGCCAGAAAAACCAAGACGACTGTGATTCGCCGTGTTACACCGGCAACAAGCGAGAGGATTGCTGCGATGACAACAATGGCTAAAGAGAATCCCACCCGATCGATTGGTTTACTTTCGCTCGCGGGGATCTTGTGCGCCTGCTTCGCGGCGCCGGCCCAGGGCGGATTGCGATTCGTCGACTTGGAAGAGGCCATGCATCATGGCGGTGTCACGCTCTCGGGCTTCCCGCTCGATCTCGGAGACTGTACCTACGCATTCACCGCAACTCGAACCGACGGCGCGGTCACAGAGCTTTCTAGCGGAACGGTTATTCAAAATGGGGTGATGCCCTTTGGCCGCAATCGCTGTCAACCGAACCCGCAATGCTGTGATGACAATCCGGGCAACAATCAAGACGGCGGCTCCGACTCGGCAAGCGTCTCGACCAACGTACAAGCGTCGCGGACTCACTCCGGCACGATCGGATCGTCTCTGACCGTGAGTTCGGGCGTGAAGGTCGGTGCAGGAATCGGGTTCGAAGCTTCCGCTGAGGTCGCCTCTTCCATCTCGTCGTCGTTCAGTGTGGGAAACGCGACCACGCATAGCCAAACCGTTTCTCAGACCATCGTGTTCCCGTCTTGTTTCGTCAAGGAAGGGCTCGCGTGGGCCGACGAGATAGAGGGGGCCGTATTCGGGATGACGCATTCGTACTCGGTCACCCTCGTGATGGGCGATGCGATCGGTCACTTGTGCCCCTTCGCCGGCGCAGAGTTTGTCGATTCTGGGTCCGTCCAATCGTTCATCCAATCGGACAACTGGACCAGCTTCGAGCCGCAGGCGAGCTACCGCGTTGATCGACCGTGTAATCCAAATAATCCGCAAGATTGTCCTTGCAACAACACCGGTGGAGGTACTCCATGATCGGGTTTCATTATCGCATCGCATTCGCCGCCGCAGCGATGGCGGCGAGCGTCGGCGTCTCCTCCGCCGGCCCCGTCTGCGACTTTATGGGCGACTACTACGCTGAACTCCGATCGCCGGGGGCGATCGAACAGCTCGAACGACTCAGCGAGGCCGAGCGGACGGCACGCAAGGTCGATCGGCTGCGGCGTCTCGACGCGGCCCTCTCGGTCGACGAAACGAGCCAGTGCCTCAAGGCCGCACTTCACCTCAAGTTCCTGACCGCTCGCGCGCTCGGCGAGAACGAACTCGCCGCGACCATCTGCGACAGGTTGGCCTCGCTGTGGCGCGGCCATGCTCGCGAAGTGAGCTACCTCGTGTCGTCCGCGCAAGTACGCACGAAGATGGATGGTTTCGAGGACGATCCGCGGACTCGGTCCGCCATTCGAGAGGCTGTGTTCCGCGCGGTCGATATCCAGGAGACCAGCCGCGGTTCGGCCACGCATGTCAAGACCGGCGCCGCGTTCCTCGCCGGCTTCGTCGCCGACTACGTCGAAAAGCGGACTCCCGCCGATCAAGCCGGGTTGTTCGACGACGCCGAGATGCTCGAGATTCTCGAACGCGTCGATGACGTCGTCGCCGTCGATCTGCCGCCGGGCGCCTCAGCTCTTTTCCCCGACGCCGACAGATATCAGTTGCAACTCGCGCGGCTCAAGTGGTCGGCGCGCTCGCTGAGCGAGGCCGACTTCATGCAGCGCGTTCGTCGCGTCGCGTCCGATGGTGAGTCGCTCTCCATTTCGCTCATTTCCGACTTGGTGTTCGGCGGCGTATCCGCTCATCGCGACGCATTGTTGGAGACCGCGGTGCTGTCGCCGCTCAAAGCGAACGACGACCCGGAAGCGTACGAGAAACTCGTGCGCACCTTCATCGAAGAGTCGGTCCAACCCGGCACCGAGATAGAACTGTGGGCCCTCACCCAGTTATTCCGACAAGTGGACGCTCATCCTGACCGCGAGCGGTATCTCGACACGCTTTCCAACACCGCCCTCGAACTGCTGAACGGGCGATTCCGCGGTTTGGACGCGTACGAACCGGGGTTCTGGCGAGCCGAACTCGCAAGAATAGGAAGCGAACGCGAACGCGCCTTCGCCAAGCTCGCCCCGGCGCCGCCCCCATCCGATGCTTCGACGCTCCCGACGAACCCGTAGGAGGATCGGCCGCATTCTTATTCGTCCGCCAGACCCCGGTTGCCGCCGGGGTTTGGCATTGTTCGAGTTCGGGCGCCACCGCCTCACCGAGGCGGGCGGCCTCGCCGCTAAGCAGGAAGCGCCGCGCGCCGACGCCGCGGGCGCCGGGTCGGCCGATCAGTCACGGCGCGGCCGGCCGGCCTGACGGCTCGTGTGGTGTGAGCGAGCAAAGCTGAAGCGACGCCCCTCCTTGCAATCAATTTGATTGTCGAGTGAGACGCTCATGCCAGTGCGTCGACTGGTCTAGCGAAGTTTCAAACGCTCGTGCAAAGGGCCCGAGCAGCGATGACGGGCGTCGCCGACGTCCTTCACTTGAAGCAGCACGTCACCGCCGCGCGAGGCGCTCGCGGTTCTCGGGCTCGTCCTCCGCTGCGTCGTGAGGCACGCCGAGGTATTCGAGCGAGCGGCGAAGCACGCGGGCGGTGACCGGGCCCGCGGTTTGCGAGCCGTACGCGCGGCGGGTGCGGACGAGGTGCGGCGCGGGGTCGTCGATGACGACGAGGACGACCAGGCGCGGATCGTCAGCGGGTGCGGCGGCGACGAACGACGAGTGGTACTGATTCTCGAGATGCCCGCGGCCGTCGGGACGGGCGATCTGGGCGGTGCCGGACTTGCCGAACATGGTGTAGGGCATGGCGGGGTCGTCCGGGTGGTTGACGCGCATGAAGCCGAGCATGCGTTCGGCGACCTTCCGGAGCGCGTCGCGCGTTTCGAGGGCGATGTGGGGCTCGAGGACGCGGCGGACGACGCGGAGCGCCGCGGAGTCATGGGACGACGCTTCAAGCGTGAGGTCGGGGAGCGTTCCGGCCATCGCGCCGCGGCGGGCGAAGATGGCGAAGCCGCGGACCATCTGCATGGGCGTCACGGCCACCTCATACCCGAAGGCGACGGAGGTTTGCGTGTACTCGTTCCAGTTGCGGGCCGAGGTGACGATGCCTTTGGATTCGCCGGGGAAGCCGAGGTTGGTCCGTTCGCCGAAGCCGAAGCGCAAGACGGCGTCGCGCGCTTGCTGCTCGGTGAGTCTGGCGACGCCCTGGGCCATGCCGATGTTGGACGAGTACACGAGTACGTCGTGCCACGAGAGTTCGCGGGCTTCGTGGACGTCCTCGATGCGTCGGCCATAGGGGGTGCGCCAAGCGCCGTCGTGTGTTTCGAAGGTCTCGTCGGGCGCGGCCTTGCCGTAGGCCAAGGTGGCCGCCCACATGAACGGCTTGAACGTGCTCCCGGGCTCGTAGACGTCGCCGAGGAGTCGGTTGCGGCCGAACGCGGGATGGACCTCGCGCAGCGGGTTGTCCTTGGTGACGTCGAAGCGGACGCGTTCGCCGGTGAGTTCGGCGGCGGCGGCGCGTTCGGTGGTGAAGGGAACGGCGTCGGGCGGTTCGGCGATGAGGTCGGCCATGGCGAGGACTTCGCCCGAGGCGGGATCGATCAGGACAAGCCGTCCACCCGCGGCGCCCGCGTCGCGGACGCCGCGCGCGAGCTCTTCGTCAGCGATCTGCTGAAGGCGGAGGTCGACCGAGAGCGCGAGGTCGCGGCCGCGGGCGGGCATGGCGTAGTCGTCGGCATGCACCCACATGGCTCCGCCGCGCGCGTCGCGAACGTAATCGACGAAGCCGGGCCGCGGCTGAAGGAAGCCGTCGAAGGTGCGCTCGGCGCCGATGAGTCCGCGTTGGTCGGCGCCGACGAAGCCGACGATCTGTGCAAGCGGTTCACCGAGCGGCAATGTGCGCACGGGAACACGTTCCAGGTGGACGTGCGCGAGGTCGAGTTGCTGGGCGCGGGCGAGTTGGCCGTCGTCGAGGACGTCGCCGATGCGGACGTAGCGGAGCGGTCGGTCTTCGAGGAAGCGGGCGGCCGCGCGTTGAGCCGCCTCGCCGAGCCGCGCAGCGAGAGTCTGCGCGTCGCTGCCGACGACGGGGGCCAGACGCTCGGCGAGCGGGCCAAGCTCAGGGAAGGCGCGTTCGAGCGCGTCGTGGAGTGTGCCGGTGGTCGAGTCGGGGGGAAGCTTGTCGAGACCGAGCAGGCGGTGGGGGTCGATGAACAGCCGGTAGCCGGTGGTGGAGGCGGCGAGGAGGCGGCCGCGGCGGTCGCGAATGTCGCCGCGCGGTGCGTCGAGCGTCATGCGGCTGATTCGTTCGCCGACGTGCGTTTTCAGCCGGTCGGGTGGGGCGAGTTGGAGTTGGGCGACGCGGGCGAAGACCGCGACGAGCGCGACGAGCAGGGCCGAGGTGAAGAGCGTCGTGATGACGTTCGCTCGCCGAGCCTGCGCGCGGCGGGCGGGGTCACGGGCCGGCTCGCCATCGGCGCGCCACGAACTCGCATCCCCGGCGACCTCGGCGTCCAACTCGGTCCGCGAACTCACGGCGTGCGTCCTTCGACTCGCCGCGCGTCCGACGGCGCGAACGGGTCGATGGTGAGCGACGCGTCCGACTCATCGACGCGGCCGTCGTCGAGAAGGCGCAACCGGATGTCGTCGGCGACGTCGGCGGGCAGCGTGTCGCACCAGTCCGAGAAGAGCGTCTGGAACCGCCCGAGATCGTGCTCGGATTCCGCGAGCATGCGCTCGAGCGCGACCGGGTCGAGCCGTTCGGCCAGTTCGATGCGCACAGACCAGAGTTGTCGGTCGAGCTTGGCGGACTGCTCGATGGCGCGGGCGGTGTCATAGACCGCTTGCAGCCGTTGATGGCGGACGGAGAGAAGGCCGCCCGCGGTGGCGGTTGCGGCGAGGATGAGGATGGCGAGCTTGGCGACCATGGGCCGTGCCTCGCGCTGGGTTTCGAAAGGGGGAAGACGGGAGAGCGGTGGGGGGCGACGGGAGAGCGGTGCGGGGCGACGGAGTCTTCCGCGAGATCACTCAGCGGGGAGCTTGATGGTCATGCCGACCCAAAGGTCTTTGGGGTCGTCGAGTTGGTCGCTGTTGAGTTCGAGGATCTCGCGCCAGCGTTTGGACGTGCCGAGTTGCTTCTGGGCGATGGTGCCGAGCACGTCGCCCTTCTGGACGATGTAGGTGCGGGTCTCGGCGAGGCGAGGCGCCGCACGCTTGGCGTCGCGGGGCGGCGCAGCAGCGGGCGTCTCGGCTCGACGTGGGCCTGCGTCCGCATCAGCGCGCCTCGCATCGGGCACGAGCATCTCGCGCGGCGGTAGCCGGAGGCGCACGCCTTTCGGCAAGTCGCCGTCGGGTTCGAGCAGGTGACGGTTGAACGAGCCGAGCGGCGCGTGGAGCGATCCGTCGCCGTAGTAACGTTCGGCGATGCCCCAGAGTGTTTCGCCGGGCTGAACGACGTGCGTCGGCACGATCGAGGAACTGTCCTGCGGGTCGAGCAGGTCGGGGTCCATCACGATCGAGGGAACTTCATCGGGGATCAGCGGTTCGTTGGAGGCGTGGACGTCGGTTTGGGAAGCGGGCGCGGCTTGGCCCAGCGAGGAACGGAGGTCGTCGATGATGGAGTCGAAGCCGCTTCGTTCGCGGCCGTGCGGAGCGGGGGCCGTGGCGAGCGCGGCGTCGGTCGCGTTGGCGGCGTCGCGCGTGGTCGCGGCGCCGGGCAGAACGCGGGTCGTGGTGTCGACGGGGCCGCGGGCGATCGGGGTGTTGTCGAGAAGGCCCGACGCGGGGGCGGCTTCGTCGTCGTCGGCGCTCGCGGCGAAGTGGTCGGAAATGAGCAGTCCGACAGTGAGCAGGACGGCGAAGCCGAGGATGAGAGCGAGTTTGGTGTCGCGCGTCATGGTGCAGCGTCCTTGCTGAGTGACGCGGCCGCCGGGGCGTGGCGGCCGGTGGATGGATCGTGGATCAATTCATCCGCTCTACCATATCTGGTGCTCGGCATCCATGCGGCGTCCAGATATGGCTATGTTCGGTCGAATTGTGCGTCGAGCGCCCTCGGCCCTCGACGCGGAAACTACGGGTGGTGACTGGCCGCCGCGGCAACTCGTCGAACGAACGCGGCGAAGGGAGATGACAGGTCGCAAGCAGAGGCGGCGGCCGAACCATGTTCTCGGACCGCCCGACCTCCATGTGCAATGTACCGCAAGCGTGCTCAATTGGAAGCGTCGATGAGGCGAACGGCGCGCAGTTTGGCCGAGCGGGCACGCGGGTTGAGCGCAACTTCGTCGGGTCGGGCTTCCGAGGGCTTTCGGGTGAGGTGCCGGGCCAGCGAACGCTCGACGAGGGCGGCGAAGGCGCGCTTGACGCGACGGTCTTCGAGGGAGTGAAACGAGATGATCGCAACCGCGGCGCGCGGGGCGAGCCATGAGCCCGCGGCGGCGGCGCGCAGCGAAACGGCGCCGCGCTGAACCGCCTCGAGCAACGCGTCGAGCGACGCGAGTTCGTCGTTGACGGCGATGCGGAGCGCCTGGAATGTGCGGGTGGCGGGGTCGATGGGCTTGTGCTTGCTTCGGGGGCCGCGCTGCGGTCGCGAGCCGAGGGCGCGGCGCACGACGTCGGCGAGTTGCGACGTCGTCTGTATCGGCGATCGACCCCGCTCGGCGACAATGCCGGCCGCGATGCGCCGCGAGGCGCGCTCTTCGCCGAAGTGGAAGATCAAGTCGGCGAGTTCGGCTTCGGGATAAGTGTTGACGATGTCGGCGGCCGAGCGACCGGCGGAGCGGTCGAACCGCATGTCGAGTGGCCCATCGCGTTTGAACGAGAGGCCCCGGCTCGGGTCGTCGACCTGCGTGGAGGCGAACCCGAGGTCGGCGAGGACGGCGTCGGCGGCGAAACCGAGCTCGGCGAGCCGCCGCGGCGCTTCAACGAAGTTCGCGTGGAGGGTGTGCAGGTCGAGGTCGAAGCCGGCTTCGTCGGCGGCCCGGCGAGCGGCGAGCTCGGCCTGCCCGAGATTCTCCGCGTCGAGGTCGCAAAGCACGAGTCGGAGCGGCGGCCCGGATTCGGAAGACGGAGATAGTCCGGCCGCGGCTACGGATCGGAGGAGATGGACGGCGTGACCGCCCAAGCCCGCCGTGCAGTCGAGCAGCAGCGGCGATCGCCCCGCCGCGGCGGCGTCGATCAGCGCCGGCACGAGCGCCTCGGCGACCTGCTGCGGCAGCACAGGGAGATGGCCGGGAGCGGGCGGTTCGGGGGCGGAGGCTTCGCGGCCGGCGTCAACGTCCATCCGCGCACGCTAGCGGATTCGCCCCTCGATCGGAGGGATCGTGGACCCTCGGCCGACGGGTGAGACGATCGAGCTACGATGCATCCATGGCGAGCAACCGGTTCATAGCAAGCGTGATGTCGACGGCGATCGCGGCGATGGTGTCGGGTTTCTGCGCCGGCTGTTTGCCGTCTCGGGTGTTGATCGATCTGGACCCAAACCTGCGCGACTTGCGGGCGACGACGGTGATCGACGAGCGGGGCGATCGCGGGGCCCGAGTCGCCCTGATCGACCTGACGGGGCCGCTGGACCTGACCGGTTCGGGCGGGCCGCTGGCGTTGGGCGGCGGGCGCACGAACGTGGTGGACCGTTTTGTCGCGCGTCTCGAGAAGGCCGAGCGAGACGACGACGTGAAGGCCGTGCTGGTGCGGATCAATTCGCCGGGCGGGACGGTGGCGGCGTCGGAGACCCTGTACGAAGAGGTCGTCCGGTTCAGGCAGCGGACGAGTAAGCCGGTCGTGGTTTCGCTGGGCGAGATCGCGACCAGCGGCGGGTATTACGTCGCGCTCGCGGGCGATGCGGTATACGCCCAGGAAGCGACGGTGACGGGCTCGATCGGGGTGATCGTGCAGACCTTCAACGCCAGCGAGGGGCTGGGGCGGATCGGCGTGGTCGGGCCGGCGGTGACCAGCCGCGACAACAAGGACATCGCCAACCCGTTCGAGCCGATCGAGCCGGCGCACTACGCGATTCTGCAGAACGTGGTGGACGAGTTCTACGACGCGTTCCGGGAGAAGGTGCGCGAGCGTCGGCCGGGGATCGCAGCGGCGCGATTCGACGAATTGACCGACGGGCGGGTGCTCCCGGGGGCGCAGGCGGCGGCAGCGGGTCTGGTGGACGGCGTCGCGGGCGTACGCGACGCGTTCGCCGAGGCCAAGCGGCTGGCGGGGGTCGAGCGGGCGGACCTGGTGGCGTACTCGCCCGAGGGACTGGAGCCCGCGTCGCTGTATGCGGTCGGCTCGGGGGCGGAGATCGTCGGCGACGCATCGAACGGCGGCGGAGCTTCGCGGCTTCGGGTGAGCGTGCTGGACGCGGCGGGCGTGCTGCCGCGGCTGCGACCCGGCTTGCCGTACTACATGTGGACCGCGGCGGCGGGTGGAACCTCGGAGTAGTCCGCGACGCGTGCGGGGGCGGTTAGCGGTGCGGTCTGACCGTCCGGGTCGGGTCGGCTAGCATGGGGCTCGCCGCGTCGGTGCGTCGAGACGTGCGCGCGGCAAGCGACTACAGGACTTTGAAGAATCGCCGACGAGAACGAGATGGAGGCGCTTTCCGATGCGCACGTTTGAACGAACTGTTTTGATCATCACGCTGCTGATCGCGGTGGCGGCACTGCTGACCGGCCGCGGTCAGTCCTTCGTGTCCGCCGCCTTCGCCCAGGACATGGGCGGCGACGCGATGGAAGAGGAGACGGCCGGCGATTCACCGGAGGCGCGCGACGCCTCCGAGACGGGGGGCGCCATCGCCTACGTCGAGGGGTACAGCCTGCTGACGGACCTGCTCGCGTCGGACCGCTTCCAGCCGGCGATCGACGAGTTGCAGGCCGAGGCGGAGGAGGCACTGGCGCCGTTCCAGACGCAGATCGAAGAACTCCGGGGCGAGTTCCAGTCGATCGCGCCGGACGACCAGCAGGCGCAGCAAGAAATCCAGGCTCGATTCCAGCAGATCCAGCAGGAAGCGCAAGCGGTTCAGCAGGAATATCAGGAGCGCATCGAGGCGCTTCAGCGTGAGAACGTGCAGAAGGCGTTCGAAGACTTGCGCGCCGCGGCCGAAGCGGTTGCCGACGAGCGTGGGTACACCTACGTCATGATGGCCGAAGACCCCTCGGACAACGTGAACGAGGGGCTCACGCAGGACCCGTCCGAGGAGATTCGGCGGCGGTTCGTGCTGGTGCACCCCGACGGCGCGAATATCACGGAAGACGTCCGGGCCGACCTAAACCTCGACTAAGCCGACACGACCCGCATCGCGCGGCGCTGCCGGCGGTATTCGGCGGCGCGTGCATGAACCAACGGCGAGCCTCCGCATCAGCGGGGGCTCGTCGCGTTTTGACCCCGTGCGAATCCGTGGTGGGAGAGTCTCGGTGGCCGAGCCGCTCAGGCCGCGGATCGCAGCGCAAAGCGTTCCTCGGCCGTGAGCGGTCGATACAGCGGACAGACCGCGGCGTCGGAGCCGGCGGCCCACGCCCGGGCTCGGTCGCCGAGCGCGTCCTCGATCGTGTCCGAACTGGGGATCACCGCGGCGATGCCGTCGGGCCCGGCGTCGTCGGGGTGACGCACGGGCACGCCCAAAATCGACCTGGACGGAGCGGGCGAACGCTCGGCGGCGTCGTCGAGGATGAAGGCGATGCGGCTGAGCAGTTCGCGTGCGCTACCGGTGTCGAGCGCGTGGAGGAGTCGCTTCGTGTGTTCGCCGGCGCCGAACAAAGCGAGGCGCTCGCCGGGGAAGCGATCGGCGACGATGCGGACGGCGTCGCGGAGAAAGGCGGCGAGCAGCGCGTTGCCGCCGTCGGGAATGGGGGCCGACGGAGCGACCGAGTCGGCGGCGCCATGGGGGGGCGTGCTGCTCTGCGAGTCGGGCTCGCCGAAAGCCTGTTCGAAGAGATGCATGACGCGGGCGACGACGCTGGCGTGGACATGGATGTTGTCGTCGGTGAAGGCGTCGGGGGTCAGCCGTCGGACAAGTTCGTAGGCGGGGAAGTAGTCGGCGTCGTCGTGCCGCTCGACGAAGCGGTCGACCGCGACGCGGAGCGAGGCTTTGCTGACCTCGTCGGCGAGCTGGGCGGGCACGCCGTCGCGGAAAGTCGCCCGCAGCGGCACCGGTGAGACGGTGACGATGAATCGGAGCCCGGGGTTGAGAGACTTGGCGAGTTCGCGGAAGCGCTCGAGATTGGCGAGATTGGCCTCGGGCGAGAGGAGCTCGAAGCGGTGTCTGGCGGGGTCGAGCAGCCGCTTGGGCGGCGGTGCGGCGAACGTGGCGCCGTCGATGCGCGAGCGCCAGACCTCGCTCAGGCCGGCGGTGAAGATGAGGACCTCGGCGTTCTGGAACATGCGCCGCAAGGCGAAGGCGTGGCGTTCGGTTTCGGCGCGTCGGGCGTCCTGGTCGGGCCAGGCGATCTTGGCGCGGTACGGGGAAAGCAGGAGGCCGTCGATGGGCCAGTGCGTTTCGGCGGGCTGGAAGGCGCCGACGGCGGCTTCGGCGATCTGCGCGAGCGAGCCGGTGTTGTAGACGGCGCCGTAGCGGCATGAGCCCTCGCGGGCGCAGGGGCCGTGCTCTTCTTGCAGATAGGCGTAGCCGCGGGCGAGCAGGTGCTTGCGGATGTAGACAGCGAAGCAGGAACCCATCGAAGCGACGGGCGTGGTGCGGGTGACGAGGCCGCGGCGGTCGGCGGGTATGAGTTGCCGCAGGGCGCGGTCGCGTTTGGGGTAGATCTGGGCTCGGGTCGGCTTGAAGCCGGAGGCCTCGGCGGCGCTGAGAACGGCCCAGCGCAGGTCGGGGTCGCCGGCGTCTTCGACGGTGTGGAAGGCGTCGGAGTGGACGCCCGCAGAGGCGGAAGGTGTCGGTTGAGGCTGGGCCATGGGCGTGTTCCCTCCGCGCGCAGTGTTGGCGTGGCGAGACGACAAGGCGTGGGAGGCCGGCGGCGCGTCAGCTCGTGGATAGCGCCCGGCCGATGCGTCAGCACGACCGCGCTGTGGCTTTCGGGCGGCGGGTCAGGCGGCGGCGGACGATCGCGGCAAGCGGATCGAGGTCGCGGTCGGAGAAGTCGTACAGGGCGCTGCGGACCCGTCGGGCCGTGTCGACGCGGGCGGCGAACCAGATAAAGCACGCGAGGTAGAAGACGCCGACGATCGCGCCGCCTGTCGGCGCGGTGCGTGCTGATGCCGCGGAGGGGACGCCCGCGGTCGGCTGCGAGAGTGTGTGTGCGAGCGAGTCGGCGCCGAAGTAGACCACCGCAAGGGCGAGCCACGCGGCCGCGGCGAGGGCGACGACGACGATCAGGAGGATCCCCGCTGATTCGGCAACGGCGTTCTGGTTGTCGTTGGAGCCGACGATGAGAATGATCGGCGTGCATATCAGCGATATCGCGCACGCGACGAGGACGATCGAGATGAAGGCCGAACCGCCGCGCGATTGGCAGGTCCAGCCCAGGAGTTGTCGGCGCCACCAGCGGGGCGGATCGGACGCGAGGGCGAGCGGGCCGAGAACGAACCGGCCGCCGCACTCCGGGCAGATGTCGGTTTGCGCAGCCGCAGTGTGGGCAGGCGGATGGTTGTTTGCCGCGTCGCTCGTTGAACACGAGATGCCTCGCCTGTGCGGAATTATGGACGTGGTCGAGCATCGGGCGGCTCAAGACGGGCCAAGGCGGATCGGCCGAGAACGCCGCGCGCCGCGGCCACGCCGGCAGACCGGGTACACTGTCCGCTCTTGCCGGCGGGTGGGCGGCGCCTACGGCGGCGGGGGATCGAGTTCAGCCTTTCATCGTGAGCATACAAGCGGGCCCGGCGCCGTCCGAGGCGGAGTCGGCCCATTCGGAGCGAGTCATGACCACAACAGCGACCAAACACAACGTGACCATGATCGCGGGCGACGGCGTCGGCCCCGAAGTCGCCGAGGCGACGAAGGACATCCTCGCGGCGGCCGGCGCGTCGATCGAGTGGGAAGACGCGGTGGCGGGCAAGCGGGCGTTCGAGTCCGGCGTCGCCTCCGGCGTGCCCCGCGACACCATCGACTCGCTCAGCAAAACCCGCGTCGCCCTCAAGGGGCCGCTCGAAACACCCGTCGGCCACGGCGGCAAGTCCGCCAACGTCACGCTCCGCAAGCTCTTCGAGATGTACGGCAACATCAGGCCCTGCGTCGAACTGCCCGGCATCGGCGGCCCCTTCGCCGGCCGCGGCATCGACCTCGTCGTCGTCCGCGAGAACGTCGAAGACGTCTACGCCGGCATCGAGCACATGCAGTCGCCCAACGTCGCCCAGTGCCTCAAGCTCATCAGCCGCAAGGGCTGCGAGAAGGTGCTCCGGCTCAGCTTCGAGCTCGCCAAAGCCCAAGGCCGCACGAAGGTCCACTGCGCCACCAAGGCCAACATCATGAAGCTCACCGAGGGCATGATGAAGCGCACCTTCGAGGACGTCGCGCAGGACTACCCCGGCATCGAAGCCCACCACATCATCATCGACAACTGCTGCCACCAGCTCGTCATCCGCCCCGAGATGTTCGACGTCATCGTCTCCACCAACATGAACGGCGACATCGTCTCCGACCTCACCTCGGGCCTCGTCGGCGGGCTCGGCATCGCTCCCTCCATGAACATCGGCGACGATGCGGTCATGTTCGAGGCCGTCCACGGCTCGGCGCCCGACATCGCCGGGCAGGACAAGGTCAACCCAACCGCCCTCCTGCTCAGTGCGGTCATGATGCTCCGCCACTTCGGCGAGTTCGACACCGCCCTCAAAATCGAGCACGCCCTCTACGTCACGCTCGAAGAAGGCAAAGCCCTCACCGGCGACATCGCCCAGGGCCGCCCAGCCGTCGGAACCAAGCGCTTCGCCGAGGAAGTCGTCGCCAACCTCGGCAAGCAGAGCGAGAAGCTCACCGAGCGGCCCTACAAGCCGATCGAGATGCCCAAGGTCGACTCCTCGCTCACCTTCGTCAGCCCGCCCGCGAAGCGCCGCGACCTCGGCGCCGACATCTTCATCGAGTCCGGCGACCTCCCCGCGCAAGTCGGCAAAGGCCTCGACGCCATCGCCGAGGGCACCCCCTTCGAACTCAAAATGATCTCCAACCGCGGCACGCAGGTCTACCCCGTCGCCGCCGCGGCCTTCGACGGCGTGGACCATCACCGCTGCCGTTTCGTCCTCCGCGACAAGTCGGCCGCGATGACACACGCCCAACTCGTCGAGTTTCTCGCCAAGGTCGCGCAGACCTACCGCTGGATTCACGTCGAACTGCTGCCCGAGTTCGACGGCGCGGCGGGGTACAGCAAGGCCCAGGGCGAGGACTGAACCACCCGACCGGCACGTCCCAAACCGCTCGCCCCGGCATGAGCGCGGAGAGACAGGCGGGATCAAGCCTCGCCGGCCCGGTCGCCGATGAATGGAGGGGGAACGATCGTCAAACGCCACCGGCGCGGCTCACGTCGCCGGTGGCGTTTTCCAGTTAGACACACGCCCGGGTCGGCCGCCGCGAACAGGACGCCGCCGCACCGGCCACAGCCAAGCGCCCCGCGCGAAAGGCACACCATGTTCGAGGTGCTCTTGGGTCTGGGTGGTGACGTCACCGCCGGTCTCGCCACTCTGGGCGAGACCGCCAAAGCCAACGCCGACGCGGCGATCGACACCGTTCGCACCATCGGCGGCAGCGACGCCATCGCTGCGCCCGAAGACACCCCGATGGCCTGGTGGCTGCCCATCCTCATCTTCTTCGCGCGCATCGTCGACGTGTCCATCGGCACGACCCGCATGATCCTCGTCATCAACGGCCATCGCTTCATCGCCGCCGTGCTCGGCTTCTTCGAAGTCATCGTCTGGGTCCTCGCCGTCGGCGGCGTCATCGCCTTCCTCAGCGATCCCGTCGCCCTTATCGCCTACGGCCTCGGCTTCGCCGTCGGCACCCTCGTCGGCATGACCATCGAAGAGAAGATCGCGCTCGGCTTCCGCATGATCCGCGTCGTCAACCGCGACCCGAGCAATCAACTCGCCGCCAAGCTGCGAGAGAAGGACTACCGCGTCACGCAGGTCGCCGGCCAAGGCCGCGACGGCGCCGTCGAGGTCGTCTTCCTCGGCGTCAAACGCCGCTGCCTCCGCAAAGCCCTCGCCGAGGTCGAAGCCATCGCCCCCGAAGCCTTCGTCACCATCGAACGCACCGACAAAGCCTCCGTCGCCAACGACCCGACCCTCCGCCGCATCGGCCTCTCCCGCTGGCGCCGCCATCTGGCGGTGCGGAAGTAACGCCCGCGCGCTCCGCCGCTCACACCACCGCCGTCACCGGCTCGCCGCCCGCAAGCACCGCTTTCACGTTCGACGCCACCAGCCGCGCCATCGCGTCGCGGCTCGTCACGCTCGCCGAGCCGAAGTGCGGCGTCATCACCACGTTGGGCAGCTCCGCAAGCTCCGGGTGCACCCGCGGCTCGTCCTCGAACACGTCGAGCCCGGCCGCGAACAGCCCCCGCTCGCCCCCGCTTTCGACGCTCTGCCGCAGCGCCGCCGCGAGCGCCCGTTCGTCCACAACCGCCCCGCGAGCCGTGTTCACCAGCACCGCGCTCGGCTTCATCAACGCCAACTCGCGCTCGCCGATCAGCCGCCGCGTGCCGCCGGCCTCCCGAGGCTTGTCGATCAGCGGGACGTGCAACGAAACAAAGTCCGCACGTCGCAACCCCTCGTCGAGTTCGACCCGCTCGGCGTACAGCGGCGCGCCCTCGAACGTCGGCTTCGCCGACCGGGCCGTGTAGAGCACGCGCAACCCGAAACCCAGCATCCGAACCGCCGTGGCGTAGCCGATCCGCCCGCCGCCCACGATCAGCAGTGTCCGCTGTTCGCCCGGCCGGTACGGCGGCCCGCC
>Ga0207419_1000537_pt1 | contig 32848 bp, 34 predicted proteins | sample ElkSloMetagenome_4_FD_184723 | JGI IMG/M metagenome (GOLD analysis project Ga0207419, IMG submission 184723) | Hot spring microbial communities from Elkhorn Slough, Monterey Bay, USA - MD2A (version 2) | ecosystem: Environmental > Aquatic > Marine > Intertidal zone > Estuary: Microbial mat ... | reverse complement strand
CTGCTGTTCATTGCCCTGCTGTACACGGTGGCGCCGTCGGTCGGTGCCATGGCCCGCTACAACCTGACCACCACCGTGCAGACCGGCGAGGTCGGCAGCCCCGACGGCAACCTGGCCTACGAGAACCGGCCGGCCTGGATGGAGCGTTGGGAAGCCACCGGCCTGCTGTCGTTCGAGGACAAAAACAACGACGGCCGCATCCAGTACTACAACGACAAGAGCACGAAACCAGGGTTCCTGCCCCAGGCCGAGGAATGGGGCTGGGAGGGCAACGAGCTCCAGGTCGACCGCGATATCATGGTCCTGGCCAACCCGGAGATCGCCCGCCTGCCCAACTGGGTCATCGCCCTGGTGGCCGCTGGCGGTATCGCCGCCGCCTTGTCAACGGCGGCCGGCCTGCTGCTGGTGATCTCCTCAGGCATCTCGCATGACCTGCTCAAGGGGACAATAACGCCAGGAATATCCGAGAAGAGCGAACTGTTGGCCGGCCGCATCGCCATCGCGGTGGCGATCCTCGTCGCCGGCTATCTGGGGTACAACCCACCAGGCTTCGTGGCACAGGTTGTGGCGTTCGCCTTCGGTCTGGCGGCGTCGTCGCTGTTCCCGGTGATCCTGATGGGCATCTTCTGGAAGAAGATGAACCGCGAGGGTGCCATCGCCGGCATGTTGACCGGGCTGGTGTTCACCATGGGCTACATCATCCTTTACAAGGGCGTGTTCATTGAGCCCGTGATCGCCAACACGCCGGACAACTGGCTGTTCGGCATCTCGCCCGAGGGCATCGGCGCCGTCGGCATGGTGCTGAACTTCCTCGTCGCCTTCCTGGTCTCGAAGATGACGGCGGCACCGCCCGACCACATCCAGCATCTGGTCGAGGACATCCGCACCCCGCGCGCCACTGCGGCCGCGGAATAAGACCTGTCCGACCGCCGGGGACCACACGGTCCCCGGCCCCGGTCCCCTGCACTGCGCGAGCCCCAGTCCATCGGGGCTCGCGCTTCTCTTTCGGCTCATCCAAGGGCATTCTGGTCGGCACCGTATGCACCGTGCCCCGGAAGCTAGGCGAGAGACCCCCATGGACGTGGAACTGATCGAAATCCGCGACTTCATCGCGGCCCATCACCCGTATGACATGCTGCCGACCGAGGCGCTCGACACCGTCGCCACCCACCTCGAATCCCGCTACGTCCGCAAGGGCCGCCACCTGATCAATCCCGGGGACACGGTCGGGCACGTGTACATTGTGCGAACCGGCGCCCTGGAAACACGCGATCCCTCCAACGAATTGTTGGCCCGAACCGGCGAAGGCGAAACCGTCGGCGCCATCACCCTTCTGCGCGGCGGCCCGGCCCTGAACACCATCCTGGCCATTGAGGACAGCCTTCTGTACGCGCTGCCAGCCGAGACGTTCCACGATCTGCGCAAGCGCCACAAACAGTTCGCCTACTTCTTCCAACCGCTGGGCGGCGAGCGGCTGCGCACCGGCCGCGCCGTCTCGAACCGGGGACATGGCCGCCTGGACCTGATGGCCGTCCACCTGGGCGACATGCTGCGCCGCGCCCCCGTGACCATCGAGCCGGAGGCCACCATTCAGGCCGCCGGCGAGCGCATGTCGAAAGAGGCCGTCTCGTGCCTGCTGGTCACCCGCGACGACAAGGCCATCGGCATCATCACCGACCGTGATCTGCGCAACCGCGTGGTGGCCAAGGCCCTGCCGTATGACACGCCTGTCTCGTCGGTCATGACGCCGGATCCCCTGCACCTGACCGCCGACGACTACCTGTTCGACGCCATGCTGATGATGTCGCGCCACAACATCCGCCACCTGCCGGTGCTGCGGAACGGCGCCCTGGCCGGCGTGATCACCACCACCAACCTGGTGCAGGCACAGAACACGTCCGCCGTCTACCTCGTTGGTGAGTTGTACAAACGCGACACGCCCGAGGGGATGCGCGACTCGCTGGCGATGGTGCCGGAGTTGATCCTGCAACTGGTCGAGACCGGCGCCTCGGCCCACACCATCGGCCACATGATCTCGACGCTGTCCGACGCCGCCACGGTGCGCCTGATGGCCCTGGCCGAGCAGCGCCTGGGGCCGCCGCCGGTGCCGTTCGTCTGGCTCGCCGCCGGCAGCCAGGGCCGGCACGAGCAGACCGCGCGGTCGGACCAGGACAATTGCCTGGTGCTTGACGACTCGTACGATCCCGACAAGCACGGCGAGTACTTCCGCGCCTTCACCCGGACCGTCTGCGACGGCCTGAACATCTGCGGCTATGTGTATTGCCCGGGCGAGGTGATGGCCATGACCGACCAGTGGCGCCAACCGCTCAAGGTCTGGACGTCGTACTTCTCGAAATGGATCGACCAGCCGGACCCGAAGGCCCTGATGCACGCCTCGGTCTTTTTCGACATGCGGCCGATCTTCGGCAATCACGCCCTGTTCCAGAACCTGCGCTCCTTTGTCCTGAAGAAGACGCAAGGCAAGAAGATCTTCCTGGCCTACCTGGCCGCCAACGCGCTCAGCCGCCAGCCCCCGCTGGGCTTCTTCCGCAACCTGGTTCTGACTCGCGGCGGCGAGCACGCCAACACGCTCGACCTCAAGCACCGGGGCATCGTGCCCATCGTCGATCTGGCGCGCGTCTATGCGCTGGATGCCGGGGCGGAGGCCGTCAACACCCTGGACCGGCTGGAGCTGGCGCGCGAGAAGGGCAGCGTGTCAAAGGACGGCGCCGCCGACCTGCGCGACGCCTGGGATTTCATCAGCACCATGCGGCTGCGCCACCAGGCCCTGCACATCAGGGAGGGCAAGAAGGCGGACAACTACGTCTCGCCGGAACTGCTGTCCAACTTCGAACGCACCCAACTCAAAGACGCCTTTTCCGTGGTCAAGACCATGCAGGGCGCCCTGGCCACGGCCTATCAGACCGGACGACTTTAGCACCCAGCGGCGGAGCCAGCCCCGACCATGCTCAGGCATCTTTTGGGATTCGACGTGATCCGTCGCACGTTTTGGCTGCGCGGCAAGCCGGGTCCGATGAAGGACTACTACGCCGTCGATTACGCCACCCTCGACACGCCGTGGCACGACGTCGAGTTCCTGGCCATTGACCTGGAGACCACCGGCCTCGATCCGACGCAACACGAGATCCTGAGCGTCGGCTACGCGCCCATCCGTGCGGGTGGGGTGCTGTTGGGCGAGGCCCGGCACATGCTGGTGCGCCCGACGCGGCCGATCCCCGAGGAGACGGCGGTGATCCACGGCCTGCTGGACGACCACATGGAGTCCGCGCCGCCGCTGGAGGCCGTGCTGCCCGAGGTGCTGCGCGCGCTGCGGGGCCGCGTTCCTCTCGCCCATTTCGCCACCGTCGAGCGGCGCTTTCTCAGCTTCGCCTGCAAGCGCGTGTATGGGCAGCCGATGGTCGTGCCCTATGTGGATACGCTCCGCCTGGAACAGCGCACGCTCGAACGGCGCCAGCAGGCGGTGGTCCAGGGCAGCCTGCGCCTGCACGCGGCCCGCGAGCGCTACGGCCTGCCGCGCTACAAGGCGCACAACGCCATGATGGACGCCATCGCCGCCGGCGAGCTGTTCCTGGCCCAGGTCGCGTATATGGACACCAAGGCGCCGCCGCGATTGGATGAGGTGTGTTCCGGCTGACGCCGCCGCCCAAGGACGCCATTGCCGGGACGCGGGCGTCGGCCTATGTAGAGACGATTGGGACAGAGGGGTCACGGTCATGCCCCGCATCCGGAACCATACGACTTGCCGGCGCCGCCCCCGCCCGTCCCGCCGTGGACCCAGGCAGGCCGGGGTGGCCATCGTCAGCCGGGGGCTGGCGGTGGTCGGCCTCCTGATCGTCGCCGCCTGTGCCTCCCCGGCCAGCGGCCCAACCCCCTATACGCCCGCCACCAACGACTCCGATTATGGCTACAGCGGCCAGGAGATCGCGCCCGACCGCGTGCGCCTGACCTTCGCCGGCAACAAGAACACCCCGCGCGAGACGGTCGAACTGGGCCTGCTGCGGCGCGCCGCCGAGGTCACGGTGCACCGCGGATACGACCATTTCATCGTCGTCAACAGCGACACCGAACGGTTCACGTCCGTCCGCCCGGCAAGCCCGCGCTTCTCCTTCTCCTATGGCTATGGGTGGGGCTGGCACCGCCGCCACAGCTTCGGCCGGTTCGGCTGGTACCATCCCTGGTATGGCCCGTGGTACAGCCCCTGGCATGACCCGTTCCATGACCGGGTGCCAACACGCACCAGCCGCCGCTACACCGCCACCGCCATCATCGCCCTGCGCCACGGCCCGCCGCCGCCGGACAATCCGCAGGCCTACGACGCGCGGGCCGTGCTTGGCAGCCTTGCGCCGCCCCAGGCGCCACCGCCACCGAGCCCCTGAGCCCGTGTCCGCCCCTTGCCCGCCTCCCTGCCCCGCCCTATAACCCGCAGCATGGAAGCAACGGGCGTTCCGTTCCGGAAGATGCACGGCCTGGGCAACGATTTCGTGGTCGTTGACGCCCGGACGCGACCGCTTGCCCTGACGCCGGCACAGGCGCGGCGCATCGCCGACCGCCGCGAGGGCGTCGGCTGCGACCAGATCATCACCATCGAGCCGCCGCGCCCCGACCACCCGGGCAGCGCCGCCTTCATGGCCATCCACAACGCCGACGGCGGAGTCGTCGAGGCCTGCGGCAACGCCACCCGTTGCGTCGCCCGCCTGCTGATGGACGAGGCCGGGGTCGATCACGTCATCATCGGCACCCTGGCCGGCCCGGTGCGCGCCGACCGCGCCGACGGCCACCACGTGCGCGCCGACATGGGACCGGCCACCACCGACCCGGCCGTCCTCGCCCTCAACCGGCCGGTGGACACGCATCACGTCGACCTGCACCAGCCGCCCTTCACCGACACGGTTGCGGTGTCGGTCGGCAATCCCCACGTGGTCGCCGTCGTGCCCGACGCCGAGGCGATCGACCTGCGCGGCATCGGCCCGATCATCGAGCATCACGACCTGTTTCCCGACCGCGTGAACGCCGAGGTCGTCACGGTCCGCCGGGACGGGTACCTGCGCATGAGAGTGTGGGAGCGTGGCGCCGGCATCACCCGCGCCTGCGGCACCGGCGCCTGCGCCGTGGTGGTGGCGGCGGTCACGCGCGGCCTGATCCCGCGCGCGCCGACTCGGGTTCTGCTGGACGGCGGCCCGCTGCTCATCGACTGGCGCGCCGGGGACGACCACGTGCTGATGACCGGCCCGGCGGCCACCGCCTTCACCGGCATCCTGGACGAAAGCCTGCTGTCATGAGCGCCCCAGGCCCCCAGCAAGCCCCCCAGCAAGCTCCCCGGCAAGGCCCCCAGGTGGTGACCTTCGGCTGCCGGCTGAATGGTTACGAAAGCGAGGTCATGCGCGACCACGCCCGCGCGGCCGGGCTGGAGGGGGCCATCATCGTCAACACCTGCGCCGTCACCAAGGAGGCCGAACGCCAGGCCCGCCAGGCCATCCGCAAACTGCGGCGGGAGAACCCGGCGGCGCGGCTGATTGTCACCGGCTGCGCGGCGCAGCTCGATCCCGCGCGGTTCGCCGCCATGCCCGAGGTCGACCGGGTGCTCGGCAACACCGAGAAGCTGAAGGCCGAAAGCTACCGTGAAGCGGCCGGCGACCTGCTGGTCACCGACATCATGGCGGCGCGCGAGACCGCCGGCCACCTGCTGGCCGGATTCGAGAGCCGGACCCGGGCCTATCTCCAGATCCAACAGGGCTGCGATCACCGCTGCACGTTCTGCATCATCCCCTACGCGCGCGGCCCCAACCGCTCGGTGCCGCTGGGCCGGCTGGTCGAACAGGTGCGCACGCTGGTCGAGGCCGGCACCCGGGAAGTGGTGCTGAGCGGCGTGGACATCACGTCGTATGGGGCCGACCTTCCGGGCCGCCCGACCCTGGGCGAGACGGTGCGGCGGCTGCTCGCGCTGGTGCCGGACCTGCCCCGGCTGCGGCTGTCGTCGCTCGATCCGGCGGCGATGGACGGCGACCTGTTGCGTCTGGTGGCCGAGGAACCGCGCCTGCTGCCCCACCTGCACCTGTCCGTGCAGGCCGGCGACGACCTGATCCTGAAGCGCATGAAGCGGCGCCACCTGCGTCGCGATGTCGTGGATCTGGCCGCCCGGCTGCGGGACCTGCGCCCAGGGCTGGCGCTGGGGGCGGACCTGATCGCCGGCTTTCCCACCGAGACCGAGGAACAGGCCGCGCGGACGCTGGCGTTGGTCGACGAGGCCGACTTGAGCCACCTGCACGTGTTCCCCTACTCGGCCCGACCCGGCACGCCAGCGGCACGGATGCCGGCGGTTCCGGGGGATGTGGCCAAGGCCCGCGCGGCGGCGCTGCGGGCGGCCGGCGCGCGCCGCATGGCGGCTCGGCTGGCGCGGCGCGTGGGTGGCCTGGCCGACGTGCTGGTGGAAACGCCCGGCTTCGGCCACAGCGAGGACTACCTGCCGGTCGATCTGCCGCCCGGGCTTGACGCCGCCCCGGGCTCCGTGGTTCGGGTGCGCTTGTCCGGCATCCACGGCGACCGCCTGACCGCGACCACAGACGAAAGGATGTCCGCGTGATCTGGGGCTTCGGCAAGAAGAAGAAGGAACAGCAAGAGCGCGAGGAGGAAGAGCGCCGGATCCGCGAGGAAGACGAGGCCCGCGCCCGGGCTCGCGAGGAACGCGCCCGCGCCGAGGCGGAGCGGCAGGCCCGCGAGGAGGCAGACCGCCGGGCGCGCGAGGAGGCCGAGGCCCGCGCCCGGGACGAGGCCGAAGCTCGCGCTCGCGCCGAGGCGGAACGGCGCGCCCAGGCGGAGGCCGACGCCCGCGCGGAGGAAGAGGCCCACGCCCAGGCCGAGGCCGCCGCGCGCGAGGCGGAAGCCCAGGCCCTCGCCGAGGCCATGTTCGGCGGGATGATCCCGCGTCCGGACGAGGAGCCTGAACAAAAGGCCCGCGAGGAAGAGGAACGCCGCCAACGCGAGGAAGAGGCCGCGCGTCTCGCCCGCGAGGAAGAAGAGCGCCGCCAGCGCGAGGAGGCTGAACGCCTCGCCCGCGAGGAAGAAGAGCGCCGCCAGCGCGAGGAAGCGGACCGTCTCGCCCGCGAGGAAGAGGAACGCCGTCAGCGCGAGGAAGCGGAACGCCTCGCCCGCGAGGAAGAAGAGCGCCGCCAGCGCGAGGAAGAGGAACGCCGCCAGCGCGAGGAGGCTGAACAAAAGGCGCGCAAGAAGGGCAAGCGCCGGGAGGAGCCGGAGCCCGAGGAACCGGCCCTCGACCCCAACATCCACCACATCGAATGGGGCGAGACCCCCAAGGACAAGAAAAAGGGCGGCGGCGGCTTCTTCGCCCGCCTGCGCGAGGGGCTGACCCGGTCATCGACAAAAATCTCGCGCGGCATCACCGAGCACATGGTCACCGCCCGCCTGGACGACGAGGCGCTGGAGTACCTGGAAGACGTCCTCATCCAGGCCGACCTGGGCGTCAAGACGGCGAACGACCTGATCCAGTCCCTGTCCCGCGCCCGCTTCGGCGCCAACCCGACCGAGCAGGAGGTGCGCGAGCACTTCGCCGGCGAACTGGCCACGCTGCTGGAACCGGTGGCCATCCCCCTGGCCATCCAGAAGCAGCCCAAGCCGCATGTGGTGCTGGTGATCGGCGTCAACGGCTCCGGCAAGACCACGACCATCGGCAAGATCGCCCGTCAGTTGACCGACTGGGACATCCAGGTTTCGCTGGCGGCCGGCGACACCTTCCGCGCCGCCGCCGTCGAACAGCTCAAGATCTGGGGCGAGCGCACCGACTGCCCGGTGGTGGCGCGCAAGACCGGCGCCGACGCCGCCGGACTGGCCTTCGACGCCATCCAGGAGGCGCGCGAGCGCAACGACGACGTGCTGTTGATCGACACGGCCGGCCGCCTGCAGAACCGCACCGAGCTGATGGACGAGTTGAAGAAGGTCGTGCGCGTCATCAAGAAGCTGGACGAGACCGCGCCGCACACGGTTCTTCTGGTCATCGACGCCACCGTCGGCCAGAACGCCGTGCAGCAGGTCAAGGTGTTCCAGGAGATGGTCGGCGTGACCGGCCTGGCCGTGACCAAGCTGGACGGCACCGCCAAGGGCGGTGTCGTTTTGTCGCTGGCCGAGCAGTTCGGCCTGCCCATCCACTTCGTCGGCATCGGCGAGGCGGTCGAGGACCTGCGGCCCTTCCGCGCCGACGAGTTCGCCAGCAGCCTGATGGGGTTGTAGGGAAGGCTGGATTTCACGGCGGCACCAACGTGAAATCAATATGCAATCTCTGCCTTGACGGGTCGCGTCCAAGGGCACATGCTCGTTCCGAAAGACGCATTCCATTGAGAAGGGCTTGGCCGTGAGCACGGCTGTATCGCGCATCATCGAAGACCTGCGCGCGCGTGGCGGCCTGAAGGGCGCCGACATCGCCAATATCGTCAACACCTCGCCGCCGACGGTCTCGCGCTGGTCCAGCGGCAAGGCCTCGCCGCCGTTGCGCACGCAAACGGTCATCGCCGATCTGCGCTATGTGGTCGAGCGGCTGTCCGACTTCTATACGCCGGACGAGACCCGGTTGTGGCTCCATGCCGCGCATCCGTTGTTGAACAATGATCGGGCCATTGATCTCATCAACACCGGCCGCACCGAGGAGGTGCTGGCGGTGATCGAGCGGCTCGACGCCGGGGCGTATCTCTAGGCGATGGTCGGCGGACGGACATCGCGGGATCTCGCCCTTCTGGATGCCCTGGACGCCCTGGAATGGGTGCCGTTCGAGGGGCGGGTCTGGCGTGCGGTGCGGGAGGGGCGGGACCCGCTTCAGGGCCATCCGTCGGCGGGCCGCTGGGATCCCGGCACGTTCGATGTGCTGTACACGTCGTTGGAACCCGAGGGCGCCGTGGCGGAAATGCGGTTCCATCTGGCGCGCCAGCCCGTGTTCCCGTCGCACCTGACCTTTGTGTTGCATGAGATGTCGGTGCGAACGGCACGCACCCTCCGGTTCGCGGATCTCAGTGCCCTGGCCCCACTCGGCGTGGACACGGCCCGCTATGCCGATGTGCTGTACGAGGCCACCCAGGCCATCGGTGATGCCGCCGACTTCCTGGGCTTCGACGGCATCCTGGCACCCGGCGCCCGCTGGCCGTGCCTCAATCTCGTGATCTTCACGGACCGCGTCACCCCACAAGACCTGGACATCCTGTCCAGCACGGACATCGACTGGCCGGACTGGGATGCGCGCCTACGGTCCTCATGAAAAAACGACCATGTCGACGGCTACGGATTTGGCGCTCGTCCCGTCCCGAAGGTCGGCGCCGACGGCGTTTCGTCGCGAGAGGCCCGAACCGCGACCCACCTCGACACAATGACCCTACTTTGACACTGGGTCATTCGGCTTGAGTGAATCACCTGTTTATGGTTTTCTGCCCGCTCAAGGATCAGGATGAACGCGGAGCGGGGGTCAATCGGCGCGCAGATGTCCAATTGGGCGCACAGTCCCTTGCCCCCCTGCATGGCGATGCGAACCGTCGGAAGCCAAAGACCCAGCAAGAAAACCCCATAAGACAGGAAACTCTCGCATGAGTTTTATGAAGAAGCTGAAGATCGGGCTAGCGGTTGTCCTCGTGGTGGCTTTGGCCTTCGTCTGGGTTCGCTGGGGGCCGAAGTCGTGGGAGGTCCAGATCACCGGCACAACCGGCGACGGTCGCGAAGTCCAGTACCGGATCGAGACGGTCTATGCCGGCACCAGCGACACACTGATCTTCAAGAACGTGGATGCCGGTTTCCTGCCGCCCTATTTCAAGTTCGACTCCGCGGACCTTCAATCCGTGGCGAACCGGGTGACCCGCGAGTGCCCGCAAGAGCCCGTGGTCGTGAACGGGTATGGGCTGCGCATTCCCTTCCTGAGCATGTTCCCCAACGCCGTCTCGATCGAGGCGCCGGAACGGTGCAAAAAGGCCCCGTCCGATCAAGGCGATGGCGAAGGCTCCGAGACCGGCTGACGGCTCCGCCCGTCCCCCCCGCAGGGTCGGCAGGTCATGTCCGGGCACGATCATGTCCGGCACGACCACCAACCGGCCGGACGATGATGCATCTGCGTGCGCCGAGGTCTTTGTGCCGGGCGACGTATGGCTTGACTCGTCTGCCGGCCCCTTGTCTTGCCTTTTCCCGAGATCCCTCCGCCCCTGTCGGGGCGTTCGGGATGACATTTTATGATATGAAACAAACACATCTGTCATCCCGAGCGAGCGAAGCGAGCCGAGGGATCTGGAGCCGCGGTGTGATGGCCGGCCGGTAAGACTGGTCCATCCTTGCGTCGGGCGGTATTAGGCGTGGCGCCCGCAGATTGGGGCAGCCCTGATGATCGATCGGATCACCCCTTGTCGGCCTTCGCCGCCTCGATCGCCTTGTTGATCATTTCGCACGCCTCGTTCGGGTCGCCCCAGCCCAGGATCTTGGTCCATTTGTCTTCTTCCAGGTCCTTGTAGTGGGTGAAGAAGTGCTCGATCCGGTGCAGTTCGGTCGGCCGCATATCCTTGTAGTGCAGCACGTTATCGTGGTAGGGATGCAACTTGGTGTGAGGCACGGCCAGGATCTTCTCGTCCATGCCGGCCTCGTCCTGCATCTTCATCACACCGATCGGGCGCACCCGCATGACGGCACCCACGGCCACGGCCAAGCGGCCGATGACCATCACGTCCACCGGATCGCCGTCGTCCGACAGGGTGTGCGGGATGAAGCCGTAGTTGACCGGGTAGTGCATGGCGGTGTGCAGAAACCGGTCCACGTACATGGCGCCCGACGCCTTGTCGACCTCGTACTTCACGGGCTCGCCGCGCAGCGGGACCTCGATGATGACATTGACGTCCTCGGGCGGGTTCTGGCCGATGGGAATTTTGTTCAGGTCCATGACGGGCTTCGCATCCTTCGGGACTCGGGTTGAAGTGGAGCCGGACGATAGTCGCTTTCGCGATGCGGCAAAACCCCGCAACGGGATTCGGGATCCGAACGATCGCCGATTTGTCTCGCCGGGGGGTCGCGCCGGGCGTACGTCATCCGCCCCGGATCGCCGGTGTGGGCCGCGATTGCACCCGAAACGCCCATCGCGATGGCAAGAAACTTGTGTGACATCGACCACAGGCCGCAGACTGCCGACACCGGCGGGCTGGTCCGTCAACCGGTCCGTCCCTCCACCGTCAGGGAGTCGCGCCCATGACCCGCACCTTTGCCCTCTCCCGCTTGCGTCAGGGGCTCACCGACCAAAGCGACGGCGTCGTGGGCCTCGCGTTCCGCGCCCGCGTGGTGGCGCCCGGGGCGCTGCTGGTCGGTACGGCATGACGGATCCGAACGCCCAGACCCTGACCGTCCGCTTCGCCCGCCCCGCCGACGAGGCCGGCTGGCGCGTGCTGTGGCGCGGCTACTGCGCCTTCTACGGCGTGGACATCCCCGAGGCGGTGACCGCCGAGACATGGCGCCGCTGCCTCGACCCGAAAACGCCGGCCATCCGGTGCCTGGTGGCCGACAGCCAGGGTCCCGAGGGCTGGGGCCTGGTCGGCTTCGCCACCCTGGTCGAGCATCCCGGCACGTGGTCGATCGCCTCGGTCGGCTACCTGGAGGACCTGTTCGTGGCCGAGGCGGCGCGGCGGCGCGGCGCCGGGTCGGCCCTCATGAGCGCCTGCGCGGCCATCGGCCGTCAGGCCGGCTGGGCGAAGCTTTACTGGCGCACCAAGGCGGACAACGCCACGGCGCGGTCGCTCTACCGCCGCCTGGGGCAGGAGACCGACTGGGTGGTCTACGACTGGCCACTCGGGACACCGTGACGACACCGGTCCGGCCTCGAAAACCCCGTTCCGTTCCCGACCAAAATCCTCTACGGTCCCCGGCTTCCCGCAATCACCCACGGTTTTGGCACGATCCGGCATGACCGAGAAGACAACAACTCCTTCGCCCAAGGTTGGCCTGATCATGGGCAGCCAGTCCGACTGGGCCACCCTGCGCCACACGGCCGAAACGCTGGAGACGCTGGGCGTGCCGTTCGAGGCCCGCATCGTCTCCGCCCACCGCACGCCGCAGCGACTGTACGACTACGCCACCAGCGCCCGGGACCGGGGCCTGGTCGCCGTGATCGCCGGCGCCGGCGGGGCAGCCCACCTGCCGGGCATGTGCGCCTCCATGACGCCGCTGCCCGTGTTCGGCGTGCCCATCGAGAGCAAGACCCTGAAGGGCCTCGACAGCCTGTTGTCTATCGTGCAGATGCCGGCCGGCGTGCCGGTCGGCACCCTGGCCATCGGCAAGGCCGGCGCCATCAATGCCGCCCTGCTGGCGGCGGCGGTGGTCGGGCTGAGCGATCCGGCCGTGGCCCAGGCGCTGGATGCGTGGCGGGCGCGGCAAACGGCGGCGGTTGCCGAGGTCCCCGTGGACGACCCCGAGCCGGCCCGATGACCACCATTCCGCCCGGATCGACGATCGGCATCCTCGGCGGCGGCCAGTTGGGCCGCATGACGGCGATGGCGGCGGCGCGCCTGGGCTACGACTGCGTGGTGCTGACCCCGACGGAGGACAGTCCGGCCGCCCGGGTCGTCCGCGAGGCCATCGTCGCGCCCTACGATGATCCGGCCGCCCTGGCCGCCTTCGCCTTCAAGGTCGACGTCGTCACGCTGGAGTTCGAGAACGTGCCCGCCGAGGCCCTCGACCTGCTGGCGACCCGGCTGCCGGTACGGCCCGGCCGCTTGGCGTTGGAGACCGCCCAGGACCGCATCCGCGAGAAGGCCTTCTTCAACACCGTCGGCATCGACACCGCGCCCTGGCATCCGGTGCACGGCGTCGATGACCTGCGCGCCGCCCTGGCGGATCTGGGCACGCCGGCGGTTCTGAAAACCGCCCGCCTGGGTTATGACGGCAAGGGCCAGACGCGGATGGACGCCACCACCGACCCGGCCGCCGCCTGGGACTCGCTGGGCACCGATGCCGCCATCCTGGAAGGGTTCGTGGACTTCGCCATGGAGGTCTCGGTCATCGTCGCGCGCGGCGCCGATGGCCACATGGAGACCTACGACGCAGTCCAGAACATCCACGAAAACCACATCCTGAAGACCACGATCGCCCCGGCGCCGCTGCCGCCCGGGCAGCGCGCCGCCGCCCGCCTGTTGGCGCGCCGCGCCGCCGAGGCGCTGGACCTGGTGGGCCTGCTGGCGGTGGAAATGTTCGTCACCCCGGACGGCCGCCTGCGGGCCAACGAGATGGCGCCGCGCCCGCACAACTCCGGGCACTGGACGCTCGACGGCGCCGTCACCGACCAGTTCGAGCAACTGGCGCGGGCCGTGTGCGGCCTGCCCTTGGGCAGCACGGCCCCGATCGGCCGGTCGGCCCGCATGACCAACCTGCTGGGCAATGCCGCCACGGACTGGGCCGCGATCCTGGCCGATCCGGCCGCCAAGCTCCATCTGTACGGCAAGCGCGAGGCCCGCGCGGGCCGCAAGATGGGGCACGTGACACGGGTCGAGCCCAAGGACTGATCATCGAAGGACCCCGGCCATGCCCCTGACGGTGGGCTTTCTGGTGTTTCCCGACCTGATGCAGCTCGACATGACCGGGCCGCACGAGGTGTTCGCGCATTGCCCGGACACCCGCGTGCTGACGGTCGCGAAGACTCCCGAGCCGGTGCGGGCCAGTGGCGGGCTGCGGCTGATCCCCGACGTCTCCTTTGCCGACTGTCCGGCGCTGGACGTGATCTGCGTACCGGGCGGCGCCGGCGTGACACCGCTGATGGAAGACCCGGATACGCTCGCGTTCCTGCGCGGGAAGGCGGACACGGCGCGCTACATCACCTCCGTCTGCACCGGATCATTGCTGCTCGGCGCGGCCGGCCTGCTGCGCGGGCGGCGGGCCGCCTGCCACTGGATGTCGCGCGAGATGCTGGCGGCGTTCGGCGCCATCCCCGACCCCGCCCGGGTGGTGCGGGACGGACCGGTGGTCACCGGCGGCGGCGTGACCGCCGGCATCGACTTCGCCCTGACGCTGGCCGCAGAGGTGTTCGGGGCCGATACGGCGCGCCGCGTTCAACTGGCCATCGAATACGCCCCGGCACCGCCGTTCGACGCCGGACGACCCGACACGGCCGCCCCCGGCGACGAGGCCGCCGTGCGAGAGGCGGCGGCGGCGCGGCAGACCGCGCGCGCCGAGGCGGTCGAGCGGGCCGCGCGGGCCTTGCGCGACGGCGGGGAATGACCGCATCCTCGACACGAGTGCCCTCCATCATCTTCAAAGAGGTCCGCCCATGAGCGCCACCTATCACGTCGCCGGCATGACCTGCGGCGGCTGCGCCCGGTCCGTCGAGCTGGCCATCCGGCAAGCGGTGCCGAGCCTCGAAGCCGTATCCGTCGACCTTGAGACGGGAACCGTCACCGTCATCGGCGCCGCCGACCCCATCGTCATCGCCGATGCCGTGGACGACGCCGGCTTTGCTTTTGGCGGTCACGCGGCTTGATCTGTCGCGGGACCGGTCCCCGACCGGCGCCCGTCCGCGCCACCACCACGCAATCACTGATGCCGCACCACCAGCACCGAGCAGGTGGCGTGCCGTACCACGCGGGCCGCGTTCGGACCCAGCAGGTAGTCGCGCAACTCCGGCCGGTGGGCGCCGATCACGATCAGATCGATCTCGCGCTGTTCGGCCATGGACAGCACGGACTCGTACACATTGCCCTCGCCCACCAGGTGATTGACCGCCATCCCGGGCGGCAGCGCGGCGTCAGCCTTCTCGCGCAGCTTTTCCATCACTATGTGCGCCATTTCCTGCTTATAGCCGGACGGGAAGAACTGGCCGACGATGCTCATGCCGAAATCGGGCACCACGGTCATCACGTCCAGGCGCGCCTGCCATTGGTGGGCCAGCGCGACGGCGGTGGGGTAGGTCTTCTCCCAATCGAACGAGGCGTCCAGATCGACGGAGACGAGAACACTGTTGAACATGGGACGGGGCTCCGCGCGAGGACAGGGGATGGTCCAGCTTAACGGACGCGCCGGCGGTTGTAACCAAGCGCCGCGCCGCGACCGACGCTCGGTTCGGGCCAGGTTCGGGATTGAGCGGCGCGACGGGTTGGCTCTACACTCCGGCCGCCTCGACTTTCCCCACGCAGTTCATCACAGGACACGGACCATGACGATCCTGGCCATTGGCATTCTGCTGTTCTTCCTGACCCACATCGTACCGACCATGCCGGTGCAGCGGGCGCGCATCGTCGACCGCGTCGGCGAAAAGCCCTACAAGGCCGGCTTTTCGGTGCTCTCGCTGATCGGCCTGGGCCTGATCATCTACGGCTTCTCGGTCGCCCCGAGGATGCCGGGCTACGCCATGCCGGAGTGGGGCGAATACGTTCCCCTGGTGGCCATGCCGCTGGCCTTCATTCTCGTGCTGGCCGCCTACATCCCGTGCAACATCGCGCGCTGGACCTGGCACCCGATGACCATCGGCGTGTTGCTGTGGGCCGCGGCGCACCTGATGGCCAGCCCCTACGCCGCCTCCGGCCTGCTGTTCGGCAGCTTCGCGCTTTACGGCGTGTTCAACCTGCTGGGTCAGTTCGTGCGCGTCCAGCCCGACCCGCCGCCGAAACAGCCCGTCGGCAAGGACATCATCGTCGTCTTCATCGGCCTGTCGCTGTTCATCGTCATGACCGTCTCGCACCACATCCTGTTCGGAGTCAGCGCCCTGCCCTGGCTGTTCGAGGACCACGGGACGGGCCTACCGGCACTGCCGGGGTGAGGACCAACCGCGCCCGCCGCTGGCGATGAACGAGTCCCCGAACGCCGTGCCGCCGGCCTCGTCCGTCACCGTGCCCCCCGTCCCCGCCCTGGTGGCGAGTCCACGCCGGGCCGTGCTGGTGCATCCGGACGGCGAGGTGGAGGACGGCGCGCCGGCCGCCATCGGCCGCCGCGCGGCGGAGCTGCGCCCGCTGGTGTGTCACGCGCCATCCACGGCGGCGCGGCTGGGACGGGAGTCGATCCGCGCCCATGACCTGCTGGAGCTGTTCGCCTTTGTCCGGCCGGCCCGGTTCGTGCTGCCGACCGTCGGTGGTCTGGCCGAGGCCGTCGGGCTGGAGCCCCCGCACGATCGCGTTGCCGAGGCCCTGACCCTGCCGCGCATCGCCGCCGTGCTGCTGCACGAAGTGGCCGCCCTCATCCGCCGAGATCAGGCCGACGCCCGCACGCTGGCCTTCGCGATGGCGCGGGGCGGCTGGCTGTGGGGGCCGCCGGTGCTCGCGGCCCTGGGCGCCCACGGCGACGGGCCGCACACATCGACCACCGTCCGCGCCTTCCGCGTCTGGGAGCGCCTGGGCGAGATCAGCGAACACGCCCCCGACGTCCCCGCCGGCAACCAGCCGGTCAGTGACGCCGAGGCACGCGGCCGTCTCGCGGACCTGCTCGGCCCCGCCGCCGAGGACCGCCCGCAGCAGGCCGACTACGCCAGTGCCGCCGCCACCGCCTTCGCCCCCCGCGAGAAACGCGCCGCCCCCCATGCCGTGCTCGCCGAGGCCGGAACCGGCGTCGGCAAGACCCTGGGCTACATCGCCCCGGCCAGCGTGTGGGCGGAGAAGAACGACGGCACGGTGTGGATCTCCACCTACACCCGCAACCTGCAACGCCAGCTCGACGGCGAACTGGACCGCCTGTACCCGGACCCGACGGAAAAGGTCCGCCGCGTCGTCATCCGCAAGGGGCGCGAGAACTACCTGTGCCTCCTGAACCTGGAGGAGGCGGTCTCGCGCCTGCCCACCCAGCCGGCCGCCGCCATCCCCCTGGGCCTGATGGCGCGCTGGGCCATGGCCACGCGCGACGGCGACCTGGTGGGCGGCGACTTTCCCGGCTGGCTGGTGGACATCCTGGGGCGCGGCTGGAGCGTCGGCCTGGCCGACCGTCGCGGCGAGTGCATCTTCGCCGCCTGCCCGCACTACAACCGCTGCTACATCGAAAAGGCCGTGCGGCGGGCCAGGCGGGCGCGGCTGGTGGTGGCCAACCACGCCCTGGTGCTGGTGCAGGCGGCGCTGGGTGGGCTGGAGGATGGTGTGCTGCCCACGCGCTATGTGTTCGACGAGGGCCACCACCTGTTCGAGGCCGCCGACAGCGCCTTTTCCGCCCACCTGAGCGGGGCGGAGACGGCCGATCTGCGCCGATGGCTGCTGGGGGCCGAGGACGGCTCGCGGTCGCGGGCACGCGGCCTGAAGGCCCGCGCCGAGGAGCTGATCGGCGAGAACCCGCGCGCCGCCGAGGCCCTGGTCGAGGTACTACAGGGCGCCCGCGTGCTGCCCGGCCCCGGCTGGCACGCGCGGCTGGGCGAGGGCGGCGGACGCGGCCCCACCGAACGGTTCCTGTCGCTGGTGCGCGAGCAGGTGCAGGCCCGGGCGCGTGGCCTTGATGGCCCCTATTCGCTGGAAACCGAGGTCGCCCCACCGCTGCCGGGCCTGGTGGAGGCGGCGGCGGCGCTCGATGTGGCCCTGCATGGGCTGGACCTGCCGGTCTCCAATCTGATCAAGGCGCTGGAGGCGCGGCTGGACGACGAGGCCGCCAAACTCGACCCCACCACCCGCCAGCGCCTCGAGGGCCTGATCCGCAGCCTCGATCGGCGCGCGCTGCGGCCGGTGCGGGCATGGCGGGCCATGTGCCGCACAGTCGGCGCCGAGACCCAGCCGGAGTTCGTCGACTGGCTGGGGATCGAGCGCGCCTACGGCCGCGACCTGGACGTCGGCCTGCACCGCCACTGGGTGGATCCGACCGTGCCGTTCGCCGAGGCGGTGGCCAGCCGCGCGCACGGCTTCGTCGTCACATCGGCCACGTTGCGCGACGGCTCGGGCGATGCGGAGGCCGACTGGCACGCCGCCGAGCGCCGCACCGGCGCCGTCCACCTGCCCCACGCCGTGCGCGCCGCCGTGCCCTCGCCCTTCGACTACCCGACGCAGACGCGGGTGCTGGTGGTCACCGATGTGCGCAAGGACACCCTGGACCGGGTGGCGGCGGCGTACCGCGAACTGTTCCTCGCCGCGCGGGGCGGCGCGCTCGGGCTGTTCACCGCCATCGGCCGGCTGCGAGCCGTGCACCGGCACATCGCCGCCGACATGGAGGCCGCCGACCTGCCGCTGTTCGCCCAGCATGTGGATGGCATCGACCCGGCGACGCTGGTGGACATGTTCCGGGCGGAGGAGAACGCCTGCCTGCTGGGCACCGATGCCATGCGCGACGGCGTGGACGTGCCGGGGCGCTCGTTGCGGCTGATCGTGTTCGACCGCGTGCCGTGGCCGCGCCCGGACATCCTGCACAAGGCGCGGCGGGCCCACTTCGGCGACCGCGCCTATGACGACATGATCACCCGCCTGCGCCTGAAGCAGGCGTTCGGCCGTCTGGTCCGCCGCGCCGACGACCGGGGCGCGTTCGTGCTGCTCGACCCGATGATGCCGTCGCGGCTGGCCGGCGCCTTCCCGGACGGTGTGTCCATCGAGCGCGTCGGACTGGCCGAGGCGGTGGAGATCGTCGGCACCATGGGATAGTGCCGCGCGGACGACGGCACTGCCCAGGCCGGGCATTGCCGGGGCCGTCACTCCAACCGCTCAGCGCTGTTTTTCGCGGATCATCTCCATCAGCGACTCGACCGCGTTGTCGGTGCCCTCGGCGATCTGACTGACCGTGGCATCCAGCATGTAGCAGGGCGAGGTGACGATCTTGAGCGCGGGGTCCACCACCACTTCGCCGTGGGTGGTAGCCTGGTGGTTGGCCCTCATCTTGGTGAGCGCCTCGGCGGTGCCGGGATCGGAGCCGATGGTCAGGGTCACGCCGCCGAACACGCGGGCGATCACCGCCGGTGCGATGCACAGCGCGCCGATGGGCAGGCCGGCGCCGTGGGCGGCCTTGAGCGCGGTCTCCACGGCGGGCAGCACAGTGCAGTCCGGGCCATCGACGGCGAACGTGCACAGGTTCTTGGCGGCGCCGAATCCGCCCGGCAGGATCAGGGCGTCAAAGTCCGCCGGGTCAAACGCGGTGATGTCCTTGATGGCGCCGCGCGGGATGCGGGCGGCCTCGGTCAGGACATTGCGGGTCTCGTCGGTGGGCTGGCCGGTGCGGTGGTCGATGACGTGCATCTGCGGCACGTCGGGCGCGAAGCACTGGTAGCTGGCGCCACGCCGGTCGATGGCCAGCAGGGTCAGCACGCTCTCGGTGACCTCGGCGCCGTCGTACACGCCGCAGCCGGACAGCAGGACAGCGAATCGGGGACTGTCGGTCATGGGTCGGTCCTCTCACTGGTGTTTTCGGCGGGCGGGCCGTGCCGGGGTCGCCCGCTGGCTCGAGTTTACCTTGGAAACCTTGGCCGGCGACGGCAAGTGAAGATGCGCGGACTCACCCCTCGGGCGCCAACCATTGAGCCCGACGGTGGAAAACCCACAGCAGGCCGCCCGTCAGTGCCGCCGCCAGCGCCAGCGGCCCCCATGGGGCGTCCATCGCTGCCCACAGCGCCAGCCCGGCCAGCGCCGTGTTCAGCGCCGCGATGGCGCCGCTGACCCGGGCGTGCGACAGGCCCGCCTGCACGGCGCGCTGATAGGCGTGCTCGCGGTGCGCCTGCACCAGCGGACGGCCCCTCAGCGCCCGCAGACCCAGAGTCAGGGTGGCGTCGGCGAGGTAGTAGGCGGGCGCGATCAGGGCCGGCGCCCAGTGTCCCAGGCTGGCCAGGATGATCAACAGCCCGCCCAGCAGGTAGCCGAGCGGCACGCTGCCGACGTCGCCCAGGAAGATGCGCGCCGGATGCCAGTTCCACACCAGGAACCCGGCCATGGCGCCGACCAGCACCCAGGCCGCGCCCACCGGCACCGGCACGCCGGCGACGGCGTGCAGCAGGGCCAACGCCGCGCCCAGCCCGATCACCTCGACCCCGGAAATGCCGTCGATGCCGTCCATGAAGTTGAACAGATTGACGAACCAGGCCCAGGCCACGGCCGCCACGACGAGATCCAGGGCGGGTGGCAGCCAGCCCTGGAACACAGGCCCGGGCAGCGGCAGGACGACCAGGGCACCGAAACAGGCCAGCAGGTGCGCCGCCAGACGCGTCCGCGCCGACAGCCCGCGCAGATCGTCCCACCACGACACGACGGCCAGAGTCACCGTGCCCACGACCAGCGCCCAGGGCGTGCCACCGCCGTCCGCCAGCGGCCGCGTTGCCGCGTCCCACGCCAGCAGCGGCAGGGCCACGGCCAGCACCCCCAGGCCACCGCCGCGCGGTGTGGGAACGCTGTGACTGGACCGCGCGTTGGGGTGATCCAGCATCGCCCGGGCGCGCAGCCAGCCTTCGACCAGCCGGACGGTCCCGGCGGACAGCACGGCGGCGATCAGAGCCAGGATGAGCGGATGCGGCGCGGCGGGCAGAGTCATGCGCCGGGATATACGCGACAGCGGCCACGACGGCAACGACGGCTCCACGCCGATCCTGTCCAAACTAGGCCGCATGGTTTAGGCTGATTAGAACGCAAATCATTCGGAACGCCGGAGGCCGCATGTCCAAGACCGTCACGTACTACCTGTCGCTGAACTCCCCATGGAGTTTCCTCGGCGGTGCTCGCTTGGCCGCCCTCGCCGACCGGCAGGGCGCCACCGTCGATGTGCGTCCGCTGGACGTCATGCGGCTGTTCAAGGAAAGCGGCGGCCAGCCGCTCAGCCAACGGCCCAAGGCGCGGCAGGACTACCGCCTGTGGGAGATTCAACGCTGGAGCCGGCGGCTGGGGACCACCATCCGCTCGCACCCGGACGCTTTTCCGTGCGACGAACGCCTGGCGGCGGCGTGCGTGCTGGCCCTCAAGGCCAATGGCGGCGATGCCCTGGGGCTGGCCACGGCGCTGGGCGGTGCCCTGTGGGTGGACAACCGCGATCTGGGCCAGCGCGCCGAGGTCGCCGCAGCCGTCCGCGCTGCGGGACACGACGCCGACGCCCTGCTGACCCGGGCCGATGACCGTGCCGAGCAATGGGAGGCACAGCGCCAGGCCAACACGGACGCCGCCCTGGGCGCCGGGGCCTTCGGCGTGCCCACCTACGTTGTCGACGGCGAACCGTTCTGGGGCCAGGACCGGCTGGATTTCGTCGAGGACGCGCTGTCTTGACCTGCCGGGGCCGGGCGTGATCCCTGGGGCGCCGCATCGCCCGACCGCGAGGAGTTTCATGACCGTCACGACCATGCCACCAGGGCCGCCCGCCCCCGCCCGGGTCATCGCCCATCGCGGCGCCTCGGCCTCGGCGCCGGAGAACACCCTGGCCGCGTTCCGCCGCGCCCACGAACTCGGCGCCCGCTGGGTCGAGTTCGACGTGCGGCTGACGGCGGACGACCGGCCCGTGGTGTTCCACGACGACCGCCTGGAGCGCACCACCGACGGCAGCGGCGCCCTGGCCGACACCCCCCTCGCGGCCCTGGGGGAGCTGGACGCCGGCGAGTGGTTCGATCCCGCCTTCGCCGGAGAACTGGTGCCGACGCTGGAAGAGGTGCTGGATCTCCTTGCGGAGATGGACATGGGCGCCAACATCGAACTGAAGCCGGACCCTGGGCGGGAGGCCGACGTGGCGGCCATCAGCCTGGAGGTCGCCCGTGGGCTTTGGCCGGAGACGGCCCCGCCCCTGCTGGTGTCCAGCTTCGCGCCGGAGAGCCTCGCGGTGGCCCGCGACCTGACGCCGCAGTGGCCGCGCGGTCTGTTGCTGGGCGCATTGATCGACGGCTGGTCGGACATGGCGGCGGCGGTCGATGCCTGGTCGGTCCATTGCGACGCGGCGCTTCTGAACGCGCGCGGGGCGGCGGAGGTGCTGGACGCGGGCTATCGGGTCATGGTTTATACAGTGAATGATCCGGGTCGCGCCGCCAACCTGTGGGACTGGGGGGTCGACTCGATCATGACCGACCGACCGGAAGCCTTGCTGCCGCTGGCCGGCGCCTGAGAGCGGGACGGGACCCACGCCACCGCCTGGCGCCGAGGCCAAGCCCGGCATCGCCCCGCACGATGCGGCAGGTCCGGGCAGATCATCCCCCGCGATGTTTGCTTGATGCCCGGTCGGTCCGATGTCGCGGCCCCGCCTGTGGGGTCGTGTCCGATCCGGTGGCGTCTGGTCACGCATGGGGCGCTCACCGGCGTTTTTTTTTTGGAGAAGGCGAAAGGACTCGCAGTGAAGCCTCTCAATCCGCTCCTGATTTCCGGTCAGGAGGTGCTGCCGCTGGTGGAAGGCGGCAAGGGTGTCGCCGTGTCCAACGGCATGAGCGCCGGGGCCTGGGCCGCGGCCGGTGGCGTCGGGACCTTTTCGGGGGTCAACGCCGACAGCTACGACGAGACCGGCAACCTCATCCGCCAGATCTACAAGGGAACAACCCGCCGTGAGCGTCACGAGGAGTTGGTGGCGTACGGTATTCGCGGCGGCATCGCCCAGGCGCGCATCGCCCACGATATGGCCGGCGGACGCGGCCGCCTGCACGTCAACGTCCTGTGGGAGATGGGCGGCGCGGAACGCGTGCTGCAGGGGGTTCTGGAGGGCGCCCGGGGCCTGATCCACGGCATCACCTGCGGCGCCGGAATGCCCTATCGCCTGGCCGAGATCGCCGAGCGGTTTCGCGTGCATTACTACCCGATCGTCTCGTCGGCCCGCGCTTTCACCGCACTGTGGAAACGCTCCTATCGCAAGTACGCGGATTGGCTGGGCGGCGTGGTCTACGAGGACCCCTGGCTCGCTGGCGGCCACAACGGCCTGTCCAACAACGAGGATCCCCGGACCCCACAGGATCCCTATCCGCGCGTCGCCGCGTTGCGCAAGAGTATGCGCGAGGCCGGCTCGCCCGAAGTGCCGATCTTCATGGCCGGCGGTGTGTGGTACCTGCGGGAGTGGTCCGACTGGATCGACAACGAGGAACTGGGACCGATCGCCTTCCAGTTCGGCACCCGTCCCTTGCTGACGCGCGAGAGCCCAATTCCGGAGTCGTGGAAACAGCGGCTGCTGCGACTCGCCAAGGGCGATGTCCTGTTGCACCGGTTCAGTCCCACCGGGTTCTACTCTTCAGCTGTTCGCAACGCCTTTCTGCACGAACTGGAGGAGCGCAGCGAGCGCCAGGTCCCCTACGCGCGCGAACCCGACGAAACGCACAACGCCGCCTTGGCCGTCGGTGCCCGGGGCCGCCAGGTGTTCGTGCCCGAAAGCGCCCTGGAGAAGGTCCGCAGTTGGATGGCCGACGGCCATACCGAAGCATTGCGCACCCCGGACGAGACGCTGATCTACGTCACGCCGGACAAAGCCAAGGAAATCCTGCGCGATCAGGTCGACTGCATGGGGTGCCTGTCGGCCTGCGCATTCTCCAATTGGTCGCAGGCGGAGAGCGGTAGCACGGGCCGGCGCGCCGATCCTCGGTCGTTCTGCATACAGAAAACCTTGCAGTCCATCGCGCATGATGGTGATATCGAGAATAATTTAATGTTTGCCGGTCACAATGCGTATCGGTTCGCAACGGACCCGTTCTTCGCCAATGGCCGCATCCCGACGGTGCGCGAGTTGGTGGATCGGATCACGACCGGCGATTGACGACTCCACGGGCGGCGGTCGGTGCGTCCGGATCGTCGATCCGGGTTCGGGATCGGACCCGTCACTGGATTGGAGCGCGACCATGAGACATCATCCCGCCGCGATCGACCGTGTGCGCGATGCCGGGCTTCGCCCCACCCGCCAGCGGCTGGCTCTGGCCCGGCTGCTGTTCGACAATGGCGACCGGCACGTGACGGCGGAAATGCTGCACACCGAGGTGATGGCGTCCGGTGTCGGCGTGTCCCTGGCCACCGTCTACAACACGCTGCACCAGTTCACCGAGGCTGGCCTTCTGCGTGAGATCGTGGTCGAGGCCGGCCGTTCCTACTTCGACACCAACACCAGCGCCCATCACCACTTTTTCCACGAGCGCCACGGCCAATTGAGCGACATCCCGGGCGATGAGATCGAGCTCTGCCGCGTGCCGTCGGCGCCGGAAGGGACCACGATCAAGAGCGTCGACGTGATCGTTCGGCTGGATGGATAGGGGTCGCACTGTCAGGTGGGCCAGGCGAGCGCACGCAATGGCCCGCCCGCCTCGGCGGTTCCCGGCCGCTTCCGCCCTCACGGCGCGATCGTCACCCAGCCCTTGAGTTGGCGTTCCACGATTTCGGCAATGCCCGCCTGCACCCAGTCGACGCCCGGCACCAGGTCGTCGGGTGCGTGGCCGGTGGTCTCCATGGTGTTGCCGCAGGCCACGTACTCGATGCCGTACTTGAGCTGGCTGGCGATGCGGTCGGCCACCGGGCTGTCGGCATAGAGCATGTCCATGCCGCGCCCGTAGGCGACGATGGCCAGTTCCACGTTGTCGATACCGTAGAACTTCTGCAGGTTGATGGCGTTCCACAGGATGCTGTTGGCCTGCCGTTCGTCGTCGGTGGTCAGTTGCAGGATGATCCGGCGCGGAGTGTCGAACCCGGGCGGCGGGTCGGCCAGCTCGGTCTCACCGGCATGGGCGGCCGGCCCCGCCAGGACGACCAGCGTCCCGAGCAGGGCCAGACCCTTGGCAAAAACGTGTGCGGTCATGGGTCTCAGTTCTCCATGACGGACTCGACGGCGTCGGCGATGTCCTCCACGTACAGATCGCGGAAGTAGTGCGTGGCCCCCTGAACGACGGTCACCATGACGTTGTCTCCAGCCATTTGGCTCATGCTGCCGACCAGCCCCGGGACCACATCGTCGGCCGTGCCGACCACCACGACCGTCGGTTCTTCGATGTCCGACAGCAGCGTCGGGGTATCGCGGCGCGGATCGTCACCGTAGTAATCGAGCACCGTTCCGACCGCGACCTCGGCATCATCGCAATACAGGAACCGGTCCAGCGTCATCAGTGCGTCGGGCTCCTTGTCGGCCGCCGTTTCCAGCACCTCGGCCAGGGGCGTGCCCGTGGACGCTTCGTACTGTTCGGCGAAGGCTTCGGCGTTCCACAGAGCCGGCGCCACCAGGACCACGCCCGTCACCGCCGGGTCGTCGTGCTCGGCGGCATACCAAGCCACCTGGTTGCCGCCCCGCGAGTGCCCGAGCAGGGTAACATTCGACACACCCTGGTTTTTCAGCCATCCCACCCAGGCACCGATTTCGCCCACAGCGTCGGTATGCTTGTGGCGGTGCGTCTGCGCGCAGTCATAGCTGCCGTGGCGGTTGTCGATGCCAAGGCTGAGATTGATGGCCAGGGAATTGATCGCCCGTTCGGCCAACGCCTGCTGGATCGACTCGATCGTTTCCATCCGGTTGTGGGCAAGCGTGCCATGAACCAGGACAACCGTCGGATCGGCCGCCCCGTTGCCGTCCGGAACCGTGTGTTCGGCGTTCAGGGTCAGGCCCCCGTAGTCCAGGGTCACCTCGTCGGCGTTCGCGGGCCCCGCCAGCATCAGACCCAACAGAACGCCGCCGGCAAGGCCAAGCGTCCACTGGGGCACGATGGTGCGTGTGTGGGTCATGGGTACGGTCCTCCCTGGTCTGTGTTGTGGTGCCGGGTCCGCGGTCGGCCCGGCATCTTGGTGTTGAATTAGGGTTTGATCATATCGCACTTGCACCGATGCGCCAGCGACAATGACGCGCCCGATGCCAGAGATGTGCCCCCCGCCCCCCGCCGCCGCCGCGCACGGCCGGTTCGCGTTCGGATTATGTCTTGCAACACCACGGCAGTTGGTTAGGATCATCTAATATTTCGCCCCCGGACGGGTGCGACCAGACAAGAACAAACCTGGGGAGGATACGGATGGACCGGAGCAACGAAGCGCCGGACGGAGGCGCTCGCGCGCGTACGGGCGCGCAGCCTTCATCAACCGGGCGGCGGGCGTTCCTGAAGACGGGCCTGAAGACGGGCCTGGGCGTGGCCGGCGCGGCGGTGGCCGGCGGCATGGCCGGCCGGGCCGGCGCCACACCGATGACGGCCGGCGCCGAGGCCGATCCGGCCACCCTGCCGCCGAACGTGCCGTGGTGGAACCAGTACCTGGGCGACGGCGTGGCGGCGCACCCCTATGGGTCGCCCTCGCCTTACGAGGCCCACGTGGTCCGCCGCAATGTCGAGTGGTTGACGGCGACCACCGAATCGTCGGTCAACTTCACGCCGATCCAGGACCTGTACGGATTCGTGACACCCAATGGGCTGTGCTTCGAGCGCCATCACGGCGGCACGGCCGAGGTCAACCCAGTCGACTTCCGGCTGATGATCAATGGCCTGGTGGACACGCCGAAGGTCTTCACCATCGAGGACATTCTCCGGTTCCCGTCGGTCAGCCGGTTCCACTTCCTGGAATGCGCCGCCAACACCGGCATGGAATGGCGCGGCGCCCAGCTCAACGGCGTGCAGTACACGCACGGCATGATCCACTGCGTGCAATACACCGGCGTGCCGCTGCGTGTGATCCTCGATCAGGTCGGCGTCAAGCCGAACGGCACGTGGCTGATGGCCGAGGGTGGGGATTCCGCCGGAATGCACCGCTCTGTGCCGATCGAAAAGGCGCTGGACGACGCCATCCTGGCCTATGCCATGAACGGCGAGATGCTGCGGCCAGAGAACGGCTATCCGCTGCGCCTCGTGCTGCCGGGCTGGGAAGGCAACATGTGGGTGAAGTGGATTCGCCGCATCGAGGTCGGCGACAAGCCCTGGCACACGCGCGAGGAAACGTCGAAGTACACCGACCTGCTGGAGAACGGCAAGGCGCGCTTCTTCACCTGGGAGATGGACGCCAAGTCGGTGATCACCGGCCCTTGCCCGGAAAAGCCCGTGCTGCACAAGGGCATCAACCAGATCAAGGGCCTGGCCTGGTCCGGACGCGGCCGCATCAAGGAGGTGCACGTCAGCACCGACGGCGGCCGCAACTGGATGCAGGCGCGGCTGGCCGATCCGGTCCTGCCCAAGTGCCTGACCTGCTTCAACGCCGAGTTCGAGTGGAACGGCGAGGAGGTTCTGCTGCAAAGCCGCACCGTTGATGAGACCGGGTACGTGCAGCCGACCATGCAGGCGCTGCAGGAGGTGCGCGGCGTCAACTCGATCTACCACAACAACTCGATCCAAACGTGGCTGGTGAACAAGACCGGGGAGGTGGAAAATGTCCGTCTTGGCTAGGACCCTCACCCGGGGCATCACCGCCGGCGTGGTGACGCTGGCCCTGGGATCCGCCGCCTTTGCTTTCGAGCTGGAGGCCGGCAAGCCGTACGACCTGGGCCGCCCGGCGACGCCGGAGGAAATCGCCGCCTGGGACATCGACCTGCGTCCCGACGGCGCCGATGCCCCGGTCGGCCAGGGCACGGCGGCCGAGGGCGAAGAGATCTACATGGTGCAGTGCGCGTCCTGCCACGGCGAGTTCGGCGAGGGCCGGGACCGCTATCCCGTCCTGTTCGGCGGCGAGGACACCCTGGCCAGCCACGACCCGGTGAAGACGCCGGGCAGCTACTGGCCCTATGCCTCGACGCTGTTCGACTACATCCACCGGGCCATGCCGTTCGGACAGGCGCAGACGCTGACCGACGATCAGACGTACGCCCTGACGGCTTTCCTGCTCTACATCAACTTCGTCGTCGACGATTACGACTTCGTGCTGAGCCACGAAAATATCGGCGACATCGAGATGCCGAACCACGATGGGTTCATCCCGGACAGCCGCCCGGACGCCCAGCCGGAGACAGTCTGCATGAGCGAGTGCGACGTAGCGACCGAAGTGGTGGGCCGGGCGCGCATTATCGACGTGACCCCGGACGACGACGGCGAAACGGCGGCGATCAGTATCGATTAGCGGGGCACGGAAAAACGACCGGCCGTTTGTAGGGTGCGTCTGGCCGTCGCGAATGCGGCGGCCGACGCACCGGTCGGTCGCGCGGTGGTGCGTCGCGCCTGCGGCGCAGACGCACCCTACGGATTCCTGAGCCACGAGACCATCGGCGAGATCGAAATGCCCAACCGCGACGGCCTTGTGCCGGACAGCGGCCGGGACGCCCTGCCCGAAACGCGCCTCAGTGGGTAGGGTGCGTCTGGCCGTCGCGAATGCGGCGGCCGACGCACCGGTCGGCCGCGCGGTGGTGCGTCGCGCCTGCGGCGCAGACGCACCCTACGGATTTCTGAGCCACGAGACCATCGGCGACATCGAAACGCCCAACCGCGAAGGCCTTGTGCCGGACAGCGGGCCGCGACGCCCTGCCCAAAACGCGCCTCAGAACGCGTAGATGAACTTCAGGTTGATCCGGTTGCCGTCAAACGTGTTGCGGCTGTAGACCTCGTGCTGCCACTTGGCGATGAAGCTCATGTTCTCGTAGTCGTACTTGACCTGCGGCCCGATGGCGAACGACTTGCGGATGCTATCCGCGACCTCGACGCCGTTGACCTCGTCGCGCTGGATCTGGTGGACGAAGTAGCCACCCACACCGACGGCCCAATTGTCGAAGTTCTTGGCCAGGGTGTAGTCCATGTGGAACTCGTCACCGGACTGATAGTCGGTGTCCGGGTTTTCGGTCTTGATGTTGTACATGAACTTGCCGGAGGCTTCCCAGCCGTCCGCGTTGCGGTAGGTCACCGCCACCAGGGGCTCGAAGCTCCAGTAATTGGCGCCGATGTTGGCGAGGTCACCGGCCTTGTAGCGGCCTGTCGGCGCGTAGATGTCCACGGCCGTGGCCAGATGCCACTCGGGCCAGTGCCACGACAGGATGAACGGGCTGAAGGTGATGTCGCCGATGCCGCTTTTGCGCTGCGACATGACGCCCGCGTCCACTTCGATGTCGAAGAACGGAACGATCAGGTGCGCGCCCCAGTATCCGCCCAGGATCTGATAGGGGCTGGTGTAGATGGCCCGCGCGGCGATGCCGTCGACCCGCAGCGAGATCGGGTCCTGGCCCGGGAAGGCCACCTCGTCGCCGTCGGCGTCCACCAGCTCGCCCCGGTAGTCGACGCCGTATCCCAGCAGATAGAACCCCGGCGGCGGCACGGCCCCAGCCATGAAGCCTTCGCCGCCGTGCGGATACTGGTCTCCCCCTTCCTTGGCCAGCGCCGGCGCGCTCACCACCATCGACAGCGCCAGCGCCACCGCGCCGACGCCTTTTACGTCCCGAACCATCCTGCAGTCTCCCCCAAAGGCACGAATCTTGCGCCGCAGGCCGCGCCGGTCGGCCATGTCCGAAACCGTCCCACGAAACCCTACGGCCCATAGGCCCTTCTCCTCGCCCCGGGGGGCGCTGTCAAGAAAGCTTCGCGAACGGCGTGACCCAGACACCCCCGGTCACGGCGGCGGTTCCTCGATGGTGGTCGGCAGCGTGACCCGAAAGCGCGCGCCCTGCCCCGGTGCGCCGTCCAATAGCGTCAGGTCCCCCCCCATGCGGCGCATGATTCCCCGGCTGATGGCCAGGCCCAGGCCGGCACCCTTCTGACCTTCACGGGTCCACGTGGCCGAAAACAGGGAAAACACCCGGTCGCGATGTTCGTCCAGAACACCCGGTCCGTTGTCGGCGATCATCACCTCAAAGACGCCGTCCGTCACCTGGCTGTCGATGGTGATGTCGACCACGTCCTTGTCGTTGTGGCGCACCGCGTTGGACAGCAGGTTGATGAACACCTGTCGCAGGCGGTCGGGATCGGCCTGGACACGAACGCCGCCGGCGCGGCCAAGCCGCCGGATCCGCACAGGCGCCGTACCGCTCAATCCTTCACAGGTCTCCGCCGCGATATCCAGCAGCGCATCCGGATCCACCGGCTCCAGCGCGATCGGGATCTCCCCCCGTTCCACCACCCGAAGGTCCAGAATGACATCCAAAAGGCGCGTCAGGCGGATGCTTTCCTCGTGGATGATGGTGACGAAGCGTCGCGCCTGGGCGCTCTCCAGGTCGTTCGACGTGCGCAGGATCTCCGAGAAGCTGCGGATCGCCGTCATCGGCGTGCGCACCTCGTGGCTCACCTGGCCGAGGAAGTCGTCCTTCTGCCGGTCGATCTCGCGCAGGCGTTCGTTGGCCTCGCGCAACTGCCGCGCCGTCGTTTCCAGTTCCGCCGATTTGCGTTCCAACGCTTGGCTGTAGCGCATGATGCGCGCGGTCTCGTCGGCGATGTTGACCAGTTCGTCGATGCTCACCACCTCGCCGCCCGCCACCTGGGCCATCATCGCCCGGGCCGACGCGCCGCCGACGCTGCCGGCCAGACGGCGTTCCAGGTCGGCCATCAGGTCTTCGGTCGGCATCGGCAGGCCCTGGTTCACCCCCTGCCGCCGGGCCGTCGCGTCAAAGAAGTCCTGGGCCTGTTCCGCGCCGAGGATCCGCTGGGCCAGAATGAACAGTTCCTCGCTGGTGGCCGTGCGCCGGATGCGCGCGCCCTCCCCGGTCGCCACCTTGCCCCCGCCCCTGAAGACATCGACGAACTGGCTCGCCTGCACCCATTCCAGCGGACGCGGATCGCGGCTCAGCGAGCCCAGGATGAAGAGCGTCACGTTCGCCAACAGGCTCCAGAACGTGGCATGAACCAGCGGATCGAGCCCCTCCAGCCCGAACAGAGCCTCGGGCCGCAACAGGCCCAGGCCGAACGGTCCCTCGGCCATCATGCGCGCGGTGATGGGCCAGTCGCTTTCAAGGCTGGGCAAGGCCAGGGTGTACATCCACAGGACAAACCCCGCGCACAGCCCCCACAGCGCCCCGCGCCGGTTGGCCAGCGGCCAGAACAGGCCGCCGATCAGGCTGGGCAGAACCTGGGCCACGCCGACGAAGGCGATCAGGCCGATCGAAGCCAGCGCGTCCGACTGCCCGCTGACCCGGAAATACAGGAACCCGAACAGGATGATCGCCGCGATCACAATCCGCCGCGTCACCAGCAACAGGCTGCGCACATCGCCGCTGACCCGCACCCGGCCGTGGGACAGCCGCAGCGCCAGCGGCGCGACGATATGGTTCGAGACCATCGTCGACACGGCAATGGAGGAGACGATGATCATCGACGTGGCCGAGGAAAATCCACCCAGGAAGGCCAACAGCGCGAGACCCTCCTTCCCGGCCATCAACGGGATGGTCAGGACGAACATGTCCGGGTCGGAGTCGGCGGGCATCACCGTCATGCCGCTGACGGCGATGGGCAGGATGAACAGGCAACTGACGAACAGGTAGGCCGGAAACAGCCACGAGGCCGTGGACAGGTGGCGTTCGTTGACGTTCTCGACCACGATCACCTGGAACTGGCGCGGCAGGCAGACGATCGCCGCCGCCGACAGAACCACCAGCGTCACCCAGCGCGGACCGAAGATGTCCTCTGTGTGCAGGTAGCCCGGCGGCGCGTGCGCGAACAGGTCGCCCGGCCCGTCGAACAGCCCGAACACCACGAACACGCCGACCGCGACCAGGGCGCACAGCTTGACCAGCGCCTCCAGCGCGATGGCCGCGACCACGCCGTGATGGCGTTCGTTGGCATCGACGTTGCGGGTGCCGAACAGGATCGTGAACACGGCCATGCAGACGGCGAGCCAGAACCCCGCCCGGAAATCGGTCTGATCCAGCGGCAGGCCGGCGACCACCTGGTAGCTCGTGGTGACCGCCTTCAATTGCAGCGCGATGTAGGGGGTCACCGCCGCCACGGCGATGATGGTGACCAGCGCGCCCAGGACCTCGCTCTTGCCGAACCGCGAGGAGATCAAGTCGGCGATCGAGGTGATCCGCTGCGTCCGGCCGATCCGCACCAGCTTGCGCAACAGCAGCCACCACCCCACGAACACCAGCGTCGGCCCCAGGTAGATGGTGGCGAACTCCAGCCCATTGCGGACCGCCGAGCCGACGGCGCCGTAGAACGTCCAGGACGTGCAGTAAATGGAGATCGACAGGGTGTAGACAACCGAGGACTGCAGCCACCCCACGTGGCCCTGCCGCGCGCGGCGGTCGCCGATGTAGGCCACGGCGAACAACACCACGACATAGGCCAGGGACGCGCCCAGCGCGAATTCAACGGTGCGCGTCATGGCGGGCGCTCGTCGTCAGCCCGCGACCGCGCCGGTGCCGACAGCCGGCGATTGATCAGGGCGGCGACGGCGATCAGGGCCGCCCACGCACCGAACACGTACACCACGATCGACGGCACCCCGAAGAGGGCGTATTCGGACACGAACAGCCCGATCACCGGTGGCATGAACAACACGAGCCCGAACGCCGGCAGGATCATCGCAAGGTCGCGCCAGCGGCGCGGTGTCCCCGCCGCCCACGGGCTTTCCGTCCGTTCGGGCCGGTCGGTCACGGCGCGACCAAACGCCGCACCTCACGCACGACGTCCTGGTTCGAGAACGGCTTGGCGACAAAGGCATCGGCGCCCATCTGGTCGGCCATCTGGCGGTCGCGCGCCTGCCCCTTGGCGGTCAGCATCAGCACGCGCAGGTGGGCCAGCGCCGCGTCGCCGCGCACGGTCCGCAGCACCTCGAACCCGTTCACACGCGGCAGCATGACATCCAGGATGAGCAACCGCACGGCCTCGTCGGCCTTCAACTGTTGCAAGGCCCCCTCGCCATCCCGCGCGGTGACGATGTCGTAGCCCTCGCGTCCGAGTATGAAGACAAGCGATTCCAGAATGCTTGCCTCGTCCTCGGCGATCAGCAGGCGCGTGGCCAATCGTGCCCTCCCTGTTCTTTTTTTTCCCCGCGTCGAGACGGTCCATCCCCCATGTTACCCGGGCCGAACGGGGAACACAAAGCCCTGACTCCGCTCAGGCAGGGCAATCGGGTGAATTAGGGCGTGACAACGCGCGAAAGTTCTGAATCGATCCGAACCCTCTGAATCGGCGGAGGGACGGATGATGGACATGGAT
>Ga0207419_1000534_pt1 | contig 32887 bp, 8 predicted proteins | sample ElkSloMetagenome_4_FD_184723 | JGI IMG/M metagenome (GOLD analysis project Ga0207419, IMG submission 184723) | Hot spring microbial communities from Elkhorn Slough, Monterey Bay, USA - MD2A (version 2) | ecosystem: Environmental > Aquatic > Marine > Intertidal zone > Estuary: Microbial mat ... | reverse complement strand
GTAGCGAGCAAGATGCTCAATGTAGCGAGCAAGATGCTCAATGTAGCGAGCAAGATGCTCAATGTAGCGAGCAAGATGCTCGCACTACGGCAAGGATTTGGCAATTCTTGACATTATGGTTTAAATGCCGAACAGCTTACTCCCTTACCCCTAGAAGAATATCGCAGGTCATTGATGGTGATGGAGTTGGAGCAATGGAGGATTGAGAAAGCCTGTATTAATTAGGTAGGAGAAGTAAGTCTTAAAGACTTCAGCATCAACGGGAGGACAAACAATTGAAGTTCCCCCAAGTCCATTGAGAGTATTCTGATAGTCAAACTGTTGCACGGGTGACTTTTGAGATTGGGAGTTGCTGGTTTCTTCGGCAAAAATAGTCATCAGTGGATACAAGGCATTTTCGGGCGAATCTACTGAATCAATCAATTGCTTTCGCCACTGTTCATAAGCGACTAACTCAATCGAATAACCCAAAGAGCGAATATAGCTAACCATTTCCTTCAAGGGTAAGGGTTGAGGATTGACCAGATGAAAAGCTTTTCCGATAGAGTCTTTCTGACTGGAGAGAAAAACAATGGCTTTACTGACATAATCAACCGGGCTTAAATTCAACTGAATATCCTGATTGGGGATACCTCCCAGTTGAATACAACCTTTAATCATTCTGTAGGTATGATCCCCCGGATTACAAGCCCCTGTTTTGCTGTGTCCTGATATGCGTCCTGGACGATAAATACAGACCGGAAGTCCTCGTTCCCGCGCAATTGTGGCTAATTTCTCAGCCACCCATTTGCTTTGAGCGTAGCCACTGGACGGCATTTTGGCATCATCGAGGCTGTCTTGTTCTCGAACAACTTTAACATCGGGATTGTTAGGATAAACAACACTGATAGTCGAGATGAAATGAACGGGTTTCACTTTAACCTGACAGGCTAACCTTAAAACCTCTTGGGTTCCCAGAACGTTAGCGGCTTTGAGAACTGAATAGGGATAGGTGAAGTTGACGACTGCTCCATTGTGATAGATGACATCGAGTTGACTTGCCAGCCGTTGAAATTGCGCTTGGCTGAGACCTAAATAGGGTTGAGATAAATCGCCGAGGACGGGGATAATTCTTGACTGGAAGGATTGATGCCAAAGTAAATAAGTGTCCAGACTCTGTTGAATCTTAGTTTTACCCAACTCAAGGGTTTTCGCCCGGACTAAGCAGTAAATATCGGCTTGAGTTTGTCGGAGGAGTTCGTAAAGTAAAAAAGTTCCCAGAAACCCCGTTGCACCTGTTAAAAAGATAGCCGTTGGCACAGTGTCTGGGTGATAAGGAATCCCATTGGGGCGAATAGTCGCGTCTAACACTGCCTCAGTGTTCAGATTGATTGAATCCTGCTCACCTTGAGTGTCGGGTTTTGCTTGTTGGGTGATTTTTTTTGCAATGTTAGCGACAGTCGGCTGTTGAAAAAGACTACGCAAAGATAAATTGACCTGAAAGGTTTCTCGCACCTGGGCGAGTAACTGAGTAATGAGTAGAGAATGTCCTCCCAAATCGAAGAAATTATCGTGGATGCCTATTTTTTCAATCCCCAGAACTTGCGCCCAAATCTCGGCGATTTGTTTCTCGACTGGAGTACGCGGTGCGACATAAACGCCTTCAAGTTCTGGACGGGTTTGTTCAGGTGCGGGTAAGGCACGACGGTCAATTTTACCGTTGGGCGTAAGGGGCAGTGATTTGAGTAGTACAACGACTGAAGGCACCATGTATTCAGGCAGTTTGTTTAAACAGAACTGGCGTAACTCGCTAATATTAGGTGTCTGTTTGGGGTTGGGAATTACATAGGCAACTAATCGCTGACTATCTAATTCATCTTCAGATAGCCAGACAACGACTTGCTGCACGCTGGGATGCTGACTCAGTACCCCTTCAATTTCTCCGAGTTCGATGCGAAACCCTCGGATTTTTACTTGATAGTCTACCCGTCCAAGAAACTCAATTGTGCCATCGGGTAAGTAGCGTGCTTTATCCCCTGTTTTATACAGCCTTGGAGAGGGGGTATCTTGTCCACCCAACTTTTCTACTGTAATAAACTTCTGTGCCGTTAGTTCGGGACGATTGAGATAACCCCTGGCTACCCCAGCACCACCAATGTATAATTCGCCCGGTACGCCGATGGGTACAGGTTGCAATTGTTCGTCCAGGAGGTAAACTTGGGTATTGGCGATCGCACGACCGATGGGAACAGTTTTAGCATGATAACGATTGCCCTGGCTCTGAACCGGATAAGTGAGGACACCAACGGTGGTTTCTGTGGGACCATAGTGATTGAGAATCCGACAGTTCAGTGCAGTGTCTTGAATTTTGCTAACTAACTCCCAGGATGCCGCTTCACCCCCTAGAACTAAACATTGACGCGGTAGGATGGACGCAGATGGGGAGGAGGCTAAGAGGGTAGCTAGGTGAGAGGGAACGATTTTGAGGTAGTCAATGGGATGATGTTGGACGTACTCGGCGAGTGCTTCCGGGTCAGAGGCTCGCTCTTGGGATAGGATATGTAAGCATCCTCCTGTACATAAGGCGGGAAAAATTGCCGTGTTGCCTAAATCGGCGGCAAAGGTGGACACGGTAGCGAAGCTGGCACCTGTTGGTATATCCAATTTTTCGCAAATGGCATACAAGTAATTCAGGATTTGGCGATGTTCAATAGCAACGCCTTTCGGTTCACCTGTAGAACCAGACGTATAGAGGACATACGCTAAGGTTTCCGGTGTGACTGTCTGGGTGGGATTGGTATCCGACTCTTGGGCGATTGTTTGCCAATCTGCATCCAGGTACACCACGGTAGGAACTGGAGTATCCCGGCGTTTGAGAAGTTTCTTTTGGGTTAAGAGAATAGGTACTTGGGCATCTCGTAATCTGAAGGCTAAAGGGTCTAGCGGTAATGCTGAATCAAGAGGAAGGTAAGCTCCACCCGCTTTGAGAATAGCCAGCATTGCAATGATACTATGAATTGACCGCTCGGCATAAATTCCCACTAACACTTCAGCACCAACGCCCTGACGTTGCAAATAATGGGCTAATTGATTGCTACGTCGGTTGAGTTCAGCATAAGTGAGTTGTTGGTTTTCCAAGACAAGGGCAATGTTGTCTGGCGTGCGTTCTACCTGCTGTTCAAATCGATGATGAATGCATTGAGTTTGAGGATAGGGAGTTTGGGTATCGTTGAGTTCAACGAGTAGGTGATAGCGAGTGCGATCGCTGATATAATTTAACTCACTCACTCCTATCTCTGGATGGTTGACAGCCTGCTCTACGACAGTTTGAAATTGTTCGGCAAAGCCTTGAATCGCTTCTGGGTCAAATCGTTGGCTATCGTAGTGAAATTCGGCAATGATAGACTCTTGTTTGCGAACACAGCGAAGCTTTAATTTAAATCGCTCAAAGCAAACCCACTGCTGATCAATTGAAAAGGAAACATCACCACTATAATACTGATCCGACCAGTCATCAAATTCAAAGCTAATCGGCAAGTTTGTCTCCTTGTCAGTATCTGTACTCGCTTGCCCAATAAAATAGTCCTGCCATTGGTCAATTTCAGCCAACTTTTCAGCCAAGTTTGACAAGACTTCGCTAAATTTTAAGTTTTTCTGCAAGGAACAGGGAACAGGTAACCCTTTGGCAAGCAGTCCCATCACTTCATTTAATTCTTCATAGCTTCTGCCACTATACACGGTGTTGACCGTAATCTCGGATTGTTGGGTTAATTGCCAAAGTAAGGCATACCAGCAGGCGAATAATACTTCACCAGGAGTAACATTAGTTCTGTGAGCTAAGGCTTCAAGTTTTGCCGCAACTGCTGGATTAAGGGTTACCTGATAAACTTCAGGTTCAAAGGGTACAGCATTGACAGATTCAGCCTCAAACGGAAGTGTTATCCTTTGAAGGTTTTGCTCCCGCCAGTAAGCCTCTCCTGTTGCAGCATCCTCATCCTCTAGGATTTCATTTTGCCATTCAGAAAATTGCAGGTATTGTACGGGTTCGGCTTCAAATACCTCTTCCCCCTGCAAACAAGCTTCATAAGTTTGGCTAATTTCTTTAACCAAGTTTTTCAGCGTCCAGCTATCTGCACATAAAGCGGGTAATAGCAGCAAGAGAATATGGTGATTTTCGGACAGGGTTAGCAGCGATGCCGATAGGATAGACTCCAGTTGAGAGGGGTCATTCAAATCTCTTTTTTCTTGAAGTCGTTGCTGAATATGGGCGGATTGCTCTTGTGGACTTAATCCGTTGATATTGACGTGAGTCCAGGATAAGTTTCCGCTTGTTTCTATCACCTGAATGGGCAGTTTAATTCCGGGTTGTCGGTGAAAGCGGGTGCGGAAAATTTCATGTCGATTAACAATCCGTTCCAAGGCTGCTTTTAACTGTTCAACATTCAAATTACCTTGAATCTGGATCGCACAAGAAGCCTGATAGACTCTACTATCTTGTTGTAATAACCAAAGCTGCCTTTGTTGAGGTGACAGCCGAAACCCTTCAATCATTTGAGTTTGCATTTTTTACTCCTAAGTAATTGGACAAAACTAAAGTTAACGGTTGAGGTTAGGGAATAGGGAATAGGGAACAGGGAACAGGGAACAGGAAACAGTAAATATTTGAGACTTCTTAACCTTTATCAGTACAGCGTACAGAATTTATGTTCAGGTACTTAACTGAAGGAATTATAAGCAGTCTAAAACCATTGAAAATGATGATTTAAGCAACATAATACCTCCAAATATGAAGCCTTATTGAAATTTTTATTGACAGATGAAGACTACCAGATGAGGTATGGGATTAGCGAAGCGTTGTGCAGGGGGTATGGGGGAGGCACTCGTCCTATCCCCCTCCCGTCCCCCTTTGAAAGGGGGAAGCCAGAGGATGCTTCGCTTTTTGTTCGATGGGGGTCTGGGGGGCTAGTCCTCCAGAAAAACTGCTAGCTTTGACCCTATCTGTAACAAGAATAAAACCAGGATACTTCAACACTTAAGCTAGCTTGTTAAACCCTGAAGTTGATTATTAATTACTCATGATAGAGTGATCAAATCTGCCATAGCCACAACAATTTTGCGAGAACCCACATAAGGATTGCGACTGTGAGCCGTCAGCATATTATCTAACATCAATAAATCTCCTTTCTGCCAAGAAAAACTAATTTGACTATCTTGATAAATTGCTTCAATCTCTTCCATGACAGACTCCTCAATTGGCGTCCCATCACCGTAGTACACATGACGCGGTAACTTATCTTCTCCAAAGAGAGACAATAACGATTGGCGAACCGCTGAATCTAAGCAAGATATATGGTGTAACTGAAGCTGATTGAAAAATACCAACTCTCCGGTTTTCGGATGCTTGGCGACAGCAGGGCGAATTTTGCGCGTTTTCAAACCATTATTCTCTAGCCATTCAAACTCCATATCGGCTTGACGACAGTAGTGTTCCACCTCAGCTTTATTCGTGGTATGGAAGAAATCTTGCCAACTGACATCTAATCCTTCCGTGTAGTTCCGAACATACATTAATTGCTTTTGCTCGAATTTTTCTCGCAATTTAGGATTGAGTTGCTGATAAACTTGCCGACAGTCAAGAATGGGCGTTTCTCCACCTTGTTGGGCGGGTTGAATACAGAAGAACCAAATTTTTAGGGGCAAACGATGCAAGTGAGAACTTTCATTATGAAATAGGATAGTTTTATCGGCTGGATAAGGCGTAGAACCATAAACATGACCACTGACGCCTTCGCGGGGTAAATCGCCATAGTCTCCAAATAAATTTGGCTGTATGGCATTAGCCACCTTTTCAAAATCTACAGCAGAATTAAGATTAAATCCCCGGAATAAAAGAGCTCCATGTTTGAGCAAGTGAGTTTCAATGAAGTCTCGGTGACTCATTGACCAGTCGGCTAGGTCAATTTCAGCGCTATCAGGTTCGATAACTAACGGTAAGGATTGTCCAGGTTGAAGAAGCCGAGTCTGAATTAATTGCCGTTGGGGTAAACTGACGGCTTTGGGTTTGATCGTTTTAAACTTGCTAAATTTTACCTGTTTTCGCTGGGTTTGTTTAGTCATTTGTTTTTGTTTTTGCGCTTCACTCATCAGTTCTAAGGCATCAATTCGGGTATCAGGGTTTTTGAGAATGCTACGAATCAGGGTTTCAAAATGATGGCAAAATTCGGTAATTCCCGTAGCTTCAAACCGATCAGTATTATATTTAAACCTGCCAACAAGTCCTGTCTCGGTTTGTTCCATAAACAGAGCTAAGTCGAATCGAGCGATTTCGGTATTAATTTCTACAGGTGTAACCGTTAACCCTGAAAGCGTTAAGTCGGGTAAAGGAGCATTTTGCAGTACAAACAACACTTGAAATAGAGGAGTATGACTCGAATTTCGCTCCGGACGCAAAACTTCCACTAACTTGGCAAAGGGCAGATCTTGATGTTCGTAAGCGGCTAATGCCACGTCTCGTACCTGCTCAAGTAACTCCCGAAAGCTAGGATTACCAGATAAGTCAGTTCGCAGCACTAACAGGTTGACAAAAAAGCCAATCAGTGGCTCAATATCCTGGCGATTACGATTAGCAACATCGGTGCCAACAACAATGTCTTTTTGATGACTGTAGCGATACAACAGAGTTTGAAATGCTGCCAGTAAGGTCATGAACAGAGTCACTTCCTCTTGGCGACTGAGGGTTTGGAGTTGTTCGCGGGTTGTAGTAGAGAGGTGGAATGAGTGGCTAGCGCTGCGGAATGTGGGAATAGCGGGGGATGGGCGTTGTATGGGTAAGGTTAAGGTTGCCGGAATACCCGCTAATTGTCGTTGCCAATAAGACAGTTGGGCATCTAATACCTCTCCCTGAAGCCATTGACGCTGCCAATTGGCAAAGTCGGCGTATTGAATGGGTAATTCGGGTAGTAGGAAAGAGGAGTCTTGGCGGACAACGCTGTCGTAAAGCTGGGTGAATTCCCGAATCAATACCCCAAATGACCAGGCATCACAGACAATGTGATGAATCGTGAATAGAAGAATGTGGTCTGATGGACTCAATTTTAGAAGTTTGATTCGTAATAGCGCTCCCTGGGCTAAATCGAAGGGAAACTGGGCTTCTTCTGTAGCCTGTTGCTGCACTTGAGCCTCTCGCTCCGTTGCCGACAATCCCTGCAAATCGACAACTGGAATATTTAAGGTCAACGTGGGAGCAATAACTTGAACGGGTTGTCCATCCACAACTCTAAAGTTGGTGCGTAAGACATGGTGACGCCGGACAATTTCGTTGAAACTCTGCTCCAATGCTTGAATATCCAGCCAACCTGTAAGACGCACGGCAGCAGGCATAGTATAGGTAGCCGCAGTTGGCTCTAACTGATGGAGAAACCACAGCCGTTCTTGAGCAAAGGATAAAGGTATGGGTTGCTCCGGTGAAACCGGGTTGAGTGGGGGAAGGTGGACATGGGACTCCTGTAGGGCTTGGATAGAATCTGCCAAGCTTGCGACTGTGGGACTCTCAAAAAGAGTGCGTAGGGGCAGTTCTAGGTGGAAAACATTTCGCAACCTAGAAATAACCTGAGTGGCTGAGAGAGAATGCCCTCCCAAGTCAAAGAAGTTATCCTCAATCCCCACTGGCTGAACACCCAGCACCTGAGTCCAGATTCCGGCAATCACCTCCTCGAAGGGGGTGCGAGGTGCAATGTACGTCTGTTCTGGGTGGCGTTGTGACCAATCCGGTGCGGGTAAGGCGCGACGATTGATTTTACCATTGGGCGTCAGTGGCAGTTTGTCAAGTACCATCAACGCCGAGGGAATCATATAAGAGGGTAACTTCTGGGCTAAAAAGTGGCGCACCTGAGAACTGGTGAGCGTCTGCTCTGGCTGCAAGACCAAATAGGCGACTAAGCTAGGATTGCCCCGTTCATCCTGCCGAAGTGCGATCGCCGTTTCTGCTACAGCCGGATGTTGGGTTAAAATGGTTTCGATTTCTCCGAGTTCGATGCGGAACCCCCGAACCTTAACCTGCTCGTCAATTCTGCCCAAATACTCCAGGATTCCATTGGCGCGGTAGCGTACTAAATCCCCAGTTTTGTATACCCTGGTGGGCTGAGCATCCTCTCTACCCCAAAGGTCTATCATCACAAACTTCTCTGTCGTCAGTTCTACCCGATGCCAATACCCCCGGGCTAAACCGACACCGCCAATATACAATTCTCCAGGAACGCCGATAGGAACGGGCTGCTGATGGGAGTCAAGAACGTAAAATTCCGTATTCGCAATCGGGCGACCGATGGCAACAATACCCTGACCCTCTTGAGACTTAACCTTATAGGCGGCTGACCAGACAGTTGTTTCCGTCGGACCATATAAGTTCCAGACATCCGTATCCCGTGCGAGCAACTGATTGGCGAGTTCACAGGATAACGCCTCACCACCGCAAAGGATTTTCAGGGGAGAATGCTGCTGCCATCCCGCCGCTAATAACAGCCGCCAGGTTGCAGGTGTGGCTTGCATAACAGTGGCTTGGGTCTGGGCTAACTGCTGTGATAACTGGATGCCGTTAGCGGCACTATCACGAGGGAGAATAATCACCTTTGCCCCTAGGATTAAAGGCAGATAAAGTTCCAACGCGGCAATATCAAAGGAGAGTGTCGTTACCGATAAGAGACTATCAGTCTGACTCAACCCCAGCGTCTGACCCATGGCGGTGAGAAAATTAACTAAGGCACGGTGGGTAATTTCTACACCTTTGGGTTTGCCCGTCGAGCCGGAGGTGTAGATGATATAGGCGAGGTTGTCGGGGGTTGACTGGTTCGGGCAAGGCTGATGACTGGCTTCACTAATACCCTCCCAGTCGGCATCTAGACAGACAACCGATGCTTGATGGTTCGGTAACGTAGCGATCAAGTTTTCCTGAGTGAGCAGCACTGAAACCTGGGCATCGGCGAGCATGAAAGCTAAACGCTCTTGGGGATAGGCGGGATCTAAAGGAACATACGCTCCACCCGCTTTGAGGATACCCAATAATCCCACAACCATCTCAATTGAGCGCTCAATGCAAATCCCCACCAAGACTTCGGGTTTGACACCCAATGTTTTCAGGTAATGTGCCAGTTGATTGGCTCTTTGGTTGAGTTGTCGGTAAGTCAGTTGCTGGTCTGCAAAGACGACTGCCACAGCATCGGGGGTTTTTGAGGCTTGCGCTTCAAACAGTTGACCAAGACACTGATGCTGGGGATAGTCCCGCTGCGTCTGATTCCACTCACCCCACAGCTTTGTCCGTTCGGCGTCTGTTAAGAGGGGTAAGGCTTTGAGGGGTGTCTGGGGATGGGCAACCATGCCTTGCAGCAGGGTTTGGAGATGCCCCAGCATTCGGCGAATGGTATCCTGGTCAAAGCGATGGCGATCATACGAGAGGATGAATCCTAATTCAACACCGGGTATAGCGATCGCGGTTAAGGGATAGTTGGTGGCTTCAATACTCCTAACATTCTGGATGTCTAACTCAATCGTCCATTTCTCTCTAGCTCGCTCCACAGGGTAGTTCTCAAACACCACCAAAGTTTCAAATAACGGTATACCTCGTGGTATTTCACTCCACCCTTGAACCTTGACTAGGGGACTATATTCGTACTGGCGCATCTCCACCAGTTGAGTCTGAAGCTGTTGCAGCCAGGGGATTAAAGACTGTTCGCCATCGATAGTAACCCGCACGGGCAAGGTATTAATAAACAGTCCCACCATCGACTCGGCATCCACCAAGTCTACGGGACGACCCGATACCGTGTTACCGTAAATCACATCGCTCTCCCCACTGTAGCGACTAATCAGTAACGCCCAAGCGCCCTGAACCAGGGTGTTCAGCGTGAGTTGATGCTGCCTTGCCAGGGATTGTAAGGCTGTTGTGGTTTCTGCCGATAGCTTGATGGACTGTTCCTGGTAGTCTGGTTTTGACTCACCCGAGAGATCACCCGTCCGACTGATGAGGGGGGTGGGGGCTTGGATTCCACCCAGCGTTTGCCGCCAGAATTTCTCAGCTTTAGCTAAATCCTGTTGCTGTAACCAAGCAATGTAATCGCCATAGGCTCTACTCGATACTAAGGGCAATGTTTGACCTTGACAAAGGGCTTGGTACTGTTGAACAACGTCTTTAAATACCAAGGCAGTTGACCAGCCATCCAGAATCAGATGGTGTTTACTCCAGATCAATTGATAAGCCTCCTCCGCAATGCGGATTAGCGTCAGACGCATTAGGGGGGCTTGAGCCAAATTGAAGCCAGACGCGCGATCGCGTTTCAACCAGGTTTCTAACTGCGCTTGCTGCTCTTTTACCGCCATTTCTCGCCAATCCTGTTGCTCGAACGGCAGGTTTACCTGTCGATTCACAACTTGGAGTGGTTTGTCAAGGTTTTCCCAATAAAAGCTAGTCCGCAAGATTGTGTGCCGCGCGACCACCTGTTGCCAAGCGCACTCAAACGCTTCAGGATTGAGAGAACCCCGCAAAGTACAGCACAGTTGGACAAAATACACCCCTAATTCTGGAGAGTACAAACTGTGGAAGAGAATACCGTGTTGGGCGGGGGAAAGTTCGTAGATATCTTGGATATTGTCTGCTTTCATGAGTTTTCGTTCATCGCTGTTGTGCCATCGTTATGACTGGTATAGGCGTAAGTAGTTAACGTTAACGGTTGAGATTAGGGAACAGGGAACAGGGAACAGGGAACAGTAAGGATTTGAGAGTTATTAACATATCTTTTAAGTAGTCGGACAAAAGAAAACGGCACTTTACTAAGTTTTGTAGATAATCCTCAAACCCTTACAAAGGACAAATGACAAATGACAAATGACAAATGACTACTTACCGAATTTGCCCCAGCAAGCGATTCAGGTCTTTTTGGCTCACGTTTGCTTTCTGGAAGTCAGACGGGGTATAGCCTCCAGCGTCAGCAGATTGGCAATGGGCAATCAGTGCTTGCAATGCCTCAACAAACCCTTGCGCTAACCGTTCAATCGTGATTCGTTGATGGATTTGTTGGCTATACGTCCACTCCAGTTGCAGTTGACCCCCAAGCACAAACCCATTGACATCTATCAGATAGCGACGATTACCTTGGAGACTACGACTTATACCCGGAGTTGGGTAAACCAGCTCAAATAACTGGGATTCAGAGAGAACCTGGTCAAACTGACCCAAGTAGTTAAATCTCACCTCAGCTTGAGGACGGCTGGACAAGGTTTGGCTAACATCTGCATCCCCGCTCAGATAGCGCAGCACACCATAACCAATGCCTCGATTGGGAATACCGCGAAGCTGCTCTTTAATCGCTTTGAGCGCCTCCCCTGGCTGCGAAATCCCGGCTAACGTCAGCAGCACTGGGAAAATCGTGGTAAACCAGCCCACCGTCCGCGATACATTGATATCCTTGTCTATTGCTTCTCGTCCGTGTCCTTCTAAATCCAGCAGTAGAAAAGGTTCCTGTGTCCACTCAGCAAAGGTTTGTACCAATGCCGTGAGCAAGACATCATTGATTTGAGTTTGATAGGCTAATGGCACCTCTTGCAACAAGGCACGAGTCTGTTCAACGGTGAGAGCCACGGATACAGTGTCAGCCAATCCCACTGTGTTTGCACCGTGGGGATAATCTACAGGTAAACCGGAGTAATCCCCTGTTCTGAGCCAGTAATTGCGTTCTTGCTGAAGCTGCTGTGAACGGGCATAATCTTGCAAAGACTGAGACCACTGCTGGAAAGAATAGGTTTTCGCAGGTCGTTGAACCGCTTCTCCCTGGCTGAGTTGCTGATAAATCTGCTCCAAGTCTTCCAGCAAAATTCGCCAAGAAATGCCATCTACCGCCAAGTGATGAATCACGATGAGTAAGCGATTTTTCTGATTCTCCCCGACGTGAAACAACGCCACCCGCAGGATTAACCCTTCTGCCAGGTTGAGGCTGGCTTGTAACTCGGAGGCGGTAGTTTCCAGGATGCTTTCCTGTTCGGCTGCTGGAATACCAGATAAATCAATCTCCGAGAAAGGTACAGATTTAATCTCATCCAGTCCAGCATTCACTTGTTGCCAACCGGATGCTGTCTTAGTAAACCGTAAGCGTAGGGCGTCATGATGCTCCATCAAGTGCTGCACCGCTTGCTTGAGGAGGTCAGGACGAATAGATTGTTGTACCTCTAACAGTAGCGCTTGGTTCCAGTGATGCCTATCATCAAGTTTCTGCTCAAAGAACCAATGCTGAATTGGTGTTAGGGGAATCGCACCCGTCACGGGTTCCTGTTGAGCGTGAAGGGTGGCAGTTGTTTCAGCAACTGCGGCTAATCCGGCTATCGTGGGAGACTCAAACAGTTGGGGAGGAGTCAGTTGTAAGCCTGCTTGATTCACTCTGGAGACAATCTGAATACTCAGGATAGAATCGCCCCCTAATTCAAAGAAATTATCATAAATGCTGATGCGATCGCGTCCCAGGACTTGCCCCCAAATCTTGGCAATGGTTTCCTCAACAGGAGTGCGAGGAGCGACAAATCGCCCTTCCATCTCTGGTTTAACGCTATCGGGGTCAGGTAGCCCTTGACGGTCTATTTTACCGTTGGGGGTAAGAGGTAGGGCTTTCAGGGGTACATAAGCGGAAGGGATCATATAGTCGGGCAATTGCTGCTTCAGAAAATCCCGAAGTTGATTAATCCGTACTGACTCCTGACTGGGAACAATATAAGCCACCAAGCGTTTATGGTTCAATTCGTCTTCCTGTGCCAAGACAATGGCATTTTGGATAGCCGGATGTTGAGTCAATACCGACTCAATCTCTCCCAGTTCGATGCGGAAGCCGTGAATCTTGACTTGGTGGTCAATTCGTCCTAAAAACTCAATGGTGCCATCGGGGAGATAACGGGCTAAATCTCCTGTTTTGTAAACTCTTTTGGCAGGGGTATCTTCTATGCCCCAATCCTGGATAGTAATAAACCTCTCAGCCGTTAGTTGTGACTGGTTGACATAGCCTCGCGCCACATTATCCCCACCAATATATAGCTCTCCCGGCACTCCGATCGGGACAGGTTGCAAATAATGGTCGAGAATATAACTTTGGGTATTAGCGATCGCACGACCAATGGGTACGGTTTCAGATGTATCCCTAATTCGCTCATGAACAGGATACGTCAAGACACCGACAGTCGTTTCCGTGGGTCCATAGTGGTTAAGGATTTGACAACTAGGTGCATACTCTCGGATTTTCTCAACCAACTGCCAACTCAAGGCTTCACCGCCCAAAATCAGGTATTTTCGGGGCAAAATCTTCTCTGGCTGAGACGCGGTTAATAGAGCATTTAAGTGAGACGGAACAATTTTCAGACAATCAATCCGATGGCTTTCACAATACTCTACCAATGCCTCTGGACTGGTTGCGCGTTCCTGAGAGATAACGTGCAAACATCCACCCGTACACAAGGCTGAGAAAATCGCCGTATTCCCCAAATCTGCCGCTAAAGTAGACACGGTGGCAAAGCTAGCCCCCGGCGGCACATCCAATCTTGCCAAAATACCATGCAAATAGTTGACAAGTTGGCGATGTTCAACCCCGACGCCTTTGGGGTTGCCCGTTGAGCCTGATGTGTAAATGACATAGACTAAATTCTCAGGCATGGCTGGACAAGGGGGAGTCTCTTCTGGCTGTTGGGCAATAGTCTGCCAATCAGCATCGAGACATACAAGCGTCGCCGTATCTTCAGCAAACTGTTCAACTAAATGCTGTTGGGTTAAGAGAACCGATGCTTGGGCATCGTGTACCATGAACGTGATGCGATCGCGCGGCAAAATCGGATCAATGGGAAGGTAGGCTCCCCCTGCTTTGAGAATCCCCAACACGCCGACTATCATATCCAGGGAACGCTCCACGCACAGCGCTACCACAGTTTCAGCACTAACCCCCAGGAATTGCAGGTGATGGGCGAGTTGATTTGCACGGGTATTGAGTTGGGCGTAAGTAAGTTGTTGATGTTCAATAGAAACGGCAATTTTATCAGGCGTTTGTTCTGCCTGTTGCTCGATAAACTGATGGATGCAAAGCTGTTTAGAATAATCAGTTTGGGTGTTATTGAACTCAACGAGCAGTTGATAGCGATCGCTCGGACTTAAAATGTCTAATTCACCAATCGTAGCATCAGGTTTTTTGATAACACAAGTTAACAAGGTTTGAAAATATCTGGCTAATCGTTCAATCTCCTGGTGTTGAAACAGGTTAGCATCATAGTGGAATGCTGTCACGAAGCTATCATGGCGCTTCAGGCAAGAAAGTTTTACTTTAAACCGATCAATACAGGCGTATTCTTGGTCAATGGAAAACGACACATCAGCCACAGTATATTCACCCGGCTGTTCTCTCCATTCAAAACTATAGGGAAAAAAGCAGGAACCCAAGTTATGTTCAGTCACACCTGCAACCTGTTCCCAATTAAACGCCTCTTGCCATTTCTCGGCATTCTCTGTAGCATCATCAATTTGTTTGCATACGTCACTTAATCGAGTGGTATCGTCTAACTGACTATCAATCGGTAAATATTTAGCCAATAGTCCTAAGCTTAGTTCCAATTCTTCATAATTTCGCCCATCAAAATAAGTGCCAATAACAACATTGGATCGTCCAGTCAGACGCCAGAGCAGAATCGCCCAACACGCCTGAAGCAGCACAGAAATTGAGGTATTATAGTTTTGAGCGATCGCCTCTAGATTGGCGACTTTTTCCGAATTCAAACCAACAGGAATCAATTTAGGCTCAAATCCCCCTTTGGTGGCAGAGTTATTTTCCTGAGGAAGCTGCCAATTCGCCAAACCTGATAAATCTTTTGTCTGCCAATACTTTTTCCCGACTTCTACTTCTTCCCCAGCAAAGAATTCATTTTGCCATTCTGCAATATCAACATACTGTAATGGCTGCTCAACCCATTCCTGACTTGACAACTCGGCGGCATAAAAACAGCTAAGTTCACGGACAAAATTCTCGATACTTACCACATCCGAGTTCAGCGCTGGTAAGCTAACCAGCAATATCTGCTGATTGGGAGCAAGAATGACCCAATAAATATCTAAAATAGCCTCTTGCTCAACGTCAAAAGCTAGCTGATGAGTCGGGTTAAACAGTGCCTCGATTTGAGCCTGTTGGGTTTCTGGATCTAGATTCGTTAAGTTATGAAAACGAAGGATAGGTAAGCGATTAGCCGTGATGACTTGCAGGGGAACATTCATCCCCGATAACGCCTGAAAATTAGTTCGGAGAATCTCGTACTTCTCAACTATTCTTTGTATGGATAACTCTAGCTTTTCGCGATTAATCTTTCCCTGAATTCGTACAGCACATTGAGTCCGATAAACTCGATAGTTGGCGTCTTTTTGCAGTAACCATAAACGCTTTTGTTGAGGTGAAAGTCTAAATCCTTCTATCGATAGCTCTTGCATAGTATTAACTCCATTTTATTGAACTGAGTATTTTAGCCAAAATAAAATCTCATCTTTTACTAAGGCTATATTTATCTCACGTTTAAAACCTTTATGTAATCGAAAAAGCTTCTTTTATAATTGAACATCCCTTTTGTAAGCTAGACATTTCAATGGTTAAGGGGGGTAAGAGTTTAATGACTGTATCGTTTCTGCCTACTCGTTCAACGATTAACCCCATTTCAAAACAATGTGAAGCTATTTTTTTTGCAAAACTAGCACATCCAAAATCCATTAAATCGATTCCCCATATCATGCCAAGACCCCGAATTTTTATAGTGCCATGGATGGAGGCAATCTCCTCCATTAAAAATTTTTTCAAGAAAAACTCTTTCAGTTTAACCTCATGTTCAAGGTTTAATTTTTCTCGGTACTCTAATGCTGCTGTTCCTGCAACAAAGGCTAATTGATTTCCCCTAAATGTTCCCGTATGCTCACCAGGTTCCCAGACATCGAACTCTGGCTTAATTAACAAGAGCGACATAGGAAATCCGTAGCCACTAATAGATTTTGAAAGAACTACCATGTCAGGAACTATATTCGCTCTTTCAAACGAAAAGAATGCCCCTGTCCGCCCACAACCCACTTGAATATCATCACAAATCAGTAAAATATCATGTTCATCGCATAATTTTCTGAGTCGTTGCATCCATTCAATCGGCGCAACAATAATCCCTCCTTCCGCTTGCACAGTTTCAAAGATAATTGCGGCTGGTTTTTCAATTCCAGAATTGACATCATTGAGGACTGATTCAATAAACGTTATGGTGTCAAAGGTTTCCATGAATCCATAGGGATAAGGCATAAACGTTACATCATTCGTTGTAACAATCCCTCCCAATCGCATCCCAATATTACCGCTAACCGCTAAACTCCCTAACGTCATGCCGTGATAAGCACCCATGAACGAGAATATTCCGGCTCTTTTTTTGATTTTCTTCGCTAATTTCAATGCGGCTTCAACGGCATTGGTTCCCGTTGGGCCACAAAATTGAATTTGATAACTCAAGTTTTTGGGGCTTAAAACGGATTCATGAAATTTTTCTAGAAAGTCTTTCTTCGCCACTGTATACATATCTAGACTGTGAGCGATCGCATCTGATTCTAGATATGAAATTACCTTGGCTTTAATGTAGTCATTGTTATGACCATAATTCAGCGCTCCTGCACCAGCGAGAAAATCAATATACTCTCTTCCCGAGTCTGAATAGACGATAGATCCTTTCGCCCGATGAAACAGAGCAGGAAAGCTTCTACAGTAACTTCTAACGTTTGACTCTCGTTGTTCAAAGATATTCAAAGTATCACTTTCTTGTCTTAGAGGAGCAAAACTCATAAAAACCTCTCTTAATCTTTACGTTCCTTCACAAAACCCTTGACGTTCCTTTGCGTTCAATGATTAATTATTTCAGTTAGCTAATCTGTCCCCGCTGAACAAGGGGTTAGGCGGGTTGTGCCATATTTTAGCTAACAAAAGGTTCTGCCATTCCGACTACAACTTTCCGCGAACCAATGAACGGCTTTCTACCATGAGCAGATAGCATATTGTCTAACATCAATACATCTCCTTCTTGCCAAGAAAAGACAACAGTTTCTTGTTGATAGATTTCACGAATTTCATCTAATACAGAAGCTTCAATTGGAGAGCCATCACCATAATAAGCATTGCGGGGAATGTTTTCTTCTTCCATCATTGAAAGCAATGTTTGGTGAACTTCTGAATTTAAACTGGAGACATGGAACAAATGAGCTTGGTTAAACCACACTGTTTCACCTGTTTTAGGATGTGTGGCAACGGCTTGGCAGACTTGACGAGTCCTTAAATGATTACCATTTTTCCACTCGAAGTCAATGCCAACCTTCTGGCAGTACTGTTCTAATTCTAATTTATTTTTTGTCTGAAAAACATCCTCCCATGAAAGATCTAATTTGTCAACATAATTTCGCACATACAGCACCTTATTTTTGATGAATTTATCTTTAATCTTGGGGTCGATGCGTTGAAAAACTCTTCGACTATCTGCAATCGGTGTTTCTCCTCCCTGTTGAGCTGATTTTAGGCAGCAAAACCAGATTTTCATGGGCCAGCTTAAAGAGTAAGCCATCTCATTATGTAAAGGAATCGATTGAGTGGCTGGATATTCAGTTGAAGTATAGATTTTACCGCTAACCTGACTGCGCGGGGTTGAACGATAAGAATAGTCTAGCAACTTTCCAGAAATAGTTTGGATAAATTGCTCCAATTGAGCGACTTCTGTAATGTCAAAGTTCCGGAACAAAATACCGCCATGCTGCAACAGCCAAGTCTCGATCACATCTCGATTGCTGGCTACCCAAGTGACCAAATTAATGCCTTCAACGGTGGGTTGAATCACTAAAGGCAGTGGCTGTTCGGGCTGAAACAATGTGACCTTAACTAGGTCGGTTGGCGATACTTTGACGGCTTGGCGTCTAGTTGTTTTGAATTTCATGATCTTAGAGTTCAGGAGTCAGGAGTGATGTTGACCTTTGACTTTTAACGTTTAGTTGGATTTCGTCGGATGTTTCCAAGTTTTTTACGGCGTGCTTTTTTGAACTCTTGTTCTTGGATAAGCTGCTGCTGCTTTTCGGCATTTTCCAAGACTTCCACTAGCGAATTAATCTGAATGTCGGGCTGTTTAATCACCGTATCGAGCAACGTTTCGTACAATCGAACCATACGAGCGATCGCTGATGCTTCAAACAAATCGGTTTTATACTCGAAGAAACCTGTTAAACCTTCAGGTGTCTCTGTTAAATCAAGCTTTAGATCGTACCGTGCTACCTCAGTTTCTACTTCTATAAGGTTGAGCGTTAGACCTGGAAGTTCTACAGTTGGCATGGGAGCATTCTGGAGAACAAACCAGACTTGAAACAGGGGATTGTGTCCGAGATGACGCTCTGGCTGTAACTCTGCCATGAGCTTCTCGAAGGGTAAATCTTGATGGGCGTAAGCTCCCAAAGCGACTTCCCGCACCCGCCTTAAAACATCCCGAAAACTGGGATTACCCGATAAATCAGTACGTAAGACAAGAGTATTCACAAAAAATCCAATCAGTTTCTCCGTTTCGCGTCGGTTGCGATTGGCGATGGGTGAACCAACGGCAATATCTTCTTGCTTACTGTAGCGGTAGAGTAAGGTTTTGAATGCCGCTAATAGAGTCATAAACAGGGTGACACCTGCCCGCTGACTGAGTTTTTTGAGTGCTTCTGTTAAGGCTGAGGACAAGGCAAAGCGATGCTTTTTCCCGGTAGAGGATGGGGTGGAAGAGCTAGTGCGATCGCTAGAGAATGTCAGTACGGGCGGGATTGTTCCCAGTTGTCGCTTCCAGTAAGTTAGCTGAGTTTCTAATACTTCCCTTTGCAACCACTGTCGCTGCCAGACGGCGAAATCTGCATATTGTATGGGTAGCTCTGGCAATGGGGAGAGTTGCCCTTGAGAGAAGGCATTGTACAGGGTTGCCAGTTCTCGGAAAAACACTCCAGCAGACCAGCCATCTGTAACAATGTGATGGACATTTAACACCAGTAAATGTTCCTGCGGATTGAGTTGCAACAACATCCATCGCAGCAATGGGCTTTGAGTTAAGTCGAAGGGTTGTTGGCTCCACTGCGTAACTAACTGTTGAACTTTTTGCGCTCGCTCAGCCTCTGACAACTCCTCTAGATTTATCACAGGCAGCTTCATGGTTAGGGATGGAGCAATCACCTGAACGGCTTGCCCATCAACGACACAGAAAGTTGTGCGTAAAGCTTCGTGGCGACGCACGATTTCGTTTAAAGTTTGTTCTAGCGCTGCCACATTCAGGGAACCAACGAAGTGTAAAGCCCCTGGCATGGTATAGGCTAAACTACCTGGCTGTAGTTGCTCCAACAACCACAGTCTTTCTTGTGAAAATGACAGAGGTAGCTTGCCGTTTCGAGAAATGCGATTGATAGGAGGAGCATTTTGTCCTGCTTCGGACTTAAGCGTCTCTTGGATAGCGGTAGCTAACCCAGCGACTGTCGGCTCCTCAAACAAGCGACGCAGAGGCAGTTCTACCTCAAAGCAATTCTCTAATCGAGAAATCAATTGGGTAGCTAACAGGGAATGTCCGCCCAACTCAAAGAAATTATCGTAAATCCCAACTGGCTCGACACCGAGAATTTGCACCCACATTCCCACAACCGCTTCCTCGACTGGGTTGCGTGGTGGCACAAAAGTTCTTTGCCCATAATCATTACCAACATCAGGTGCAGGAAGATCACGGCGATTAACCTTACCATTCGGTGTCAAGGGAAGTGTTTCTAATCGGACAAAGGCGGACGGTATCATATAGTGAGGTAGCTTTTGTGCAAAGAACTGACGTAGTTCGTGAGTTAAATCGGCTGAAGGGACTTGAACGACTATATAGGCAGCTAAGTACTGATTATCCGGTTCATCCTCCCGGACGATCGCAACCGCTTGTGCCACAGCCGGATGTTGACTCAATACCGCTTCAATCTCTCCGAGTTCAATGCGAAAGCCGCGTAATTTCACCTGATAATCGGTTCGCCCCAGGTACTCAAGGGTGCCATCACTGCGGTAACGAGCCAAGTCTCCAGTTTTATAGAGCCTTCCGCCAACAGGATGAAGGATAAACCTTTGCGTCGTCAGTTCAGGACGGTTGAGGTATCCTCGTGCTACTCCAGCACCACCGATATATAGTTCACCCGGAACCCCAATCGGTACGGGTTGCCCAAACGAGTCGAGTAAATAAATGGTTGTGTTGGCAATGGGGCGTCCAATCGGTACTAAAGATTTCTCCAGTTGAGTCGCCTCTAGCTGGTAAGCGGTTGACCAAATGGTGGTTTCTGTCGGGCCGTACAAGTTCCATACCGCAGCACCTCTTACCAGTAACTGTGCTGCCAAGTCACGGGGTAAAGCTTCGCCACCACAGAGAATTTTCAACTCCTGACTGCCTTGCCACCCTGCTGCCAGTAACATCCGCCATGTGGCTGGGGTTGCTTGCATTACAGTGGCACCTGATGCTGTCAGAGATTGGATCAGCTTTTTCCCATCCGTAGCAGTTTCTCGGCTAGCGAGTACAACACGCGCACCCGTAATCAGGGGTAAATACAGTTCTAGGGCGGCAATATCAAAGGATATGGTCGTAATTGCCAGAAGAATGTCAGATGCGGTTAATCCTGGCTGCCGTGCCATTGAGGTTAAGAAGTTGACGACAGCACCATGAGGAATTTGTACTCCTTTGGGGAGTCCTGTAGAGCCTGAGGTGTAGATGAGGTAAGCCAGATTCTTTGGTGTGGCGCAATGAACGGGGTTATCTACACTGTTTTGGCGAATCGTTTCCCAATCTGTATCTAAGCAGAGAACCTGTGCTTGATGCTGGGGTAGGTTGGCAAGCAACGGCTGTTGCGTCAACACAATCGCCACCTGGGAGTCGGATAACATAAACGCTAGGCGCTCTTGGGGATAGGCTGGATCTAAGGGGACATAGGCTCCACCCGCTTTGAGAATGCCCAAGAGTCCAACTATCATTTCTAGCGATCGCTCTACGTAGATGCCCACCAATTCCTCTGGCCTCACACCAAGCTGTTGTAGGTGGTGTGCTAGTTGATTGGCTCGCTGATTCAGCTCTTGATAGGTTAATTGTTGACCTGCAAACACCACTGCCACAGCATCGGGGGTGCGCTCCACCTGAGCCTCAAATAGCGCATGAATACATAGGTTGAGAGGATAGTCAGTCTGGGTATTGTTCCACTCGCAAAGCAGCGTATTGTACTCCGCTTCAGGCAAAAGCGGTAACTCATAAAGATGGTGATCGGGATCGGTGACAAGCCCACAGAGCAATGTCTGCAAATGTCCTGCCATTCGGGCGATCGTACCTGCCTCGAATAAGTCAGTACTGTACTCGAAGGTGCCAATCAGCCCAGAATCGGTTTCTTCTATGTACAAAGTCAAATCAAACATTGCCGTAGTTCTGTCGCTCTCTACAGCACTCAAAGTCAAACCCGACAACCTTATCTCTGACTTGGGTGTATTCTGAAGCACAAACATAACCTGGAACAGTGGATTGTAACTGAGGTTCCGCTGCGGCTGTAGTTCCTCAACCAGCTTCTCAAAAGGCAAATCTTGGTGAGCATAGGCTCCCAAAGCCACTTCGCGTATCCGACTCAACAACTCTCGGAAAGAGGGATTGCCAGATAAATCAGTCCGTAGCACCAGGGTATTGACAAAAAAGCCGATGAGTCCTTCGAGTTCGGCTCGGTTGCGGTTGGCGACGGGGGAACCCACCACAATATCCTCGCTTCCCGTGTAGCGGTATAGCAGAGTCTTGAACGCTGCCAGCAGGGTCATAAACAGTGTGCTTCCTTCTTGCTGGCTTAAGGATTTGAGGGCAATAGATTGCTCTTGGGAAAGTACAAACGTATAGGTGGCACCCTGGAAGGTTTGAACGGCGGGTCGCGGGTAGTCAGTAGGTAACTCTATTACTGTCGGTGCGCCCTCAAGGTGTTGCCGCCAGTAAGCAAGCTGAGCCGCCAACACCTCTCCCTGTAGCCACTGCCGTTGCCAAGCTGCGAAGTCTACGTACTGAATTGGTAGTTCAGGGAGGGGTGAGGATTGCTGATGACAAAAGGCTTGATACAGTACAGACAATTCCTGTACGAGTACATCAATCGACCAACCATCAGAGGCAATATGGTGCATGGTGAATAAGGCGATATGCTCCTGTTCACCGAGGCGAAGTAATTTGACCCGAAGCATGAGGTCGGTTTTCAGGTCAAAAGGTTGTTGCGCTTCTGCTCTAATCAGTTCTTGGACTTTCGTTTCTTGTTGGGCAGTTGGTAACTCACTGAGGTCGAGTACGGGCAAGGGTAGTGTGGTTACTGATGAGATGACGGGTTCAGGTTGCTCGTCTACAGTCTTGATATGAGTTCGCAAGACTTCATGGCGACGGAGAATTTCGTTGAGACTCTGTGCTAAGGCGGCTTGATTGAGCTGTCCCTGTAAACGCACAGCCGCAGCCATGTTGTAAAAGGTATTGTGGACTTCTAACTGGGACAGGAACCATAACCGTTGTTGTGCAAAGGATAGGGTTAATTTGCCATCCCTGGAAATGCGCTGAATGGGGGGGGCATCCAACCCTAACCCAGCCTGATTGGCGCGTTCAATGTCTTTGGCTAATCCAGCAACTGTCGGTTCCTCAAACAATCGACGCAGAGGCAGTTCTACCTCAAAGACTTGCCGCACCTGGGAAATAACACGAGTAGCAAGAAGGGAGTGTCCACCTAACTCGAAGAAATTGTCGTGAATGCCTACTGTTTCAACGCCCAGAACCTCTGCCCAAATCCCAGCTAGCATTTCTTCAACAGGGGTAGAAGGCGCAACAAATGTGCTTTCACGCTGAAGTTGTTTCAGATCAGGTGCAGGCAAAGCACGACGATCTACCTTACCACTAGGAGCGATCGGCAAACTCTCCAACACGACAAAAGCTGAGGGCAGCATATGCTGGGGCAACCGTTCTTTCAGGAAGTTACGCAGTTGTGGCATCAGTTCGCTGCTGATTGCTGAGGTGTTATGTAGCGATCGAGTTTCCAAGTGCAACACTACATAAGCGACTAAACGCTTGTTACCAGGACTATCTTCCCTAACGACAACGACATTTTCTCCTACCGCTGAATGCTGACTGAGTAACGCCTCAATTTCTCCCAGTTCAATGCGGAAACCACGAATTTTTACTTGGTCATCAATCCGCCCTAAAAACTCAATAGTTCCATCAGGTAACCACCTTCCCAAGTCTCCAGTTTTGTAAATTAAGTCCCTGTTCGTTCCTGGTAACGGTTTAGCCGTACTTGGAAACGGGTTGGGAACAAAGCTGAGATTAGTTTTCTCTTCATTTTTCCAATACCCCTCACCCACTCCATATCCTGAGACACAAATCTCTCCCGGAACTCCTATTGGGACTAAGTTCATCTGAGAGTCAAGGATATAAAGATTTAAATTAGCTAAAGGCTTACCAATGGGTACTGTTCGTTGGTTTTCCGGTAAAGGCTTTTCAATGATGAACTGAGTAATATCATCAGCCGCTTCAGTAGGCCCGTAAGCATTAACGACCTTAATTGACGGATACAAATGCAGACACTGATTGACCAGAGCTACCGACGCCGATTCTCCCGTCACCATGATCCACTTCAGATCAGGTAATAATCTTTCTTGAGGAGATAAACGGGAAGCATAATTTAATAGAGCGGTAAGAACGACGGGCACTAATTCTATAATCGTGAGTTTCTCTTGTTTAAGAACTTGGAATAACTTTTCTGGATTAGAAACCGTCTCTGTATCTACGACAACTGTCTTTCCACCAATTAAAAGCGATGCCAAAAATTGCCAAACTGAAATATCCGATGAAGCTGGAGCGCTTTGCAAAAAACTATACTCTTCAGTAAATTCGAGAGCATCAAACTCGGCATAGATATGATTAATTGCACCACCATGTTTAATAATGGCACCTTTGGGGAATCCAGTTGAACCAGATGTATAAATCATGTAAGCAGGGTCAACCCCCCGATTGTTCAAACCTAGATTCTCATCCGGAAGGTTATCAAAATCGTGTGGGTCAAATATAGTAATTTCAGAAAGCGTTTCACTCTCTCCTAAATTAGGTTGAGTATCTAAACTTATTAGGTATTTTAATTGAGAGCAATATTCAATTAAATTGATGATCGTTTTTAATAGATAAGAATTTGTTAAGAGAACGCGGACTTCACTATTCGATAGCATATACCTGATTCTTTCTGGAGGATATGTACTATCAATAGGCACATAAACTCCTCCCACTTTCAATATAGCAAGTATAGCTATTAAAAAACTGATATTACGCTCGTTTAGGATACCAACGAATTCTCCTTGCCTAACTCCTAAATTTTGGAGTAATCTAGCTAATTGATTAGCTTTTTGATTGAGTTCTTGATAAGTGAGTTTCGCCCCTTTACAAACTACGGCTGTTTTATTGGGCGTCTGATATACCTGCTCCTCAAATAAGTGATGAATCGTCTGAGAAACTGGATAGTTTTGAGAATTGTGATTAAAATCTTTAAGTAATTGCTGCTTATCCGATTCTTTTAATAAATCAATATTCGACAGCTTTATATTGATATTCTGAAAAACATTTTCGATTGCAGTGACATAAGATTTACAAAATAATTTAATTGTTTTATTGCAAAAAACAGATTCCTTGTAGTCAACTCTACACCGAATATTATTTTCTGCAACACCAAAAGAAAAGGTTATATCATTGTTCAAGCTTAGTATATCTTTTGAGTTATGGATATTTTCCAATAAAACACAAATATTAAAAATTGAGCAGCGGCTTTTAAGCTGTGGCAATTTTAAGAGTTGAACTAATTGTTCAACAGAATAGCCTTGATGATTATAAGCACTAATTGTAGTCTCTTTAACTTTAAGCAGTAAATCTTTGAAAGTAATTTGATTATCTACACTAAATCGCAAAGGTACAGCTTTATGGTCTAAACCATCATATTTTTTTTGCTTATAACTAGGAGAGCCGACAATTAAATCAGTAGTGCTTGTGTAGTCTTGCAGTAATACAATGAGAACTGCTAAAAGGACTAGATAGATGGAGAAATAATAGTTTTTTGTAAACTTAATAATAAATTCAGATGATTTAATGGGTAAATCAAAGGTAACATACTCATTCTTAATGGCAGCAGAATTATGTCTTAAATAATCAGGAATTAGATTAGTTTCTGGTAATTCTCCAGAGAGTTGTTTTAACCAGTAGATTCTCCGAGCAAGTAAGACTTGGCAAGGCTCAGACAAGTTCTTTGCCAATTTATCAACTGCTTGTTGAGTAAGAACTTCTTTTGGATCATTTATTTGAATACTCATCGTCTATTTCCTCTAATTTATTGCGGTCTTTAATCTGCTGTCTTGAGATAAATTATTTAATTACATAAACTAAAATCAAAAAATACTTCTTTTTCTAAATCTGAACTTACATTTAACTGATTTATCTTTAACAAAGATAAGTCTTTGAGGCGTACTTCAGGATTAGCAACAATATTTTGAAGCAATATTTCTATGTGTTCCAAGATCCCAACAATCGTTTCCTTGTCAAAGCGGTGGCTATAATATGCAATTTCTATTCCTAGTTTTGAACTTGGATAAAAGACAATATTGAGTGGATAATTCGTCCAGTAAAAGTTGCTATGGAGTTCTAGCTCTATATCTTCCCATTCCGGTAAACTCTCATTATTGGTGACTTTCTCGAACACTACTAAACTCTCGAACAAAGAGCGATCGCGCGGCACTTCACTCCACCCTTGAATCTTGATCAGTGGACTGTATTCGTACTGACGCATTTCCACCAGTTGCTCCTGAAGCTGTTTGAGCCAAGACAGTAGATACTGTTCTCGATCAACCTCGATCCATACAGGTAAACTGTTGATTAACATCCCAATCACCGAATCAGCCCCTTTTAGGTCTACTGGACGACCAGCAACAGTACATCCATAAACTACTTTTTGTTCATCAGTGTAGTCACTGAGCAGCAAAGCCCAAACTCCCTGCAATAGCGTGAATAATGTGAGTTTATGTTGGCGAGCAAATAACTGTAATGCCGCTGTAGAATCTTTTGATAGATAGGTGATTTGATGAGCGACTTTTTCTTCCTGGCTGGATAAGTTCTCAACATCCAAATTAGTTAAGGAAGTAGTAGATTTTAATCCTTTTAGCTTCTGTTGCCAGAAAACCTCCGCTTTAGATAAGTCTTGCTTTTGTAACCAAGCGATGTAGTCGCCAAAAGAACTACTAACTGCAAATGAAATATCTTTCCCCTTACAAAAGGCTTGATATAGTTGACCAACTTCCTGAAAAATTAATGCAAGTGACCAACCATCTGCAATGATAAAGTGTGCGCTAAAGACAAATTCGTAATAAGTCTCGCTAAACTCAAACAGATTCAGCCGCATCAGGAAGTCTTGGGATAAATCAAAACCTTGTTTACGGTCTTCTTCCAGAAATGCTTCTAATCTTTTGTGCTGTTCGACTGGCTCTATTCCCCGCCAATTGTGCTGGTTTAGGGGTACTACTACTTGATTATACACAATCTGCACAGGTTTTTCAATATCTTCCCAATAGAAATTGGTACGCAAGCTGGTGTGCCGATTGACTACTTCCTGCCAAGCCCGGTGAAAAGCATTAACATTAAGCTTGCCACGCAAAGACAAAGCCATCTGAACTAAATATAATGAACTCAAGTCAGGAGCATAAGTACAGTGAAAAAGGATACCTTCCTGTAGCGGCGATAGTTCGTAAATATCTTGAATTTTTTCGTTTTCCATCTTGAATTTATGAGTAAATTGGACGCATTAGTTTCATGGCGTTTTTGCTTATTTGAGCAGTGCTAACTGCAGTTTTATAGCTACTAACCGCTTGTATTTTTACTCGATCGCTTGATTTTATTTAGTATTTTATTAAGGTCTTTTTGATTGAGATGAGCTTGGGGAAAGTTTGAAGAAGTGTAGCTTTTAGATTCATTTGATTTTGGAATTGAAGACATCGGCTCAGTTTCTACTACTTGTTCAGACTGGAAAGTTTGTAACATATTGGCTACTGCTGCTAACTCAGCAATTGTCTGGTTATCAAATAACTGTTTTGGAGTAAGCGACAAACCCGTTTGATTAGCTTTGTAGATAATTTTGATGCTTACAAATGAATCTCCACCTAATTCAAAAAAGTTATCGTGGATGCCAATTCTCTCAACACCGAGAACTTGACTCCAAATTTCGGATAGAACTTGCTCCACTGGAGTCCTTGGAGGCACAAAGGTGCCTTCAGGTCTAAGGTTGGTGAAATCTGGTACAGGCAGCGCTTTGCGGTCTACCTTACCATTGGGAGTGAGTGGTAGTGACTTCAGCCTTACAAATAGCGACGGCACCATATAGTTAGGTAACTTTTTCTCTAAAAAGCTCCGCAGTTCATGGGTTATATCCTCGAAGGACACCTGACCAACGATATAAGCCACCAAACGCTTGTTACCCGGTTCATCCTCGCGCAATATCACCACCGCTTGTTCTACGGCTGGGTGTTGCCGCAGCAGGGATTCAATTTCCCCTAACTCAATCCGGAAGCCACGCAGTTTTACCTGATGATCAATGCGCTCGATGTACTCAATCGTGCCATCGGCAAGGTAACGCGCCAAGTCCCCCGTCTTGTACAACCTCCCAGCTACCGGATGGTGGATTAACCTTTGTGCCATCAGTTCGGGGCGATTTAAATAGCCTCGCGCCAGTCCCGCACCACCGATGTGCAACTCACCGGGAATACCAATCGGCACGGGTTGCCCAGAGGTATCGAGTAGATACACCTGAGTATTAGCAATCGGACTTCCAATCGGCACTGTCGCTTTGACCAATTTGGTTGCCTCTACCTGGCAGACAGTAGACCAAATCGTGGTTTCCGTCGGTCCGTACAGGTTCCAGACCGCAGCACCTCTTGCCAATAACTGCTCGGCTAAATCGCGGGGTAATGCTTCGCCGCCACAGAGGATTTTCAACTGAGGACTACCTTGCCAACCCGCCGCCAGCAGCATTTGCCAAGTGGCTGGAGTCGCTTGCATCACTGTTGCCCCCGCAGTAGTGAGCTGCTCGATGAGCTGTTTGCCATCGCTGGCAACTTCCCGACTAACTAATGCAACACGGGCACCCGTAATTAGAGGGAGGTAGAGTTCTAAGGCAGCAATATCAAAGGAGATAGAGGTAACAGCTAGGAGTACGTCAGTCTGTGTTAATCCTGGCTGGCGCTGCATGGAGGTTAAGAAGTTAACCACACCCCCATGGGGAATTTGTACCCCTTTAGGTTTTCCTGTGGAACCTGAGGTGTAGATGACGTAAGCTAGGTTTTCCGGTGTGGTGCTGCTAGTTGGGTTATCTGGGCTTTCTTGGCTGATGGTGTACCAATCTGTATCCAAGCAGACGACTTGTGCCTGATGAGAGGGTAGCCTAGAGAGTAACCGTTTCTGGGTCAGCAATACAGGCATTTGAGCATCTGACACCATCAAGGCAAGGCGTTGTTGAGGGTAGGCAGGGTCTAGGGGGACATAGGCTCCACCCGCTTTGAGGATGCCCAAAAGCCCTACTACCATCTCGATTGAGCGCTCAAGGCAAATCCCCACCAAGACTTCGGGTTTGACACCCAGCGTTTTCAGGTAGTGTGCCAGTTGATTGGCTCGTTGGTTAAGTTCTCGATAGGTGAGCTGTTCATCCTCAAACACCACTGCCACAGCATTAGGGGTACGCTCCACCTGGGCTTCAAATAGCTGATGAATACAGGCATTTTTGGGATAATCGGCTGCGGTTTGATTCCACTCCTCCCACAATTGATGCTGTTCGGCGGCACTTAACAGGGGTAAGTCACACAGGTGCTGGTCAGGATTGGCGACAATGCCTTCTAATAAGGTCTGAAAATGACCTACCATCCGAGCGATCGTGGCAGCCTCAAATAGGTCACTGTTGTACTCTAATCTTCCTGTGAGACCTGATTTCGTCTCTACCAAATCAAGAGTCAAGTCAAACTGTGCCGTCTTAGTCTCAACTCGTTCTAAAGGGCTTAGGGTTAAACCCGGAAGCTCTAGGTTCGTTTTTGGGAAATTGAAATTTTGGAGAATAAACATCACCTGGAACAACGGCGGGTAACTCAAATCTCGTGCTATTTGTAATTCTTCTACGAGCTTTTCAAACGGCAAGTCTTGATGAGCATAAGCTCCCAAAGTTACCTCTTGCACCCGTTTTAACAATTCCCGAAAGCTGGGATTGCTAGACAAATCAGTACGCAGCACCAAGGTGTTGACAAAAAAACCAATTAGCCCCTCTATTTCCGTTCGGTTGCGGTTAGCAATGGGCGAACCCACCAGAATGTCATCAGCCCCCGTATAGCGATAGAGTAAGGTGTTGAATGCTGCCAGCAGTGTCATAAATAGAGTGGACTGTGTCTGCTGGCTTAAAGCTTTAAGTGCCTTGGTGAGCGTATTGGGCAGTATAAATAATTGGGTTGCACCTCGGAAGGTTTGAACTGGCGGTCGCGGACGGTCAGTGGGAAGTTGTAACAGGGTAGGAGCGCCATCAAGTTGCTGCTTCCAGTAAGACAGCTCTTTGTTGAGTGTTTCCCCCTGCAAGTACTGCCTCTGCCATAGGGCGAAGTCGGCATATTGGATAGGTAATTCAGGCAACGGTGAAGCTTGACCTTTAGAGAAAGCGTCGTACAGTAAATTCAACTCATGGAAAAGTACCCTGCCAATCGACCATCCATCTGAGACAATGTGGTGCATCACGAGCAGCAGCAAATGTTCTGCATCTCCCAATTGCAGTAGTGTTACCCGCAATAATGGACCTTGTACTAGGTCAAATAAGCGTTGAGCTTCTTCGATAACCAGACGCTGTGCTTCAGCTTCCCGCTCGGCTTTGGGTATTCCTCGCAAATCTATCGGCGGCAGTGTAAAGGTTACGGTTGGTGAAATAACCTGAATGGGTTGACCATCGAGGTTCTTCAAGGTCGTTCGCAAGGCTTCGTGGCGCTGAATGATTTCCCTAAAACTTTGCTCTAGAACGTCTACTTGAAGCGCACCAGTGATTTTAATTGTCCCAGCTAAGTGGTAAGCTGCATTTTCACCCTCTATTTGGTTGAGAAACCACATTCTTTGCTGGGCAAAAGATAAGGGTAAGTTCATGTCTCGTGAGACAGGCATAATCGTCTCACCCATAGAACTTGAAGCATTATCAGTTTTTTGTAAAAACTTGATTATTTCTGCTTTTCGCTCTTGGAGTTGGGTTAGTAAATCGGGTGTTAGCGTCTCTTTTGGAGCGCTGTAACACAACTTGTCACCGTTAATCCATAGTTTCACGTCTAGACGGTGAAAGTCAGATAAAAGCTTATCAATCTTTTTCATATTTTTCCCTCCTCGCGATCACCCACAGCAACAGGTATAACAGCGTTCAGTTGAGTCTCGATGTACTCCGACACATCGGCTATTGTAGGAGCCTTAAAGAGAATGTTTACCGGAAACTCGACCTGGAACTTTTTACGTATCCGAGAAATAAGTTGGGTAGCCAATAAGGAATGTCCGCCCAGTTCAAAAAAGTTGTCGTAAATTCCTATCTGTTTCATTCCTAGAAGTTCTTGCCAAATATGAGAAATTGTTTGCTCAATTTCATTTCTGGGAGCTATGTAATCATTCTGTAAATCTGGTCGCGAGTAAACAGAGAGCGCATTACTAGACTTGGACGCAGCCTTCTCGTGTGAAGATTCTAACTTAATCCATTGGTTAATCCTCGCTTGCAAATCACCCGTTGAAACGACAACCTGACTCAGCCCACTGTTAGATAAAAGACATTGAAAAGCCTTGACTCCTTCTTGGGAGTTAATCGCAAATTCTGCTAAGGTTGAACCCCACGATGCACTCTTGGATGGATCTTCTCCAATTTGCCAGCTATCCCAATTTATGCTCATCCACGAGATAGAACGAGTTTGATGATGTTGCCGAGTAAACGCATCCATGAAAAGATTCGCTGATGAATAAGCAACAGACCCTAATCCCCCCAAAACCGTGGATAATGAGGAAAGCAATACACAAAAGTTAATTTCTCGACCTTGCAAGAGTTTTTCTAATACTAATAATCCGTATACTTTGGGATGAAACTGTTTTTCGCAATTCGCCTCACTGGTATTTTCAACTGTATTAAACTGTCCTCCTAAAATTCCAGCTGCATGGAATACACCATTAAGTTCACCAAAGCGTAACTCTACCTGATGGATGAGAGATTGCATTTGTGTGAGGTTAGCTACATCCACACTGGCAATCAAAACTTCAGCGCCCAATGCTTCGAGTTCCCTGACTTTCCGAATTTTGCGGCTGATGCCATCTTGCTTGTCATGCGTTACCAGCCATTGTTCCCACTCGTCCTTTGCAGGAAAAGCTGAACGTCCTGTCAAGATGAGCTTGGCTTGTACCGTCTTTGCCAGATATTCTGCTAGAACCAGCCCAATGCCGCCGAGTCCACCTGTAATCAGATAGACTCCTCCTTTCCTCAAGCGCGATGTCCCTTCAACCGCGTCTTCTAAATGAATGGGTTCAAAGGTTTGTACCCAGCGATGATTTCCCCGATAGGCAATAATTCGGTCGGAAGATTGGATGGCGAGTTCTGCTAGTAGTTGATCTACCAGCTTCTCGGTAGCGGGAATAACAATATCAATGCTACGACAATTGAGGTTTGGATATTCTTGAGAAATGACGTTAACAGGCCCAAGTAACGTAGCTTTTTCCGGACACAAGGTTTCCTCTCCTGTCACGTCCTGCAAGTTATTGGAAACAACCAAAATTTGAACGTCATCAGCAAGATTTTCTTTTCCGAGTGCTTGTGCGAGAAACAGCAAGCTATAGAATCCTAAATCTTGAGCGCAATCAATAAGTTCAATTTCTAATTCTGAGTGTCTATTTGGCTTAGATACAGAGCTAAAAATCCCTGTTTCTTTTTCAGTGACACTCCATAAATGAACAATCTTGCTGGGTCGCTTATCTTGGGTGATCAGTGCATCAACTAATGCTTTATAGTCATCTTTTTGCCGAGGATTAAGACTATATACACCATCGCTTAATTGACTGAATCCTGACCCAACTTTCACGATAATGACATCTTGACTTGCCTGTTGGAGGTGTTCTACTAGTTGGACACCCAAACCACACTCATCAACAAACACGAGTATGCTAGAGTGAACCGATGTGCCGTTCACTTTACAGGTGGAGGTAATGGAGCGTTTCCACGAAGGAACATAGAACCAATCAGCAATGTTTGGCTTTTTGCTCAACGTTACCTGGCGACTATTCGCTGATTCCTCTGGTGGGTCGATCCAATAGCGTTGGCGTTCAAAGGGGTAAGTGGGTAACGGGATGCGATAGCGAAGTCTTGCTGCTTTGAGCAGATCGCGTTGTTCATGAGCATAAAAACCCGACCAATCGACCTGAACTCCTTCTAGCCAGAGTTTGCCTAGGGTATTCAGTATAAATGCCACATCGGACTGTTCCTCCTGGGGATGGCGCAGGGAAGACAGCACCACTCGTTCAGTTGCCTGCTGTTTGGTCAAGGTGCTTAACGTTCGTCCTGGTCCCACTTCTAAGAAAATGGCTTGAGCATCCTTGAGTAACTCGCTAATACCTTCTGCAAACCGCACGCCTTGACGTAGATGCCTTGCCCAGTAATTGGGATCTGTGGCGTCTGCGGCGGTAATCCAAGTGCCAGTGACATTGGAAATAAAGGGGATTTGGGGAGGATTGAGCTTGACGGTATGAAGATGCTGGGTGAACGTCCCGA
>Ga0207419_1000531_pt1 | contig 32976 bp, 28 predicted proteins | sample ElkSloMetagenome_4_FD_184723 | JGI IMG/M metagenome (GOLD analysis project Ga0207419, IMG submission 184723) | Hot spring microbial communities from Elkhorn Slough, Monterey Bay, USA - MD2A (version 2) | ecosystem: Environmental > Aquatic > Marine > Intertidal zone > Estuary: Microbial mat ... | reverse complement strand
GTGCGGACCGATCAAGATCCCAGCCACCAGCAGGCCCAGGATTGAGCCCAGCCCAAAGTGCCGGAAGAGTGCCACAGCCACCGCGGCGACGAGCAGCAGCAAGACGGCGGAGTAAACGAAAGACTTGGGGTCCATAGAGAAGATCAGTGCGTCGCCGGGTATAGGTTCCGGCATTTCGGGCTGAAGTGACCCCGCCGGATGTGATGCGCCCGATGATAGCGCCAGCTTGGTATCGCGTGAAAGCGAATACGGCATCAACGCCTATGGCCGAATCGACGACTGTGTGTCTATAAAGGGTAGACTGGGCGCCTGAGGGCTCGGCCTGTGCCCTGTTCGTCTATGCTATTGAGGTAGCGCACCAGATCGACGAGAGCGCTCAATGATCCAAGCCATCGCCTCGCAAAAGACGCTTTATTTTCCGCTATGTGTGAACTGTTTGCCATGTCCAGCCGGGTGCCGGCGACCCTGGGCTTTTCGCTGGAACGTCTTGCTCGGCATGGTGGTGCCGAGGGTCCGCATCGCGACGGCTGGGGGGTCGCCTTTTATGAGGGGCCTGATTGTTTGCTGCTGCGCGAGCCGCGCCCGGCCAGCGAGAGTTCGCTGATGCACTTCACCGAGCGCCTGGGTCTGCGCACGCGTATGGCCTTGTCGCACATCCGGCTTGCCACTGTCGGGGACCGCTCGCTGCGCAACACGCAGCCTTTCGCGCGCGAGTTGGGCGGGCGCATGCATGTGTTTGCGCATAACGGCGATCTGCCGTCGCTGCTTGACCGGCCGCGACCGGTGGGACCCATCCGGCCCATCGGTGACTCCGACTCCGAGCTAGCCTTCTGTGCATTGCTGGCGCGCATCGCGCCGCTGTGGGATGAACTCCCCGCCGGTCAGTTTCCGCCGCTGGCGGCGCGCATGTCTGTCATCTCCGCCTATGCGCAGGAGTTGCGCGAGTTGGGGCCAGCCAATTTTATTTACGCGGACTCGGACGCGCTCTTTGTGCACGCTGACAAGCGCACGCAGTTGGACGGATGTCTGCGTTCTCCCGGTCTGTATCTACTGCAACGCTGCTGTTGGCGCGCGGCCTCCGAACTGGCGGAGGCGGGCGTGATCCTGTCGACGGTGCGTCAGGACGTGGCGCTGGTCGCTACTGTGCCACTGACTGACGAGTTGTGGGAGCCCCTGCGGGAGGGCGTGCTGATCGCGCTTTCCAATGGCCTTTGCTATGGCGCTGATGGCAAGGCCGCGCCGCCGGAGCGGGTTGCGGCGGGTGATCGGGCAACATAAGCCTGGTATTGGTGGGCGGAGCGCAACCGGGGTCGGGGTCGCTATCGGAATCGGAATCGAGAGAGAAGCTGCTATATGGCATTTGGCCATGAGGAGCGCGACGTCTACCGTGCGGCCATCAAGTGTGTCGGTTGGGCCTCCCGGTATTGCGAGAAGCTGAAGGGACACCACCTGCAGCTGTGTGAGGCGTTGTCCGCAGACGACAACAATCAGCAGAGGGTCACTGCTCGATCGTATTGTGGCCATGCTGACGAAGCTCGGACAGCGTGGGTTGCTTAGACTGTCAGCGTTGTGAACCTTCGAAGCCCGAGAGTTGGACACGCAGGGTATCGAGTGTCTCGCGGGCCTGGCTATACTCCAATTCGTCGATTTGCCCAGCCATTTGCTGTAACAGCGCCTGCTGTGACGGGGCGCGGGCCATGGCACGGAGCCGCGGCAACAGATCGGCGGCCGCGGCATCGTCGTCATCAATAAGTTCGCGCAGGTGCTCAAACAGCGCCTCCGTGCTGTCCCACTCGGCCGCTGGTGCCGGCGCCTGTGGCGATGGTGTCAGCTGTTGCAACTCGGTGATGATCTCCGGCAACGCGGCGGCGGCGGCGCCGAACTCGAAGTCCTGGATCTGTTCGCCAAGTGCGTGAATGCGTTCGCCGAACCGGCTGTCGGGGTCGACCAACTGAGCAACTGTGGTGGCGACCGATAACGCGGCGGCATCGTTGTCGGCCAGTAGTTGTTCGAGCTGGCGCGCGAGGCTCAGGCAGTGAGCGATTTCGGCCTCCGTCAATGATGATTCCGACGCAGACATCATCGGTGCCGCAGGATCGGCGTCACCGTCCCCTGACATCGACGGTCGCGTCGGTAGCTGCTCCAGCAGTGTTGTCAGCTGTGCCAATTCGCCATCCAACCCTGTTGCAATGTCGCTGATGCGTTGCGACTCGGCGCCGTCGCGGCAGGCTGCCTCAAGCTCCGCCGCGCCCGCACGGATGGATGTCGCTCCAAGGGTCGCCGCGATTCCTTTCAGCGTATGGGCGTAGCGCGTGGCCTCTGATGGATCAGGACTGTGCCGGGCGGCGCTGAACTCCCGCGAGAAGCCGCGATACTGGTCTCGGAATCGTGCGAGCATGGATTGGTAAAGGTCGCGGTCGTTGCCGATGGCGAGTAGCCCCGCGGCGCTGTCGACTAGCGTTGTCGGCGGTAGCCACGGCAAGTCCGGTGGGCCGTTTGGGTTCGAAATTGGGACCGGGTTCGATGTGGGCGGCGGCGTGGGCGCCTCGTCGATCCCGGTCCATTGGGCCAATTTTGCAAACAACTCGTGAATGTCGATCGGTTTGGCGATATAGTCGTTCATCCCGGCATCAATCGCCTGCTCTCGGTCGGCGGGCATCGCGTTGGCGGTCATGGCGATGATGGGCAGGCCCTTGCGTTCGGGCATGTTGCGGATCTGTCGGGTGGCCTCGTAGCCGTCCATGCCCGGCATTTGGATGTCCATCAGAGCGGCGTCGTAAGGGTGTTCGCGCGCCTGCTCGACCGCCTCGAAGCCGTCGGTGGCGAGGTCGACCACAACGCCGGCCGAGGACAGGAGCTCCAAGGCCAACTCCCGGTTGATGGCATGATCTTCTACTAACAGCATGTGCGCGCCACGCAGATGCGCAATGTGTCTGGGATCGGCCTGCCTAGGGCCTTCGCGGCGGGGCTTTCGGGCGCGACCACCGCTATTGGCGATGGGGCTCGCAAGCCTAGGGTCGGCGCCGGCCGGCTGGCGTGATAGCTGCACCGTGAAATGGAATACACTGCCCTTGCCGACTCTGCTCTCGACCCAAATCCGCCCCCCCATCAGCTCGCTCAGGCGCTTGGAAATGGCAAGACCCAGGCCGGTGCCGCCGAATCGGCGCGTCGTCGAACTGTCCGCCTGCGAGAACGACTGAAACAGCGTTGCTTGCTGCTCCGGCAACAACCCAGGGCCGGTGTCGCTGATGGAGAATTGCAGCATCATCCGGGTAGCTTTCATCTCGATTAGGCGCACTTTGACGATGATTTCGCCCTGATCGGTGAACTTCACGGCGTTGTTGCCAAGGTTGATCAGGATCTGGCCCAAACGCAGCGGATCGCCAATCATTGTCGCTGGGATGGCCGGGTCGGCATCGAACCGCAGTGCGATCCCCTTGCTTTCCGCCTTCAAGCCGATGGCATCGCTCAGGTCCTCCAATGTCTGGTCTAGCCGGAATGCGGTGGATTCGATCGCCAACTTGCCGGCCTCGATCTTTGAGAAGTCGAGGATGTCGTTGATGATGCCCAGCAGCGAGTCGGCGGAGCGGTGCGCCTTTTCGATAAAGTTGCGCTGACGTGGGGTCAACTCGGTGTTTAACGCGAGACTAGTCATGCCTAGAATCGCGTTCATTGGCGTGCGGATCTCATGACTCATGTTGGCCAAAAACGCGGATTTTGCCCGGCTGGCCGCTTCTGCCAAGTCGCGCGCTCGCCGCAGTTCCGCCTCGGCGTGCTTCATCTCGGTGATGTCGTGGGAGATGCCGCAGACCCCGTAGGGTTGGCCAAGATCGTTGAGTAGAGGAAACTTGTAGGTGTGAAACACCTGTTGCCTGCCGCCGCGCTCACGTGTCTCCTCGTATTGCGAGGGCTCGCCGCGTTCGAGCACCAGCCGGTCGTCTCGCCGTAGCGCATCGGCGATGGCGGCTGGAAACAACTCCGCATCGCTGCGACCCACCGCCTGATCGACGGAAATGCCGGCAAGATCGGCCCAGCGGTAGTTCACCAGCGAGTAGTGGCCTTTGGCGGTCTTGACGTGAATCAGTGCTGGCGAGTTGTCGAGGATGGCTTGGAGTTCCTCACGGCTGCGTCGCAGCGCTTCCGTGCGCTCTTGTACCTGCGCCTCCAGTTTAATATAAGGCTCGAAAAAGGCCTCCGCCTCGGCCTGGGTCATGGGAGCGATGCCCCTTTGCCGCGATTCCTCGGTTTCGCGGCGTTGCCTGAGTTCTGTGCCAAGGCGTCGGTTGCTGCGGACCAGTGCCCAGATAATCCATAACATGAACCAGCAGATCCCGATAGCGACCGACGCTGGAATTGCGGCGACCGTGCCGCTCGGCTCAATGGCCGCGTTCAGCGTCTGCGCCAGCAGCGCTTGCGGGAGGACCATTGACGCGGCCCAACGCCGAGAAGCGGACGCCGTCGATTTGGCGCTGGCGCTGTCGGAGGGGGCTGTAGTGTTAATTGGATTAAAGCTGTTATTGTTGAACGGGTGTTGCTGCTGATGACCTGCGTTGAGTCTAGTGTCAGCCTGGGTGCGGTCTGGCGTCAAACGCAGCCGGTGGGTTTGGGCAGTCCGCCCCATTTGCAGATCAGTTTCATTGGGCCTTTCTTAAAGATGCTGTACAACTCTTTGGTACTGACGCCCTGCTTTTTCGCGAAGATGCGTATCGGCGGCACGACGCCATCGTCATCATACATGGTGCGCGCGTCGCGGATAAACTGCATTACCTGATCGGACATCTCGAACTCGTCGGCCGCGGCCATCTCGGTGGCAAGTTGCTCCGTCCAGTCATCTCGGTTGACCAAAAAACCTTCGCCGTCTACGGGTACGCTGATGCTCATTTCTTGACCTCGTTGCTTTGAATTTTCTACTAATAGTGTGCGTTATGCCGCCGACAAGAGTGATTTCCAATGAATCACGCTATCGTGAAAATCATAGGGCAATGACTATAAACAAACAAAGGTTCCACCTTTTGGAGATGGCCCAAATATGAACCAAGTTAGCCGCGGTTGGCGCGAACTGCCTCCATGACACCGTCCCAGAAACGGATACGCGCACAGACCGATTCTTCGGCGGCGGTCGCCGCCTCCTCCAGGCGCCGCGGGTCATCCTCGCATAGGGCTTCGAGCAATTGCAGCGACAGTGGCCCGTGGAAGTCCTCGTCCAAATGGATATGGCGTTGTAGGTAGGTATGGAATGCGGGCGCCTGATCCGGGCCAATGCCGATGCCGTCGAGCAGACGGCGAAACATGTCGGGGATCACGCGCTCGCGGCCCACGGCCAGCGCCGCCGCGGCGATGTGGGGTTTGTTCTCGCGAATAAAGCAGAACGTGGTTTCGGTGAAGTAGCGAGCAGGCAGCGGCACCGAATCACTGTACAAGGCCGCGTCGAGACCGTGCGTCTTGACCTGTTCCAAGAAACGGCCGGCCAGCCCGCCGTCGGCGCCGATCTCGTCCATCGCCTCGCAGTAGTATTCGAAGTGGCTGCTGTAGCGTCGGCCGGTATCGGTCTGGATGCAGTCGGATTCTTCCTCGAGCACGAGTTGATTAATGAAGTAGCGCTCGGCCGGGTTGCCACTGGGGAACCAGGGTGTGGTGGTGGGCGCTACCACTTCTTGTAGGTGTTTCACCAGCGACATAAAGTCCCAGACCGAGAACACATGATGTGACATGAAGACCTGGAGGTCGCGCCTATCCTTAATCTCCGCGTAAATCGGGTGATGATTCAGTTCGTGCTGCAGGGCGCGGGTGGGTTCAAGATCGGGTGCTGCCATGTCGATTTCCTCGTGATGTGCTTGCTCTAAACTATAAGACCCCTGCGTCGACCAATACCGAATGCGCAAGCGCATTAGTGCGACTAAGCCGATTGTGGCTCACTTTAGCCGATAGACGATGGGGACGCGCAGGGTCCAACTGCTGCGTCCGACCACCCTGGGGATCGGTTTGAATCTTGCCAGACGTTTGACTGTGGTCTTTGCCGCCCGGTCGAGTTCCTTGGAGCCTGAACCGCCAACCACGCGAATGCCGCTGAATCGGCCATTGGCGGCGATGGTGAACTGCACCCGGGTCGTGCCGGTGAGGCCGCGCTGCCGCGCCGAGTTCGGATAATAGCGGCGACGCGCGATGGCCTGTTGTAACTGGCTCAGGTAACGGCTCTCGGCCTTGCGCTTGGCCGCCGCCGAGGCGCCGCTGGACGCTGACGAGCCCGCAGCCCTGTTGCCTGAGCCGGACGCGCTCTGCTTTGCGGCGGCAGTTGCCGACTGGCTGCGCCTGGCGGAATCGCCGGTGCCCTTCGGTGGCGAAGCTCGCTTGGCTTTGACGATGGGCTGGGGCCGCGGCTTTGGCTTCGGTTTGGCGACCGGTTGAGGTTTCGGTTCAGGTTTGGCAATCGGCTTCGGTTTCGGTTTCGGTTTCGGTTTCGGTTTCGCGACCGGCTTGGGTTGTGGCTTTGATCTGGGAGTGACGGCAGACTGCGGTATCGGAACCAGTGTTGGCTGCGCCACCGGCTCAGGTTCCGGCTGAGGCGCCAGGCTTGTGGTCGAACTGGGTTCTGGCTTGGATTCCAGGATCGCTGCCGCCGTCTGTTCGCGCGCCTCTGCCGCCTCGTCTCCGGTGTCTCCCGCCGCCAACCTGGGGCCGCCCATCCCATCAAACATCGCCAGCGTGACCGGCACCGGGCGCTCGCCATCCTCAGCATCCGGGGGCTCGACCCAAAACCACAGCACACCGGCTGCCAAGGTCCCATGCAGCAGCGCCGACAGCGCGAACGCCAGCGTTCGACAGCCTCGGCAGCGGTTGACCGGGCTCGCGCTACGATCGAAGGCCGGTGCGCCGGCCGGTGCATGGTCTTGTGCGATGTCTGGCATCACTCTTGTCGGGTCGTGATCCGCACGCGCTCCAGACCACGGGTCTGGAGCATGTCAATCACGGTGACGAAACCGCCGAATTGGGCCGCGGTATCGACCCGCAATCGGATCGGCGTCTCTGGATCAAGCGCGTCGAGCTTTGCTGACAGCGCCTCCGCGGCGATCGGCTCGGCATCTAGGAACAGCCCCCCAGCGCGATCGATGGCGATCTCGGTCGGCTCCCGCGGCGCGCTGATGGTTTCACCCCCGGCAGTTGGCAGCTTGATCTCTAATCGACCCTCTACGATGAAGGTTGCGGTCGCCAACACGATGGCGAGCAGCACCAGCATGACGTCGATGAACGGGATGACGTTGATGCTGTCGATGCGTTTCATTGGGGGCCACTGTTGCTGCGCGCCGACTGCCAGCGCGCCGTCAGCACCTCGACCCGGCGGAGTAGCGCGTTGTAGAAGATGATCGAAGGGATGGCCACCACCAAGCCTAGAGCGGTTGCCTTGAGCGCCAGCGCCAGGCCGAGCATGATGGTGCCGGTCTCGATGGTGCCGCCCTGACCGATGTCGTGGAAGGTGATCAGGATGCCCAGTACCGTGCCGAGCAGCCCCACGTAAGGCGCGTTGGCGCCGATCGTGGCAATAATGCCCAAATGCCTTGTCAGCGCGATGTCCAACTCGTGGAGATTGCCGAATCCGCTGGTGTCGACGCGCCCGAGATAGATGGTGCGTTCGATGACGTAAGCGATCATGATAAAACTCATGAACCCAAGCACCCCAATGATTGCATAGTCGAGATTGGCCTTCAGAAAATCCATGAATTGAAGGTTCGTTGACTGAACACTCATGAGGTGAGGTTCCAGCGTTGGAGAATCCATGACAGTGGCTCCCGATGGTCGTTGCGGGTTGATGTGAGTGAATATCGCCTACCTGATGGCACCGGTGGTCGGTCTCTTGAGTGCGCTGCATTGCGTTGGTATGTGCGGCCGCATCCTGAGCTACGCGCTGGCCGGTGCGTTATTGGGCTGGCTCGGCGCATTCCTGTTCGCTAGTGTCAACACCGCGGTGGCGGTCTGGCTACCGCGCGCCGCCGCCGCGGTGTTTGCCGTTGCGGTGGGCTTCTATATCGCCGGCTGGTTCCCCCGCTTTGCTCGTGTCGAGCAGATCGGCGAACCGCCGTGGCGGACCCTGGAACCCGTCGGGCGGCGTCTACTGCCGGTGCGCACTCGGGTGCGCGCCCTACTCTACGGAATGGTCTGGGGTTGGCTGCCCCGCGGCTTGGTCTACGCCATGCTGTTGGCTGCTCCCGCCCAATCGAGCGCCGTCGGGGGCGCAGTTTACATGGCTCTGTTCGGGCTCGGTACCCTGCCGGTGATGCTCGGCGCCGGTCTGCTGGCGGGCCGCATGCGGGGGTTCGCGGGCAAGCGAGCGCCCCGCCTGGTTGGCGGGCTTGCGGCGGTGGGGCTTGGGCTGTTTACGTTATGGTCGCAGTCGATATAATCGCGCAGTGATTGTGCAAGTACAGGCCGTACGACTATCCGTCGGGGTGCCATGAGCCGCCTCCTCAACGGCTCGCTCTGGATGGTGATGCCTGACCTGGATGGTGACGCCTGATTGGTGACGAGCGAGACATGCATACAACGAGCGAACAGTCTTTGATCGGCGATGATCCCGAGCTGCGGCGGCTGCTGAAGGCGGCCAAGGTGGTCGCCGCGACGGATGTCAACTTGCTGCTGCTCGGCGAGAGCGGTACCGGCAAGGAGATCCTCGCGCGCAGCCTGCACCGCTGGAGTCCGCGGGCGACTGGTCAATTCGTGAGCGTGCGCTGCGCCGGTCTGGACGAGGCCCCGGACCTGCCGGCCCTCTGCGAACGTGGCCGCGCTCACGGCACGCTGTTCCTTGACGAGGTCTCGGAGCTGGCGCCCAAGGCTCAGGCCGGCCTGCTGCGCTGCCTGGAGACCTTAGAACTCGACCGCGAACTGCCGTCGCTGCGTGTGGTGGCGGCCACTGTGCGTGAGCTGGATGCGCTGGTGCGCGCAGGCAGCTTCCGGCGCGATCTCTATCATCGCCTTTGCGTGGTGCCCTTGTCCTTGCCGCCGCTGCGCGAACGTGTCGGCGACATCGGGATGCTCGCGGAGTATTTCCTGCACCAGGCCGCGGTTGAGCATGGGCTTGAGGCACCTCGCCTGAAGGCGTCGTCGCTTCGGCAACTCAAACGCTATGCGTGGCCCGGCAACCTGCGCGAACTCCGCAACCTGTGCGAGCGCTTGGTGATCCTGCTGCCGGGCGTCGACATCACGCCGTCCAACCTACCCGCCGAGATTCGAGGCGCCGAAGCGCCATCCGGTGATGGCCTCGGCTTTCGTCTTCCCGCTGGTGGAGTCGACCTGGAGCAATTGGAGATCGAGGCCATCCGCCAAGCGCTCACCATGGCCGCGGGCAACAAGAGCCACGCGGCGCGGCTACTCGGGCTGACCCGCGATACCCTCCTGTATCGTATGCGCAAGCATCTAATCCAGGCATAGCGAGCGAGCAAATGCCTAAGGCCGACGAGTATAAGGCGCGCGCTTGTAGCGCCCGTGCGTTGCTCTTGAGTTGGGCAAGCGCCGAGGGCCAAGCGCCGAGGGCCGAGGGCCGCCGTGCATTGCGATGGTACAGAGCTGGTCTTTGGCCCTTGACTCTGGGTAGTTGGCCCTTCGCAGGTCAAGCATTTGCCGCGGTCAAGCAATTTAGAGCAACCTCCGCGCGTGCGAACCCGCCCCAGCCAAGATGGAATCCGGCATGAACGGACGCGTGAAATCGGTAGAGGTATCCTGGGGGCTCTATATCGCCGCCGCCTTGACGGGTCTGCTTGCCGGGCTGATCGGGGCGGCCTTCCACGCCCTGCTAAGCCAGGCGGGGAACCTGCGCTCCGGTGTCCATGGTCTGCTCGATGGCGCCGCCATCCCCGGCTGGCTCGTCCTCATGGGTGTGGGTGCGCTGGCGCTGGTCGCCGCGGCTTGGTTGGTCCGGCGCTTCGCCCCTGAGACCGCTGGGAGCGGTATCCAGGAGGTGGAGGCCATCCTCGCGGGTACTCGCGGTCTGCGCTGGCGGCGGGTGCTGCCGGTCAAATTCGTCGCCGGCATTCTGGCGGTTGGCTCCGGTCTGGTGCTCGGTCGCGAGGGGCCGACTGTACACATGGGCGCCGCGCTCGGGCAGATGTCAGCCGACGGCCTGCGGCTTGATCCGCGCCAGCAGCGCGCCTTGGTGGCCGCCGGCGCTGGGGCCGGGCTTGCCGCCGCCTTCAATGCCCCGCTCGCCGCCATTGTCTTCGTCACCGAGGAGTTGCGGGAGCATTTCGAGTACGGTTTCGCCACGCTCCAGTCGGTGATCCTGGCCTGCTGTCTGGCGGTGGCCGTCAGCGGCTGGCTGCTCGGACAGGGACCGGTGCTGCCGCTGCCACCGATCGAGATCCCGCCCGTCTGGGCACTGCCGCTTTTCGTGGTGCTGGGCATCGCCATCGGCGCCCTCGGCGTGATCTTCAACGCCATGCTCTTGGGCTCCGTCCGGACCTTCAAAGGTCTGCGCGGTCGCTTCGGTTATTTGCCCATCGTCCTTGCCGGGATGGCGCTGGGCGCCCTGGTCTGGTTCTTTCCGGACATGGTTGGCGGCGGAGAGTCACTGGTCGAGGCACTGATCCATCAACCGATGGCATTGCTTGCTCTGGTGCTGCTGCTCGCGCTGCGTCTGCTGACGACGGTAGGCAGCTACGGCCTCGGGCTGCCCGGTGGCATCTTCGCGCCCTTGCTGGCGCTCGGCACCCTGGTCGGCGCGATCGTGGACGCCTTGGTGCGGGGATTCGATCCCGGTGCGGACATGGCGGCGGTGCTGGACCCTGGGCTTTTCGCCGTGGCGGCCATGGGAGCCCTGTTCGCCGCCACCGTGCGCGCACCGCTGACCGGGATCATCCTGGCCATAGAGCTCACGGGCGCCGGAGACCTGATCTTGCCCGTGATCCTGACCTGCCTCACCGCGACCTTCGCCGCCGAGGCCTTGGGTGGCCAGCCGATCTACAGCATGTTGCTCGCGGAATCCGATGGGCTGGCGCCGGCGCGGCGACCTTCGCCGCGCCGACTCGCGGTCGCCGGAACCCTAGTCACCGCGCTCTTGATCGCGGCTCCATTGGCTCGGCAGGGACAGACGGTTGGCCTGCGTCAACCGGTGATCGCGCGCACCGATCCTCAGACGCCTGCCACCGATAACGCCGCGCGCGATGAAGCAGCAGGGGCACCGCAAGCCGTTATCATCGCCGAGTCCACAGAACCTCTTGAACCGGCGGAGAGCCCAGCATCGGCATCCGACCCCTTTGTAGGGCCTGTAAAGATACCTGAAGCCCCGTTCGAAGAGAGACTGGTGACCGCGGAGCTCGACGACATGGCCGACTCAGCACCCAGTTCGCCCGATCTGCCTCCGGGGCTGCACCTAGAGCCGGCCCCAAACCTGATCTCTCACTCGGCCCCAAACTCGGCCCCAGAGCTGGTTGAGACGCAGCCCCCAGAGCCGCGGTCGCAAAAGCCCAAGGCGACAGTCGTCCCGCCGCAACCGGAAAACGCCCCGATCGAAGCGCCGGCAACCAACCCAGCAGGGCCCCGCTATACGATCCAGCTTGCCAGCTTCCGCCGACGGACCACCGTCGCGACCGCCGCCCGTCGCGCTGGCATCCTTGATCAGGCCAACACGCTGGAACCGGTGCGCGGCTGGTATCCGCTATTGTTCGGGGACTACGGAACCCGCGCCGAGGCGCAGGCCGGGTTGGAGGCCTTGCCGGAGCGGCTTCGGCGTCAGGGGCCGATCATCCGAGAACTCGACCTCGGTACCCAGCGACTGCCATTGCCCTAACCGCGAAAAAAGAGGCGCTCAGCCAAGTGCAGGAGGGCGCGCATCGATTATGTAAAAAAAATTGGCGCATCACTTGACATAATCAGATCTGGGTACTACTTTACATAACGCAGGCGCTCAACAGAGGTCTGCACCAAACGCGGTTCGTAAGAACGCATTTCACGCATGTTGCTCAACTGGAGAATATGACCATGACATCTGTAGACTTTTCCCCGCTGTTCCGTTCCATGATCGGCTTCGACAGGCTATCCAATGCCTTGGAGACGGCCTACCGTACCGAGCCGGGCGGCTACCCGCCCTACAACGTCGAGGTGGTGGGTGAGAACGACTATCGCATCACCATGGCGGTGGCGGGCTTTGCACAAAAGGACCTGGAGCTAGAGGCACGCGAGAACGTACTCACGGTGTCCGGCGCGCGCTCCGAGGGCGGAACGCAGGATGCCAAGTTCCTGTATCGCGGCATCGCCAATCGCAGCTTCGAGCGCAAGTTTCAGCTTGCGGACTATGTCCGGGTGGTAGACGCCCGTTTGGAGAACGGCCTACTTCACATCGATCTGCGCCGGGAGATCCCGGAGGCCATGAAGCCACGCACCATCGAGATTCGGGGAGACGGTGGCAAGCTGATTGAGGGCGATGCGCAATCCGGCGCTGAGGCTGCCCCGCAGGTCAAGCAGGCAGCAGCAGCCTAGCCTAGCCTAGCTGGCGCGGCGTCAAGGTCCAGCATGAAGCTGCTTGATTCCAGCCGATAGTTAGGCGCGGCAATGCCGCAATCACAAAGGCCGGGCGCAAGCCCGGCCTTCGTACGACGACGCGTCCCGCACTCGGGAAGGCTCCTGTGGCCGGCTTGCGACCGCCGGCTGCAACCTAGATCACAAGCGGGGAGTCAGAATACAGCCGGGTGTCGACGTACAGCCTACCAGCGGGCCGGCAGCTTGCGGTTGATGACGAAGCGTTTTTCGTCGACGTGCAAGTAACCGCCCAGCTTCAGTTCCTTGAGGATGCGATTGACCATTTCGCGGGAGCAGCCCACGCGGTCTGCAATGCCTTGCTGGGTCAATTTGGGTGTGATCAGTTGGCCGTTTTCCTGTTGCGCCGCGTCGGTGAGGATCTTGACCACGCGTCCGTAGACATCCAGCAAAGCCATGTCTGCAAGGTCGTCGCTGAGGCGCTTGACCTCTAACGATAGATGGCGAATCAGGTTGAACGCGATGCGTGGATGTTGCTCCAGACAGCGCTTGAACTCGGCCTTGTTCAGCGTACGCAGTTCGCACTCGCAAAGCGTTATGGCGGAGGCGGTGCGTTGGGTCTCGCCGAGCAGCGCCAACTCGCCGAAGTAATCGCCGGGCCCGAGTTCGTTGAGTGTGATCTCCTTACCGTCGTCCCCGGTCAGATAAATCCTGACCTGCCCCAGCGTGATGAAATACAGCGCGTTGGAGTCATCGCCACGCTCAATGATGACGGTGTTCTTGCGGCAGCGCTTGACGTTGGTGTGCGCCTCGATGCTGGCGATGTCGTCCGCGTCGAGCTTGGCGAACAACGAAATGGCCTCGAACATGATGGAGTTCTCTGTCATGTTAAAGTCGATGCGACACTGGCCGTTACCGATGGCCGTTGCGGGGCTGCTTGGTGTAGTGGTCTACCTCCATTATCCGTGACCGCCTTAGGCCGACAAGGATGCCGCCTGGCGCATCAAAGCTGAAAAACCCTAGGCTACGGGATCTGGCGCATTATGACCGATTTTACCGCAAAGCGCTTTGCCTGCCATGATCTTGCAGCCAATCGCAGCTTGATTTGCGCACGGCGGCGCGTGGCCAAATGCGCCAAGAGTCTTCCAACCTGGCTCCTCGCATGCGCAATCCCCCTGTGCAGCGGCCCTCGGCCCTAGGCGCTTGGGCCCAGTCCAACAAGGCGTCGGTCGAGCAACAGGGAGCGCCGCTCTCGTTGGTCCTAGGCCGCATCTAGCCAGACGACAGCCTAAGTTGTGTCGGCGGTCAGAGTTGCTTATTCGCCGCCGCGGGCCGCCTTCGCCTTCTCGGCCTCGGTGAACAGCCTGATGATCTCCTGCTCGGTGACGGTGCCGTCGGCCCGCGCTTGATCCGCGAGTGGGCGGACCGCCGGAAAGCGCTCAAGGACCCGGTTCAGCATCTCGATCTGTTCGGGCGTGGCCGGCATGTCGATCGGCTCGCCGGCCTGATTGCCGACCTGATTGCCGATTGGGTCATTGCCGACGGGATCGCCGGACTCGTCCCCGCAGCCAGTGAGCAACAGTGTGACCAGGAGCAAGGCGGCGGGGCTGAAGCGAAGCAGGCAGTGCATGGCGGGTCTCTCTGGTCGGATGCATCGTCGGAAACAGTAAGGCGTGACCTGACTATACGCCGAGTGCGGCTGATAGGGCAGGGCGCCGGCTTGCGTGAAACCCGGCCAGAGCGCATCACTGCGACCAGGCCTTAATGTTGATGGTGCGCAGGGGGGGACTCGAACCCCCACGGATTGCTCCACTGGAACCTAAATCCAGCGCGTCTACCAATTCCGCCACCCGCGCAAAGGAGGCCGGGCATGCCATAGATGGATGCATTCTCCCGGTGAGCAGGGCGAGACGACGCATGGACGCAACGACTGTGCTCGGACGGTAGTTTAACGGCTCTGAGGCTTGGAAGAAACGCCCATCTTGCGTGCATGCGATCGGGCATCGCGTGCGCGTGCGGCTTTTGAGGGCCCTTGCGTCGCCAGCCCTGATACCCTCAGGCCAAGAAGGCCCGACTATGCACTTGGCCTGGCTATGCGGGTAGCCCGCTGAAGGGGCCGAAATGACCTGCGTTAATTGAGGCCTCAGTCATCCGCCTGTATCTGAACGCGTTCCAGCGTCGTGCCCTTGGGGAGTTCACGCACCCAAAGATCGAGCCGGGCCAGGTCTTCCGGCAAGTCCCCGGCGGTGGCGCCCGCGGCTTCTCGATTTTCGTGCAAACTGTGTATGAGTGCGAACCAGGGCCGATCGCGGAAGGTCTCGCGGCGAATATAGTAAGGATTCGGCATCGCCTGGTCCGACAGGAAGGCGTTCAGCGCTTCGCGGCTATGAAACCCGATTAACTGCAGCGCGATGCTGACCTCAGTCGTCTCTATCTTGTCCGTCCTGTGCCGCGCGGCTGGCGCCGTACCGGCGGCTGTCGGCAACTGACCTTCGCCATCGCTGCCGTTGCTTGACGACGCTGGCGCCGATGCCGAGACCGACTCTGGCGCCCCCGACTGCTGCACCGCGGGCGCGTCCACCTGTCGCGCCAGACGCTGATACTCGCGTTCCAGCCGATCGAGTTGATCGTCGATGAGCTCATCGATTGGAAGCCTGTCCGATTCGTCGACGCCCGCCTGTTCGTCACCTGTGGCGGCGATCTGCGCTTGCAGCCGTTCCTGTTCGGCTTGCGCCTCGGCGGAGTCGTGGCTCTCTGCGATGTGTGAACTGATTGGTGCCACCTGCCCCGGGTCCATGGTCCCTTTCTGGTCATTCGGAGCCGCGCTATTTCCAGGTCCTGGTGGCGAGGCGGGTTTCGAAGCAGGCGCTGGTGAGGACTCAGATGTCGGCGCTGCTGGTGCATTTGCGGCAAGTTCGGCGAGCTGGCGCTCAATATCCGCAACCCGCTCGGCCAGAACATCCTTTGCCAGCCTGTTGCCCGAGCTCGTAGACGAATCAGCCAACTGCGCCTGCTGTTCGCTGATATCCAGCGCGAGTTGCCTTTGCTGGGCTTGTAAGTTCATGCCCAGCCAAATGACGCCAGCCGCCAACAAGGCCACGACAATCAACAGGACTGCCAGTGCGCGTCGGGCGATGACCAGACGTGCCTCGACATCGTCGACATGCGTCCGCAGGGCCTTGCGCAGCTGCGTGCTGGTCCGTCGCCGCTCGTCATCAATATCGGCAATGCGCTCGACCAGGGATTGCTCCATGTCCTGTATCCTGTCGGGCCTAGGGGCCGCGTCCGCGGCGGAGGAGGCGTCGTCAGTGCACGCGGTCGGTTCTAAGTCGTGCAGGTGACTGGCGAGATCGGGTTGGTCGGTTAGGTCGCGGCTATTGGGAATACTCATTGTGTGCCAGGCTCCATCGGCCGGGTGAATCGAAGCGCGTCGCTGGTCCAAAGAGACGCCATCATCGGCTACCGGGACCGTGCTGCCAAGGGGCCAGTTGCGTGAATAGGGGGCATTCGTCAGAAATTGCTGCACCATAGCCCTTACTCGGCGGAGCCGGAATCGGTGTGGTTGTCGTTGTCCTACGGATTCTGGTTTGCGACACCGACAACCCGTCTTAGACGGTTGCTTTAAAACTTGCTGATTAAAGGATTAAAATTGGCTACCTTATTGCTGAACCAGAACCACCAAAGGGCCGTTCAGCACAACCTTCAGGCTTCGCCAGTCGCATGATTTCAGCATCATCCCGGATTTCTCGCTTCGTGTCGGCCCAGACCCGAGCCCAGATCCGCGCCCAGATCCGAGTTGACCCGCTAGCATTACTGCCTTTATCCGCGCTTCGGCGACATACCGGTTCCAGGGGGCCAATGTGAGTACATCTTCGACGAAACGAACAGCGCTGGTCACCGGGGCCAACTCGGGGCTTGGCAAGGCGGTCGCTCAGGCATTGGCCGCAAGCGGCGCACGGGTCTTGATGCTGGTGCGTGATCGGGCGCGCGGTGAGGCGGCGAGGCTGGATATCATGCAGGCGACCGGCAATAACGATGTCGAATTGCTGGTTGGCGATCTATCCTCTCAGGCGGCCATCCGCCGCCTGTCCGCGGAGGTGCATGCGCGCACCGATGTCTTGCATGACCTGGTCAACAACGCCGGGACCGCCTTTCGCGAGCATGGGCTCACCGCCGACGGCGTCGAGCGGGCCTTCGCCGTGAATCACCTGGCGCCGTTCTTGTTGACTCATCTTCTGCTCGATCTATTGCGGGCCGGCGTACCGGCGCGGATTATCAATGTTGGCACCCGAATGGATACGGCGATGGATTTCGATGATCTGAACTGGACGCGGCGTCCTTACCGGATGATGGCGGCCTATGGCCAGTCGAAGCTGGGCAATATCCATTTTACACGTGAGCTAGCGCGTCGGCTGGCGGGCAACGGTATTCGCGTCAATTGTGTCTTTCCTGGCGTTTTTCGATCGAATCTGGGCGGTACCGATGGTGCTCAGGGGCTGTTCTGGAAGTCCGTTGCGCTGCTTTTGGGCTGGGCCTTGACGCCGCCCGAGAAGGCGGCGGAGCGGGTTATGTATCTGCTGCAGTCGCCGGACGTGGCCGACCTGAGCGGCGAGTATTTCGGTAATCGAAAGTCGATTTCCGCGCCGGCCCAAGCCGATGACCCGGCAGCTAATGCGCGCCTTTGGCAGATCAGCGCACGGATGGTGGGCTTGGAAACGCCTTGAGCTGCCGACTGAAGTCGGCGGACCCGGCGGTACGGCAGGGCCGGAACGACGATTGACGCTAAGCTATTCCTGTTGCCTCTTCTGAAGTAGCCCCGTCTTCAAATGACCTTGTCCCAAGAGCACTTTTTCGCAGAGAACTATCCATGTATCACGGTCTATTTGCATTGATGTTGCTTGTGTCGGCAGCGAGGTCTCTGGCGTACGACTTTCCAGTGGAAATCACCGAATACATCGACGACGTCAAGGTCATCGCCTATCTCAACGAGAGCGACGTTGGCAATGAACCGCAATGGACGCCGTTTGAAGGCCCGCCTGCGTTGTCGATTTCCGATGCCCTCGAGGCTGTCCGAGGCCATATCGAGTCAGATACTGAGTTTTCCGACCTCAGGCTAACAGGGATTGAACTCAAGCCAATCCCACACCATGCAAAGCGTTGGCACTATCTCGTAAAGGTTAGATTCAAGCACAGAGGCAGCATGCGTCCTCACTTCTTTATCGTGCTGATGGACGGCAAGGTCATTTCGGCGATCAAGAGACCGGACTCTATAAAGTAGAGCAGGAACTGCATCTGATTTCATGCCTGGACCCCAGGCGAAATGGGCTCTGACGTTCAAACGGAGCTCTGATCGTGACAGCACGAGCTCTGAAAGGTGTGGGGTCAGGTCCCGCTTATCTCTTTCAGTGCCGCGCGCATGCGATTGCCGATGGTTGCAAGCGCCATCATTGAGGCCGGAATGAGTAACCAGGGCAGCCATGGGGCAGCAGTGCTGTCCAGCGCTAGGATCATGCCGATCATGCCGATCAGGCCGAACGTCAGGGCCCGGTCGGAATTGCCCATCGGGCCGTCGCGGCGTCGACTGGCGCCGATGCTGAGTGCCGCCAGTCCCGTCACTTCGGTGCACAGCCCGAGTGCTGCCAGCGTCACCACCAAGCCGCTGGGTACGCCGGGGATCAGGGCGAGTGGCAGATACAGCAACAAGTCGCAGACCGCACTGCCTGTTTCCTTCAGCAGCAAGTCTTCTGGCGGGCGCGACGCCTGTGTTTCGCACAGCATGTCGGCGATCGCGTCCAGCGCTAGACGCAGCAGCAGGGCCGCTGGCAGGAGCATCAGCGATCCACTGGTATGCGGCAAGATCGCGGGCATTAACGCGATCAGTGCGCCGACAAGCATGCAGAGGCCGAGCGTAGCCCAGCGGAGTTGGGACGCGGTCACGCCGCTTGAGGCGAGCCGTTGCGCCAAGGGCCGAAGTTGTGATCGAACCTGTGATTCGATGTCTCGCGTAGCAGTCATGATCTTGGTGCTGAGCAGCTGGTAGCGATTGGCAAGTCTTGTCCGTTGGGTGTGTTGATCGGCGCCACGAATGCGCCTCTGAGCAGCCAGCGGTCAAGGTAGCCGCATTTGGCGATAGAAGCCCGGGTGCGGCAGTCCCTCTTGACCGGCAACTTAGAGCACATACTGTATGAGCAATCGAACGGCCGCGGACGGCGGCTCCGCATGTCGGCAAAGCGACCGCAAGCCCATCGCCATTGATGCCCCTATCGCGCCCGATCTCCCAATTGGGTCTGGTCCGCCGATTGCCTTTGGACTCATCGTCATCGGCGACGAGGTGCTGAACGGCGAGCGTACCGACCTCCACCTGCCTGCGTTCAAGCAACGGGTCACCGCCCTTGGCCACGAGCTTGCCTGGTACTGGATGCTGCCGGATGATCCGTTCGTGTTAACCCGTCAGCTCAAGGCGTCCATGGCCGACGCGGCACAGGTGTTCTGTTGCGGCGGCATCGGTGCGACGCCGGATGACCATACCAGGGCCTGCGCTGCGGCCGCGGCCGGCGTCGGCTTGAGGCGGCATGCGGGAGCCGCTGCGCTGATTGAGGGCCGATTCGGTGCCGATGCCCATCCCAATCGCATCCTAATGGCTGATCTGCCGGAGGGTTGCCTTTTAATCCCGAATCCGATCAATGATGTCCCTGGATTCGGTCTGCATGGGCATTGGTTCCTGCCCGGGTTTCCGCGCATGGCCGGGGTGATGGCCGATTGGGTTCTCAAGACACAGTACCACAGCGCCGCCCCTTTGGCGGAGCAAGCACTGGTGGTGCGCGGCGTGCCTGAGAGCCGGCTGATTCCGCTGATGGTCCGGCTTGGCGAGCGCTTTCCGGCACTGAAGCTGTTCAGCCTGCCCCATATGGGCGATGATCCGCATATCCTGCTCGGTTGGCGTGGGCGCGGAGATCTAGGCCGGGCGATGGATGCGCTGCGCGCGGAACTCGACGCCGAGGGGATGCGGCACAGTTGATGGAGAATGCTTCTTTGGACCTTGGACCTTGGACCTTGGACCTTGGACCTTGGCGCTCGGCCCTAGTTATCTGTAAAGCTCTTGCACCGACAAGCGGTTAGCCCTGTGTTCCGAGGCTCTCATCCATGACCGACTCCGTATCGCCCAGCAGTACCGCCGATGCGCCGGCCCGCCGCATCATGGTGCTGTTTGCGCATCCTTCGCCGAATCGCTCCGAAGCCAATCGGCCACTTGTGGAGGCCGCGCGCGCCGTTGAGGGCGTCACCTTGGTTGACCTCTACGCGGAGTATCCGGACTTCGAGATCAACATCGACCGAGAGCAGGAACGGCTGCTGGCGAACGACGTAATCTGTTTCTTACACCCGCTATATTGGTACTCGACGCCGGCCATCCTCAAGGAATGGCAGGATCTGGTCTTGGAACATGGGTTCGCTTACGGTGCCGAGGGCAATGCGTTGCGCGGGAAGTTGTTCTTCAATGCGCTAACCGCTGGCGGCGCCGAGACGGCTTATTCCGCCGAGGGCCAGAACCATTTCACCATTCGCGAGTTGCTGCGCCCGCTTGAGCAGACCGCGATCCTGTGCGGCATGTTCTATCTGCCGCCTTTTGCCCTGTTCGGTGCGCGCACCGCTGTGGAAGAGGGGCGCATCAGCGCGCATGTTGCCGACTGGACCCGGCTGCTGCGCGCGTTGCGCGATGACCGGCTGGACCTGTCGCGTGCCGCGGCGCTGCCGCGTCTGAATCAGAATCTGGATGCCATCGTCCGGTCGTCGGGCCAGGGCATACCGAGCGTCGGGGAGGGCTGAGTCATGGATGGCGTGCTCTTCAACACCTTTGTCTACCTCTGCGCCGCGGTCATCGCCGTTCCTGTTGCCAAGCAGCTCGGCCTGGGCTCGGTGCTCGGTTATCTGATTGCCGGTATCGTCATCGGGCCGTTACTCGGCATCGTCGGCTCCGAGACCGAGCAACTCCAACACGTCGCGGAGTTCGGCGTTGTAATGATGTTGTTCTTGGTAGGGCTGGAGCTGCGCCCGGCGATGCTGTGGGAGATGCGCGCTCGGCTGCTCGGGCTGGGTGGGCTCCAGGTGTTGGCCACCGGGCTGTTGATCGCGGCGGCGGCTTGGGCCATGGGGCCGGACTGGCGCACGGCCATTGCCATTGGGTTGATCATGGCACTGTCGTCAACGGCCATTGTGCTGCAGACCCTAAGCGAGAAGGGCCTGAATGGTACCGAGGGCGGTCGTGCCAGCTTCGCCGTGCTGCTGTTCCAAGATATCGCGGTGATACCGATGCTGGCGCTGATCCCGCTGCTGGCGCTGCCGGGCGTGATGGACCTGACGGCCCAGGGCGGCGCCAACTCAGCCGTCGGCGCCGCGGTGGTCGTCGGCGATGGCGCGGCGCCAGCGGGATTTCAGCCCGCAGCACTTCAGCCAGTAGACCTTCAGCCAGCGAAACTTCAGCCAGTAGAGCTCCATCAGGCCCCGGCCCATCAGGCCAAATCCGATGTACGCGGCGGTGCCCACGCGTCCATGAGCCTGGTCGCCGGTCTGGACGGCTGGGCCTATGCGCTGGTCGTGCTTGGTGCGGTGGCCTTCGTCGTGCTCGGCGGGCACTTTCTGACTCGGCCGCTGTTCCGCTACATCGCCGCGTCGCAACTGCGCGAGATCTTTACCGCCACCGCGCTGTTGCTGGTGGTGGGCATCGCGCTGCTGATGACGCTGGTCGACCTATCGCCAGCGCTCGGCACCTTCCTGGCCGGCGTGGTCTTGGCGGACAGCGAATTTCGCCATGAACTGGAATCCGACATCGAACCCTTCAAGGGGCTGCTGCTCGGTCTGTTCTTTATCACCGTCGGCGCTGGCATCGACTTTGGCGTGTTCGCGGCGGACCTGCTGCTGGTGCTCGGACTTACCTTTGGTGTTATGGCAGTTAAGGGCGGGGTGCTGCTGGTGCTGGCGCGGCTGTTCCGGCTAGCGACGGGCGACGGCTGGCTGTTCACGCTGGCGTTGGCCCAGGCCGGCGAGTTCGGCTTCGTGTTGTTAGCCTTTTCGGTGCAGAACAACGTCATCCCGCCGGACCTGGCGGAACTGCTGTCGCTGGTCGTCGCGTTGTCGATGCTGCTGACGCCAGCGCTGTTCATCGCTTACGACCGCTGGGTCTTGCCGCGTTTGAGTGGGCGCGATGCCGAGCGCCCCGCCGATGAGATTGATCGCCGAGGCAGCGTCGTGATCGCCGGCATCGGGCGCTTCGGGCAGATCGTCAATCGACTATTGGTAGCCGCCGGCGTGCGCACCCTGGTGCTGGATCACGAGGCCGGCGTCGTTGAGTGGATGCGTCGTATTGGCATCCAGAGTTTCTATGGCGACGCCTCCCGCCCGGACCTGCTGCGAGCCGCGGGCATTGATGAGGCGGCTGTGTTCGTGGTTGCGATCGACGATCGTGATCGCGCCGTTGCGCTGGTTAAGCAGGTGCGCAGAGACTATCCGCAGGTGCGGATCGTTGCCCGCGCCTACGACGTCAATCATCTGTATCTGCTGCGCAAGGCCGGGGCCGACCTGGCGTTGCGCGAGGTCTTCGATTCGTCACTGAAGACCGGCGGTGCGGTGCTGCGGGCCTTGGGTGAGCATCCGTTCAAGGCAGAGAAGATGATGCGCGCCTTTCGCAGCCATGACGAAGAGGGGCTGGAGCAACTCTACGAGCTATGGGACGAAGACGTTGAACTGTCGACCAACCACGCGCTGTTGGAGTTGGTGCGCGCTCGCACCCAGTCAGAGCAAAGTGTCATGGCTAGGGATCGCGCCGATCTACATGACCGTACCGAGCGCGGCTGGACGCCTCCGCCCAGGCACCCTAATGAATAGTCTGTCGCGAGCCCCGGGCGGATCGGGACGGGGTGATCAACGCCGTCCCGCTAGAGCCTGAGGTCGGGGTCATCGGAATTGCCTCGGCGAGGTGCCAGCAAGCTGTCAGCGCAATAGGCCGCCGCGCCGCAATACCTTGGGGTCCAGTTCGCCGGAATAGCGATACGGGATCGGCACCACGCCAGCCAGGGCGAATTTGGTCATGGCTGTAGAGCAATCTCGTCCGCCAAAAATAAATCGTGCGCCGTGGTTTGCAACCTGTTAGATTGCGCGCCTGAGGAAAGAGCGCCGCGGTCACCGCACCGATGTTGCTCCAGGCATCTGCATAATTCGATGACACCTTCCTAAGCCGCCGGTCTTCGTCCGCTGCGCTTGTGGAATGTCCCTCCGAAACTCGTAGCTTCCTTATCCCCTCTGGCCGTATCCACGGCATTCCGCTGTCGAAGAAAGTCTCGTGCTTGGTGTTTTTCGATGGTTTTTTTGATTCTCCAATGCACGCCTTTTTCTGAGTAAAGACAGATATGAACATCTACGTAGGCAACCTTCCATACAGCATTTCCGATGCCGATCTGCGTGAGACCTTCGCCCAGTATGGCGATGTCGATCAGGTCAACCTGATCACCGACAAGTTCACCGGTGACTCCAAGGGCTTTGGCTTCGTGGAAATGGGCAATAACTCCCAAGCCGACGCCGCCATCAAGGCGCTGAATGGCACCGACATGAAGGGCCGCAATATCACCGTCAATCAGGCCAAGCCGAAGAGCGACCGTCCATCGCACGGCGGGGGTCGTCGCTGGTAGGCTGCCGTCAAGCGCATTGCACGGACTCATTCCTAGGATCGGCGCTGTGCCAGGCGCGTTACGATGAGCGCATTGCTGCATCCCGGCGGGTGGTATTGTGCCACGATCCTTAGCACGAAATAGTTGCCTCGTCTTACAGAGCAGAGCAGCACCGCGCGTTGATCATTAGGCTGGCAGCTTCGGTCGTCGACCAGTCAAAAGCCCGGCTTTGGCCGGGCTTTTTTTGGCTGCTATGATCTCGGGGCTTCAGGCGTTTTGTGCTAATAATTGTCGTCCAGGTGTCCGCGGCGCTTCATCAACTCGAGGATGCGTTCGGTCAGGATCAATTCCATCGCATACTTCATCTTGCCGCCTGGGATCACCAAGGTGTTGAAGCCGGTGATCATGGAGCCGTCGATGAGCCCCTTGAGGTTGATCTTGTACTCGACGTTGGGCTTGGGCTTGAGGAAATGGATCAGCACCAGGCTTTGTTCCGCGGTTGGGATGCCCGTGACGCAGAACGGGTTGGATGTATCCGTGACCGGGATGCGCTGGAAGTTGATATGGGTTTTTGAGAACTGCGGCAGGATGTAGTGCATGTAGTCGTACATGCGCCGATAGATGACGTCCTTCACGTCGTCGGGCTTGTAGCCGCGCTCGCGGGTATCGCGATGGATCTTCTGAACCCATTCCAGGTTGATCGTGGGGCAGACGCCGATCAGCAGATCGACCTCGGCCGATAGGTCCATGTCGCCGTCGACGACGCCGCCGTGCAACCCCTCGTAGAACAACAGGTCGGTGTCCGGTGGGATCGGCTCCCATTCCGTGAAGGTCCCCGGCTCGCACTCGTGTTCCGCGGCTTCTGCTGCATCGTGCACATAATAGCGGCGCATCCCGGTGCCGAATTTGCCGTAGCTCTGAAACAGCTCCAACTGTTTGTCGAACAGGTTTCCCTCAGGGCCGAAATGGCTCAGGTTGTCGCCGGTCTCCTTGGCTTCGGCCAGCGCTTCTTTCATGGACGCGCGATCATAGCGGTGGAAGCTGTCGCCGCCGACAAAGGCCGCCCGTGCGCCAACGCGTTTGAAAATGTGCTCCAGCGCATTCTTGACCGTGCTTGTACCAGCACCGGACGAACCGGTGACTGCGACAATTGGATGTTTTCTTGACATACTGACCTCTAGGGCTTCTGATGGTGAATCTGTAATCGCAACTTTCGCGCCTTGGCCGAGCCCATCGTCGCGATAGCTCTTTCTAATGCACAATATTTGCCGGGTCAATGGCCTTGGTCAAATCGGGTGCGTGTCGCTTGTGTTGTCGGTACGGTCTGTTCGCGTGCGAGGTGCGCAATTGCGCGATGCTGTCGTTGGCCTGAGGAGTGGTCTGGCGCCCGACTGGGTCCTTTGGGGGTCCTTTGGGGATGGATGGGCTCGTGGCGCTCGTTGCGGCAAGCCTCCTAAAGCGGCGCTTCGGGTTGGGCCGCTGTGGCAGGGCATTCTTGTTAAGGAGTTTGGTATGGCAACGATGAATCGACGCTTGGCGTCTCAGGACGTTCTTACGACGTTGCGCAATGGCAACCGATATCGGTTGCGCCCCCCGCGTGCCGAGGACAAGCCGCGGGTGGCGGAATGCTTTGAGAACCTGTCCGCTGAATCTAGACGATTGCGATTCTTAGGGGTCAAGAAGGCGCTGTCTGAATCAGAACTGGAGTTCTTCACGATCACCGATGGCGACGATCACATTGCGGTGGCGGCGCTTGCGATGGACGACAACGGGGCTGATGGGCGCATGGTCGGCATCGCGCGCTGCTTGCGGCTGTCGGCGCCGCCAGATAGCGCTGAGTTGGCCGTCGCGGTTGCCGACGACGTGCAAGGGCTAGGGCTCGGTCGGGTGCTGCTTGAGGAACTGATGCGGGCGGCCGAAGCGCAAGGCATCGAGTCTTTCGAGTTGGAAGTGTTGGCGGAGAACCGCGGCATGCGTGCGTTGGCCGCGCGTTTCGGCGGCGTCGCCTCGCGTCAGGACGACGGCATGTTGCACTACCAAATTCCCGTTCGAGCCGCCGTCTCGGCAGAAGACGCGACCGGTGTGCTGCCAGCGCACGGCTGGGCCTGGCTGGAGCCCGACGCGGTATTTGGCGCGATGCGGCAGGAATGGCTCGATAACAGCGATCAGGCGTTCCTCTTCGGTCGGGGTCTTGCCGAGGAACTGTGGCAGGCGATCTGGGATTCCTGGCATCCGGCCCCATCAAAGCGGACTTCCGAGTCTGCCTGAGCCGCGCCTAGGCCCCGTTCATGCTGCTGTCGCGACGTTTTTTCCACAACGGGATTGACGCGCTGGAAATCGCGGTCGCAAGCCAGTCTTCCTGGGCCATTCCCTCTGGGTTGCGTGCTGAGGAAAACCAAGGCCCTGACAATCGGCGTCTCTCACGAAAAAAGCCGTGCTCTTGCTTACGTGGCTGCTTAATGTTGGCGTGGCTGCTTGATGTTGGCGCGACCGCTGGTATTGCCACTTGAGTTGTTTGGCGCTCCCTAGGGGATTCGAACCCCTGTTACCGACGTGAGAGGCCAGCGTCCTAACCGTTAGACGAAGGGAGCGGAAGCGACGTTAGGAATCGCGTATTATACGGCAATTGGCGGTTCTCTCAAGTTCCGCGATAAACCGTTGCATCACTGTTTAAATGTGCTGTGGCGAGGCGATCAGCCGGCCTCGTTCCGACAGGTTTGATCCGATCCGATCCGATCTAATCCGGTCCAGCCCAAAGACCGTCCCCCAGCCGACTTGGGAAGTTAAGGCCGTTTGCTGCAAGAACCCACGCCCCAACCCTTGATCATTCCGCGCCCCGAGCACAGCATCTCTCGGGCCAGCATCAGTCAGAATGCACTCAAGGTGCTCTATCGCTTATCGCAGGCCGGCCATCAGGCGTTCCTGGTCGGCGGCGGTGTGCGCGACCTGCTGCTTGGCCATGAGCCAAAAGACTTCGACATTGCTACTGATGCCACCCCCGAACAAGTGCGCTCCGTGTTCCGCAACTGTCGGCTCATTGGCCGGCGCTTTCGGCTTGCGCACGTCTTTTTCGGATCCGAGATTATCGAGGTAGCCACCTTCCGCGGTGCGCCGCTGAGGCAGGGCCGGGATCTGCTCACCGATGATGGCGACCGCTTGGTCGAGAACGGCATGATCCTGCGCGACAACGTCTACGGCACCATCGCCGAGGATGCCTTGCGGCGCGACTTTACGATCAATGCCTTATATTACAACATTGAAGACTTCTCCCTATTGGATTACGCTGGCGGCCTTGAGGATATCCGCGACGGTCGGTTGCGGCTGATCGGAGGCGACGTAGAGGCCCGCTTCCGTGAGGACCCGGTGCGAATGCTGAGGGCGGTCCGTTTTGCCTGCAAACTCGGTTTTATCATCGACCCCGTTTGCGAGGCGCGACTACCGGAAATGGCGCCGCTGCTTAGCGAGGTGCCGCCAGCGCGGCTGTTTGAAGAGATTCTGAAGCTGTTTCATAGCGGCTATGCTCTGAATGCCTTCGAGAAACTGCGCCATTACGACCTATTTGCGCAACTTTTCCCGGAGACCGACGAGGTTCTCTCGCGCCAAGATCAGGAGTTTCCCATCACCTTCGTTAGCCGCGGCCTAGACAACACCGACAAGCGCATCCGTGAGCGCAAGTCGGTCGCGCCGCCGTTCTTGTTCGCGGTGCTGATGTGGGAGCCGGTTCGCATGAGCTATCAAGCACTGCTCAAGCAGGGTGTCGCCGAGAACGAGGCCATGGCAATCGCGGCCCAGCAAGTAGCGTCACAGCAACAGCGCCAGGTGGCCATTCCGAAGCGTTTTGGCCTGCCCATGCGCGAGATTTGGTTGTTGCAGCCGCGGCTTGAGTACCGGCAAGGCAGGCGACCGCTGGCATTGATCGCGCATCCGCGGTTTCGGGCCGCTTATGATTTTTTGTTATTGCGTGCCGAGGCAGGCGAGGTCGACCCGGAGATTGGCGAATGGTGGACGCGCTTTCAGGATGTCGACGGTGCGGAGCGCGCACGCATGGCCGGCGGTGTCAAGCGCAAGCGTCGCCGCCGAAAGAAACCGAATTCAGCCGAGGGCGCCAAGGAGACCGGCGTCGAGGGATAATCGCCAATCGGGTCTTGATTCAGACCGAGCAGCCTCAGATTAGGCGGTCTCAGGCCAGACGACCCACAGCCCAAGAGACCTTGCTGTTCGAGCCGTGAAGCGCTCTATTTTGCCGAACGGGGTAAGCGCGCCACTTTTCTCAATAGGTTAAGCGCCCCATTTCTCCGCCTGTACGCCGCCGAGACGCCAGAAGCTAGATAATCTGAAGGGCGTGAAATGTTTGCGCATGGCTCAAGTACAGACCTCCCAGAAAGGCGAGAAAACCGCCTCAGTTCTTGGACAGTCGTATGGTTGTCCTTGTCGCGATTGTAGTCCTGCGGTAACTCGATTACGACAACGACAACAATCTTAGAGTCCGCTGACATTGGCGAGGCCAATTGTCCGATTGTCGACGATTTCGAAGAAATATCATTCTGTTGGATGCGTCGAGTATTCCGATTCCGGGAGGTCTGAAGTAATATGACAACGACGCGCTTGCTACCGTATGATCCGAGGGCCAAGGGTCGAGGACCACGGGGCCAAAGATGCTGTGCTGGCTTGTGGCGCGATCTTCAGACCTCTGCCCTCGGCGGTTGGTCCACTAGAAGAAACCCCCAGTTTGAGCACTCCAGCGCCGTGCTATCGTGGTTCTAAGGCATGGGCCCGCTGGCATATGACCCCGGCTCACACTATCCTGAGCTCCCCGAACGGCGTTCGCGCGTCGTCTTAGTCCCCGGCTCACCCCGGCTTACTGCGAGAACCTCCGATGCCCGCCGATCGCACCACAAGTGCCACCCTTGCGGCCATGAAACAACGCGGCGAGCGCATCGCTTGCCTGACCTGTTACGACGCCGCCTTCTGCCGCGTGCTTGAGACCGCGGGTGTCGACCTGCTGTTGGTCGGCGACTCCTTGGGGATGGTGCTGCAGGGACAGCCCAGCACGGTGCCGGTGACGCTTGATCAGATGGTCTACCACACCCGCTGTGTCAGTCGCGTTAGCGAGCGTGTGCTGGTCGTCGCCGATATGCCGTTCATGACCTATGCCACGCCGGAGCGCGCACTGGCTACCGCCGAACGGCTCATGGGTGAGGGCGGCGCGACGATGGTCAAGCTTGAAGGCGGCGCCAGCGTCGTCGAGACCGTGCGCCAGCTGACCCGCTTCGGTGCTCCGGTCTGTGCACATCTGGGGCTATTGCCGCAGTCCGTGCATCAGATCGGCGGCTATCGTTATCAAGGCAAAGATGTCGCCGGAGCTTCCGCCATCCGCGCCGATGCCCACGCATTGCAGGACGCTGGCGCCTCAATGCTCGTGCTGGAGTGCGTGCCAGCGGAACTCGCGGCGACCCTGGCCGCGGAGTTGGCGATCCCGGTCATCGGTATCGGTGCCGGGAATGGCTGCGATGGACAAGTGCTGGTATTGCACGACATGCTGGGCCTAACGCCCGGTCGCACGCCGCGCTTCAGCCGCAATTTCATGAACGGAAGCGGCAGCATTGCGGACGCCATCGGCGGCTACGTGGCGGCGGTCAGGTCCGGCACCTTCCCAGGGCCTGAGCAAACCCTGTTTTAACGGTCGGCCTCACCACGATTGCCGAATTCGCTCGGTTCTGCGCCGCGGGCCTGAGGATTCAGTCCCGCGCCCGATGGGCTATCGCGCGCAAGTCCATCTTGAGCCAACGAATGCAGGAGTTAAGAAGTCAATGAGTCAATTGAGCATCATCAATCACCGGTGTTTTTCATGGTTTTCTCCCACGCACTTGCGCCGACTCTTCATCAAGGTCGCCTGAGCGAGCGCATGCCGATGCAGATCATTCACGAGATCGCCCCGCTGCGCGCACAGGTCAGCGACTGGCGCCGCTCCGGCCTGCGGGTCGGCCTGGTGCCCACCATGGGCAATCTGCACGCCGGTCACCTGGCGCTGGTGCGCGACGCCTTGACCCGAGCGGACCGGGTGGTGACCAGTATCTTCGTCAACCCGTTGCAGTTCGGCCCCGGCGAGGACCTGGACGCCTATCCGCGGACCCCGGGCAATGATATCGCGCTCTTGGCAGAGGCCGGCAATCACTGCCTGTTCGCGCCGAGCGAGCAGGAGGTCTACCCTCAAGGGCGCGAAGGCCGGACCTTTGTCGAGGTGCCCGGCCTGTCGGATCTGCTTTGCGGCGCCAGCCGGCCGGGGCATTTTCGCGGTGTTGCCACCGTCGTCGCCAAGCTGTTTAACATGGTCGCGCCTGACCTGGCCCTGTTCGGCGAAAAGGACTATCAGCAGTTAATGGTGATTCGGCGCATGGTGGCGGATCTGAACCTGCCTGTTGAGATCGTCGGCCATCCCACCGTACGAGAGCCCGACGGCCTGGCTTTGAGCTCTCGCAACGGCTATCTGACGCCGCACGAGCGCGATCGGGCACCGCTGTTGCTGGCAGAGTTGCGCCGGGTTGCCGATGCACTGCGGGCCGGCCAGGCAATTGCGGAGGCAGAACGGGACACGGCTCGCGCCCTAGCGGCGGCCGGCTTCAAGCCCGACTATGTCAGCGTGTGTAGGCGCGCCGATCTCGATCGTCCTCGCCCCTCGGACAAGGCCCTGGTCGTGCTGGCCGCGGCCTATTTGGGCAAGGCGCGCTTGATCGATAATCTGGAGCTGGACCTGTCCGGTTGAGCGCGGATGCTGTTGCCTTCGCCGTCAGCGGCGGACTCTCTTTCCGGACCATAATCGCCGTTTCGCGACTCTGTAAGACCTCCCCGTTAGGTGGTCCGAGGCTTGGTCTATGGTCCGGGGGCTGGTGCTGCTTTTTGCCTCGGCCTTGCACCAGCCCTGGATCCTGAGGCGGCGTCTCGGTCGGAATTTCCTATCGCCTTCAAGCTTGTGCCTGTCGGTTGATAGCGAGGTGAAGCGCGCCGGTTGCATCTACGGCGGTAACCGAGCGCTCCATGTCCTTCCTGACTCTAACGCTCCCAGCGAAGCTGACCACTTCGGGATCGCTTGCGACCATTCAATTGCCGCCGCAGCCTATTTCGGCGAGCGCTTGCCCTTTGGCTTCAGGTTCGAGCTCTTTGCCCTCAGGCTCACGGGCCTAGGCAGCACGGCTCTGCGCTTGAACTCGGCGCGCGTTTGCGCGAAGGAGCGCCTAATCTGCGTGAGCCATTCCGACCTGTCAGGAACTCGGCGCAGCATCCGGTCGGCATCCCGGCCAAGACCCCGACCAGGTGCGCCATCGGGACGGCCGGCCAGCTGGTGTTGATGAATAACGCTGTGCCGCTGACGAACTCCACCAGCACCTTCGCCGATAGGAGCAGGCCGAAGGCGAGCGCGGCTGCATCTCGATGGCGCAGGGCCGCGATCAGCCCGGCGCCGACCAGCGCATTGATCAGCCCGGAAAGCCCGCAGTAATGGGTCCAGTCCGTCATCTCAACCAGAAAGGCGACGTCGATGACGAGCACTCCGATACCAAGCGCTAGCCAGACGCGAGCGCGCAGTAGTGGCTCGTAAACCAGACCGACCAGCAGCAAGCCCGCAACGTCCCAAAGTAGATGACCCAGATCACTATGCGCCAGATGCCCGGTGAGCAATCCCCAGGGCTGTGCCGCCAGGGGTGCCCCGCGGGTCAGCACGAGGGTCTCCGGCGCCGGGCCTGCCAGGGCATAGAGGGCGAGGGCCGCCAGCGCGACCATTGCGCTGCGCCAGGGCCATACAAGGGTTTCGCTCTTGAACATAAGGAGCCTCCTGTGTTTCGCTATGCATCCGATGCCCCCCGATTCCGCACAGCCGGCTGCGAGGGGCGCCTTGGGGTGTTAGCAAGGTGCGACACGGGCTCGGCGTCGCGATACGACAACAATCGTTGCTCCCATCGCCATCAGCGCCACCTGCCAGGCCGAGAACGCGCCGCTACCGCCACCGTCGGACAGCCGGGGCTGGTTGCTGGTGAACATCGGCTGCGCCTGATCCACGCGTCGCGTCTGTGGCGTCTGTTCGCGCGCCGCCCGGGCGATCCGCTCGATCTCGCTGCGCTTGGCGTTGCGCCGTTCGATGCCGTGGCGATCAAACACCTCGTCGCGCACGACCAGCATAGAGGTCCGATCGGTGACCAGACCGTACTCAAGGGCCAGATCGACCAGGCCCTGTTCCAGGTCGGCTTCGTTGCCGAAGTCGGCTAGTTCCTGCTGCATGGAGCGGAGCTTGTCGAAGGCCCACAGGCGTTCAAGCTCTGGGTGCTGGTCCGAGCGCGCCGGAAACGCAAAGCGCGTCTGATAGGCGACAGGTCCACCGGCGACGCGGCCGGACAGCCTGACATCGGCCATGCCCTCGCCCCAGTAATGCCCGAGCAGCATCAGTTGCTGGCCGCGATAGAGCGATCCGATGTCCGTTGGCGTCAGGTCGGCGACGCGCACGCCGCCGATGTCGACCCGCACGCCATGCAAGGCCGCGTGCGTCAGCTTGCTGGTCGCGGTCAGGACCTCGCCAACGATGTCGTCGCTATTGGAGACATTGCGGGCGAAGCCGTTGGAGGTACGGGTCAGTGCTTCGAGTAGCGGGCGATTGGCGCTGTTGCCCATGACGAAGGTGAACAGGCGCACGTCCTGCCTGTCCAGACGCTTGAGGAAGGCCCGCTGATCCGTCTCGCCGACGTTGGCGACACCGTCGGTGACCAGCACGATGCCGGTGGCTCGGTCTGCATCGGTGGCGCGCAGCCCGAGGTCTAGCCCGGCATACAGGTTAGTACCGCCGCCGGTCGGCACCGCGGCCAGGCGTGTGGTCCACTCGGCGACATGCGTCGGGGTGGCGGTCATGTAGCCGGGCGTCAGTTCGCGGGCATCGCGGTTGAAGGTGAGGATACGAAAACGATCATCCGCTCGCATGCGTCCCAGTGCCTGCGTGACGCCATCGACGAGCGTCGCATATTTGCCGGACATGCTGCCGGAGGTGTCCAGCACAAAGACCCAGTCCGCGCCTGAGTTGATTGGCCTGAGGTCGTCGCCGGGCGTCAGCGTCAGCAAGAAGGTACCGCGCCCGCCAGCGTCTGGCTTGTAAGTGGTCAGATCGACGCTGCCGGGCAGTTCCTGCGCCAGGCGCCAGTAGACGACGATGTCACGATCGAGCTTATAGGCGGGCGTGCCGGGCTGCATCCGCGGGGGCTCGCCGTCGTCATCTATGCCAGCAGCCGATCTGATGCCGGCGCTGCTCAGCAGTTGAGCATCCCAACGTTGCGGGTCGGTTTGCGTGATCCGCGCCGCTGGCGCGTTCGGCAGGCGCAGCGCCTCAATCGGATAGCCGGAGCGTAGCTTGACGTCGAAGCGAAAGCGCTCGGTGACGGACTCCCGCGCTGTCCAAAAGGCGAGCTTCTGCTCGTCGACGCCGCCTTCCTCCAACGGGTAGAGGTAGCGGCCGATGCCGTGATCGATCTGCACCGGCTGCAGATAGACCAAGCGCATGCGGGTGTCGGCGCTGGCTCGGACAGGCGTAACACGGATGTCGAAGGTCCGGTAGGCATTCTTCTCCGCCAGGCCGGCGTCCTCGCCCAATACGCGTTGCTCCTCGTAGAGCGCCCGCGCCTGCTGCTTTTCCAGCACTTCGCCGGTGACTGCCTTGCCGTCGATCCAGACGGTGAACTCGGCCACCGTCCCATGCTCCGGTACCGGGAAGCTATAGACCGCCTCGAGATCCCGCGCGTGCGGGTTGTGAAAGACCTGGGTGACCTGGCAATGGTTGCCCGCTGTGAGAGAACCGCGCAAGCGGGAAGCTCTCCCGAGTAGGGCC
>Ga0207419_1000529_pt1 | contig 33006 bp, 25 predicted proteins | sample ElkSloMetagenome_4_FD_184723 | JGI IMG/M metagenome (GOLD analysis project Ga0207419, IMG submission 184723) | Hot spring microbial communities from Elkhorn Slough, Monterey Bay, USA - MD2A (version 2) | ecosystem: Environmental > Aquatic > Marine > Intertidal zone > Estuary: Microbial mat ... | reverse complement strand
TGATAAGCTGCATACCCTGCCACTTCAAAGGGTTCGTAAAGGTCAAGCCCCTGATCAGCGGCTTGTTTAAGTAGTATTTTATAATATTCGTAAAATGCTTCCGCGTCTGACTGATAATCAGGCACTTCGTTTTTAAAGAAACGAATGGTACCAATGACTAATTCCAGTGGTGATTTTATGATAGCTCCAATGTTATCGTCTTGCTCTACCGCATTATCCATGTCATAAAAGTGGGTGCTTTGGAACAATTGCGTTAACACGGGCAATATTTCATAGTCATTTTGGCGAAAGGTATTGGCCAAAGGTGTGATAATGTCATTTTCTATGGCATCGTCTATTTTATAATAAACAAAAAAGCGATAAAGCTTTCGGCAAATATGACGAGCAGTCTCTGGTTGTTCAAATATCATATTCACCAATTGATCCAGCTCTTCCAACGTGTTTTCAATGGTTACTTTGCCTTCAACAACCTCAATTGGGGCAATCGTTTTATTTTGGAAAGCTGCACTAAACTGCTTTGTACTACCATCATGACGACTAGCATAGGTACCATCATTTGATTTAATAATTCCAATTGGAATTCCACAATCAGGATCCGGATTACCAAAAGTTTTATCATATCCATAGCCAGAGAGAACTTTTGCTGCTTCTTGTATGTCTGCTTCAGTATAATTCGTATAGTCTTCGGGGCCTACTTGCTCACCTTTGCCTATGGAATATAATTCCAGAAACTCCCGAGCAAAATTTTCATTAGGTCGTCCTTTTTCATTTAAGTGACCATCGAGATGCTTAAGCATGGCATTGTCGAGACAAATTTTCTTGGCAAGAACTTTAAAATTGCCCAAAGCATAGTATCGGAACAAAGCATTTTGATAATAAAGCGCCTCGTTGTCTTTCATACGAGAAGCAATGGTTGTAAAATGCGTATGATGGAAAAACACCATCTTTTCAGCTATGATATTACTTCCTGAGCGCATTTGCTCCATCCACCAACTAAAGATATAGCGATCAAAGCTTCCTTTATCTGGTTCAGGATTGTTGTATCCAGGACTTAACCAACTTACACCAACAGCAGGATCTAGAGGTGGTGGAGGTTGTATTGCTGGTTTTAAAACATCATTTACTGCTTGTTGAATACTTTTCTGGGCAAAGCTATCTATTTCTGCTTTGGTAGGACCAAAGCCAATCCTGCGAAGCAGGTGAGCAGCTTTTTTTATTCCCAAACTTCCACTAGCGGGGCTTATACTCGGCATAATTGACAGAACAATGGTTGAACAAATTAAAAAACAATTTCAAAAGTAATAAAAATAAAATAGAATCAGAATTCTAATTTTAGCAAATTATTACATTTCAATTTTGCTCTGTCTCAATTTATTCTATGGCAAAAACTCATCTTAGTTAATTAAATTTTTGCTATTTGCTTGAAAATGAGTATATATTTATAACGAAGCTCTTACTTGCTCCACATCGCTTGCAGTTACTGCTGAAGCATTATTTTCAAAATTTTGACGTATGTATGTAAGAACTGCAGCAACTTCGTTGTTTTTTAGAAAATCTTGCGCCGGCATCACATTATTATAGCTTTCTCCATTTACTTCTATAGGGCCTTCTTGCCCATTTAAAACAACTTTTATCAATCTTTCTTTGTCGCCTTGCACCCAATCGGTATTAACAAGTGGCGGATACAAACCTTCTACTCCCGAGCCATCCGCTTGGTGGCAAACAAGGCAAAATTTATTATAAATGGACTTTCCTTCAGCCATAACGTCATTAGCCTCAGTTGGTTGAGCAGCTGTGGGCTCATTTGTTGGTGTAGAAGAACTTTCCTTTTGCCCAGGTCCGTTACAGGCATTCAAAATCAACAATACAATACTTAGCGATAAAAATCTGTGCATAATATTCATAATTCTGGTAAATATTTAGTACAAAAATGGGATATTTTAAGCTGACTTCAAACTGTTTATTGATGGACGTTTATAGCTAAGCTTAGTGAATTGACACTCAGCCCTTCGCCAATGGTTGCTAATGGTGCAGTTTTACTGGCCAACAAACAACTTTTGCTTAGGCTTACCTTCAGTCAATTTAATCAGAGCTCTTTTTATTAATCTGGTTTTCTCTTTAAATATAAACGAACCAAATAAAACTTATAATTCAAATTTGTTGTTTAACAATATCACCTCTATTCATATTTTTCATTATTCGTTCATTTCATGACCATTAAAAGTAAAGTCAGTGCGGTTGAGAGAGTTTTCAGCCAACTTGATAAAAAAATAGCTGGCTTACAAGCCCAATCTGGGCTACACTGCATAACAAATTGTGGATCTTGTTGTAAAAAACCTGATGTGGAAGCTAATATTATAGAATTTATTCCACTGGCTTATCATCTATACCTGGAAGATAAATTGGAAACTATGCTTGAAGAACTGAACACGCGCGATGAAGCTGTGTGTATTAATTTTACTCCATTTAATCTCAACAGTGGCAGTGGTTTTTGTAATCAATATGAGCATCGAGGATTAATTTGTCGACTCTTTGGCTATTCAGCTAGTAGAGACAAATTTGGTGAATACGTACTGGTTACCTGCAAATTGATAAAAGAATCACAAGCCACCATTGTAGAAAAGATTAATAATGACTTAAAGAAAGGTAAAAAAATACCTGTTATAAGTCAATATTACGAAAAGGTAAGACTTGTCGATTATAACCTTAGCGATCAATTATACCCCATTAATACAGCGATTAAAAAAGCTTTGGAATATGTTGCCATGTACTTCTACTATCGAAACCCAAAGGCTTCGTAATAGCTCAATAATCTAATTTATACCACTTTTGTATACATGGGAGGAAATAATTAAATTGCTTAATTCAGCATTACAGGCCAATGAGGTGACATAACCCTGGCGGTATCTACGTAGCTTATGATGGTATCTAAAACTTGAGGATGCTCATTGGCAATATTTTTTTGTTCTGCTAAATCTTCAACCAAATTGTATAGCAACCATTCTTTTCCCGGGGCCAACTTAATTGCTTTCCATTGTTTCCAGCGAACGGCTTGCTGAAATCCTTTTTCGTAAAACTCCCAATAAAGAAAACGATCTAACAATTCCGGTTGATCATTTCCATAAATAATTGATTTTACACTTACTCCATTAATGTTTTCAGGAATAGGAACTCCGGCTACATCAGCCAATGTAGGCAATACATCGGCAAAATACCAATAATTAGTACTATCTATTGCACCTTTAGGTATTTTAGGCGGATATTTCACAATCATTGGGGTACGAATGCCACCCTCGTAAAGGTCTCGCTTGTAGCCACGTAGCCGACCAGAACTATTAAATCTTCCTTCCCACCTGCTGGCAGCTCCATTATCGGAACAAAAGAAAATCATGGTATTTTCCTCAATACCTTCATCTTGTAATAATTGTACAATTTTGCCTATATCACGATCCATACGGGTGACCATGGCCGCGTATATCTTTTCTTTTTCTTCCCAGTCCTTATCGGCATATTCGCCCAGCGAGGGCACTACCAAATCACTATGAGGAATAGTATAAGGTAAGTAAAGAAAAAATGTAGTGTCGCTATTATTTTCAATAAATTGGAGTGCGAAGTCAGTAAACAGATCATGTACATAAGTTTCATCTTTTCCTTCAAGATTTCCTTTTAGTACTACTGAGTCCTGATTGTGCCAAACATACTTTGGATAATAAGTATGTGCATGCCGCTGATTGAGATAGCCGAACCACTGATCAAACCCTTGGTTATTGGGAATTCCTGAGGTTCTTGGTTCCCCTAGCCCCCATTTCCCGGTAATTCCGGTTACGTAACCCCCCTGCTTCAATACCTCAGCTACGGTTACATCTTTTGGTTGGAGGGGAAGTCTACCCTGCGGCGGTGTGCCGCCTACTTTGGCAAAATTACCTCGCACTGTTGTATGGCCTGTGTGCTGACCTGTCATCAATACACTACGAGACGGAGCACATACAGGCGCACCCGCGTATGCTTGAGTAAAACGTATGCCTTCAGCGGCAAGTTGATCTATATTATTGGTATTGATTAATTCACCACCGTAAGCACCTAAATCTGCATAACCTAAATCGTCGACCATTATAAATATAATGTTGGGCTTTTCAATATTGGCAGCATTGTTTTCATTTTTATCAGGCTGATTTTGACAAGCTGCAAACGTAAATAAAACAAAAAGAAGCAAAACAAAGTATTTCATAACTATGAGTTTATATTTGTAACAATGACGGATAAAGTTAGCAATTTTTTAAAAATCACAAAGAAAATGTTTATATGGATAGGCGGAGGTTTACTATTTTTTATAATAGCCTCTTTTTTAATTGGCTGGATTATTTCGGCACCAGGTTACAAAGGTCCAGTAAGCGATCATTTTGATGGTGCTATATTTAAAAACATGAATAATGTGCAAGCCAAAGGATTTGGTGATGTATTGAAATGGATGTTGCAAAGAGATAAGAAAGCATGGCATCCTACTCCGGATATACCTCCGGGTCCTGTTCCCAAAAACAACAGTGAAAATTTAACCATTACTTTTGTAAACCATTCAACATTTTTAATTCAATGGGGAGGCATAAATATACTTACCGATCCTATCTGGAGTGAACGAACCAGCCCTGTTTCATTTGCCGGCCCTAAACGCATGCGCCCCCCTGGTATCCGGTTCAAAGATTTACCGAAAATTGATGTTGTATTAATATCACACAACCACTACGACCACCTCGACTTACCCACTGTAAAAAAGTTGGAAAGGGAGTTTGCTCCATTATTTGTAGTGCCGCTAGGAGTAGATTTATTTTTAAAAAATAAAGGTATTACCAATATCACCGTTATGGACTGGTGGGAAGAGTTCTCCTATAGTAGCTTCAATATTGCTTGCGTGCCAGCCCAACATTTTAGCGGAAGAGGCATGGGTGATCGTGATCAAACTTTGTGGGCAGGCTATGTAATTATGCATGAGCAAAAGAGTATATATTTCGTAGGTGATACTGGCTATGGATCATTTTTTGAAAATATAAAACAAAAATATGCACCCATTGAAGTGGCGCTAATTCCCATAGGCGCTTATAAGCCAGAGTGGTTCATGTCACCAATTCATATATCTCCCAGCGAGGCAGTTAAAGTGCACAAAGAACTCGGCATTGGTACTTCCCTTGCCATGCATTATGGTACATTTCCATTGGCTGATGATGGTAAAGAAGACCCTGTAAATGATTTACAAAAAGCATTGCAAGAGCAAAATATTGATCCAGAGCATTTCGTGATATTAGAAGAAGGTAAAAGCTGGACAAAGCAATAAAAACTTTTTACGAATGTGCCTGCCTAGTAGTGACATATGTAATTTTATGCCACTTATAAACAGGCCTACCTTTAAAGGCAGGCCGGCTCACAGGTTTACATCAACTTCATTTTGTCAGGATCCCAATGCACAATTTTATCTTCAAAGTAGCTAATGTTTGCAGCAAGAGAGGGCGCTGCTGCTCTTAAGCCATAGGTTGCATCTTCTACTATTGTTGAGCCATCTCTAACTGCCGCAATTAAGTTTACCCAATGGTCGTATCGGTCATCATATCCTTCCGGCGCTTGATAGGTAACCTCATTTGGCTCTTGTAAATTGCCACTTACCGTGTAATACTTCTGCTTGTAAGCTTCAATAAATTCATTTCGCGTACTTTCCGGAAAGGTTAACAATGAATCATAGCCCCCGTACTCTGGCTTTTTGGGCATTGGGGTTTTCGATACTATTAAACTATTTCCTCTTAACAACATAGAACCCTCTGATCCAACGATCCTCAGTCCATTTTCTGTTTGACCACCTGCAACAAAATTCACTCTAATAGAAAGATTGAATGCCTGATGATTGGCCGTGGCTGGATAATCCATTAAAGCCATCATGATATCCGGCACATTTCTACCATCTTTCCAATAGCGTAAACCACCAGAAGCATAAATTTTATTGGGACCATTAGATTTTACTATATTATTAATCCATGAAATCAGATGCACGTACAGATCTCCGGTAATGCCTGTGCCATAATCCTGATAATTTCTCCATCGAAAAAACCTAACAGGGTCGAAAGCTACTTTGGGAGCATCTCCCAAGAATTGATTCCAGTCAATATTTTCAGGCGACGCGTCGGGTGGAATTGAATACTGCCAGGCACCCAAAGTTGAATGCCTATCGTATGCAGCATCAATCATTACTATATCTCCTATTGCACCTGATTTGTAAAGTTCATGCGCCCGCTGATGCACTATTGAGCTTACTCCCTGGCTACCAATTTGAATTGGAACCTTAGCTTTTTTGGCAGCGTCTATTATTGCATATCCTTCTTCAATTTTATGCACCATTGGCTTTTCAAGGTACACCGCTTTTCCCTTTTCCATAGCTTCAATGGCAATATGGTCGTGCCAATGGTCTGGTGTAGCAATTAGCACTACATCCACATCGTCCATGGCCAAAATATCTTTGTAATTTTTGGTTGTTTTTACCTGATTGCCAAATTCTGCTTTTACTTGCGTCAACCTTCCATCGTAAAGATCACATGCCGCTACTAATTCAACACCGGATACTTTTAAAGCAGTTCGTATGTTATAAAACCCAATAATGCCTGTACCTATGGCTGCCAATCTTACTTTATCATTGGCATTATAGTCTTTATTTTCAAGCGCGTGAGGTTGAGGATTGATGATGATTTTTTGTGCAGATGCCTTGCTACTAATAATGGAGGGTATAGCTATGCTACCACCTGCCAACTTTTTTATGAACCTTCTTCTGTTGTCTTTCATAATTCTAATTTTGGGATTAAAAGTCTAATATAAGGAAAAAGTTGAATATAAAATAAGTAGGTAACCGCAGCACGCAAAAAATTTCATTAGCAATGTAACTTAATTTAATGAATACACGTTAATTGTAATACGTACACCCATAATAGTAATACAATACAAAAAATAGTAGTAACTTTTTTTCATATATTTGGTAAATATTAAAGAAGCGTCAAGGTTAGGCGCTTTTTTTATTTGATCAATTAGATAGGAAAATAAATTTATTGGATTAAATAATCAGTTCCATACCTGCATATAATTCCTGCAAAAAATAGTTTAAAACTAATATCAGGTTAAAAAACAATTATTTTAAGATAAAAAAGTATCTTATTAAAATGAAGTTATTTCATGATTTTTAGTCACAGGGGTGAATACTATCAAAAAAGGCGCTATTTTTGTACTAAATTGATAAGATTAACATATAACCTAGTGAGAGTTAAAATAAAAAACTAATTAATTTATGATTGATACTAATAAAATTATTGAACTAATTAAATTAAAACAGCAAGGAGTTCTTATCAGGAATGTAGATACCGGAAAATTTGTAGATCCGCAACCGGGTGAATCTGGAAATTTTGAATTTGTAGATTCTTCCAAAATTGATGAGCTTATTTTACAAGAAGCAGTTGGTGACAAGGTAGGACAGAATGATCTTTTAGTTTTGCAAGTATTGAAAACAATACTAGAAAAGAAGTTGTCTCCTGTACAAGTGAATAACGTGAAGAAGAAAATGGCTGAAGGTAAAATTGGAACTCGACGCAGAAGAAGAACCAAAGCTGAAATGGAACAAGCAAAACAGCAACAGTAAAAAAAATCATAGAGGCAGCCTGAGCGCTGCCTTTTTTTATTTTACATATTTGGCAAAGCCGCCCCTTTCATCTTCAATAATTCCCTTGGGAAATACCACTGCAATTATTATTACTCCTGCAATTATCCCATTCCACATTACTTCAGGTTGATCAAAACCGTAAATAAATGGGCTTATAGCGATCCAAATTGCAAATAAGATATTAATAAATCTTAAAGTCCGCGCCACTTCTGACATACTAATAATAGTGAATGTAATAATTAGTGCGCCGATCAAGTGATTACTATCAGCCAGCGAACCAGAAAATTGTAGAGCCGATGGAGATACCATAATCCAAATGGCTATAAGTGTGATCAGGACTAAATTCCAAGGACGCAACAGCAAATCATGAACCATTGACTTCATTGTTACCTTCAAAACTACCTCAGGTTCTTCCTTATCTTTATGATCACCATCATCCATGGTGGAGCCGAACCAAAGAATCCGCCAAAGTGAGTTGCCCTTTTTCTTTTGCTGAATCATCATTTGAATGGTGGCCATTGCCTCATCAATGGTAAATGGTATCATGATGAGTGAAATACTAGCACTTGCAAGGCACAGCGAACACCAGCTTCCTACAGATAAAGGCTGTAAAATAATGAGTGTAATACTTACAACTCCCAGAGGGATAATTAAAATTGCAAAAATTAATACAACCCAGGGCATCGTACGCCAGCGGTGCGTTCCGCCTGCGTATCCAAATAATACATCAAGAATGTATGAAAAAGCACCTAAAGCAGCATCCGATACCGGAAAGGATTCTGAAACTTTTGAATTAAGCACATTTCTGGTACCGTCTCCAAAAAATGGATCCCATACGGTAGATATCATTTCCATTTGAAAAGCTCCCATATATCGAGCGATGAAAAAGCCCAACCAAGCCAGAAAAATCACCGGAATTCGTTGAGACCAAGATGATGGATTGTAACTCCAGCCTTGGGGAATGGAAGGCCCCGGCTGTGCAAATAATTTAATTCCCGGCTGGCGAGCGATAATAATACCAAAAGTGATTGCTAATGTACCAATGAAAAAATCGAGCAGGTAAGCAGTACTTTCTCTAACATGAAAAAGCAATGGTGCAATAAACAGCCAAATCCCCAGAAAAATAATTGCCCATTGTGCCCAAAGGTTGTATGGTTTTAGTGCCAGATAACTAAACAATACCAATAAAACGCCCACTATAATATCGTTCCATACCATCAGAGGTTGTTCATAATTGAAGGTCAACGGATTAGCGATCAGCCAAAAACCAAGAGCCATACTGGCAAAATATACCCAGGCAATTTTCTTGTGGTGCTTTTCATGTTCCAATTGCTTTTCTACCGTGAACATCTCCTTTTGTATAAAAAAGAGATTTTTGAAAGAGAGCTTCATTATAGATTAATGATTAAGTTAAAAAAATTGGGAACTTATAAAACTACAATTAGCAAAACTTGAATTTGTTTTACCTGCTGCCAAAGATTAATTGTCTATTTCTATCCAAACGGGTGCGTGATCGCTTGTTTTAAGCCATCCCCTCACGTGTTTATCTACCCCTGCAGCTTTGAGCATAGGTTTTACCTGCTTGCTTAGCAAAAAATGATCAATCCGTATTCCAGCATTTCGAGCATAGGCATTGCGAAAATAATCCCAATATGTGTAAATAGTTTCTTCCGGATATAGCTCTCGAATGGCATCTGTCCAGCCTTGAGCTAATAAATCATGAAATGCTGCTCGGGTTTGAGGTAAAAACAAAGCATCTTTTACCCAGCGCTCGGGTTTATAAGCATCGGCTTCGGTAGGGATCACATTAAAATCGCCGGTAAGAATAACAGGTATATCTTTCTGCAGAAGACTTTTTGCATGTTGGGCAAATCGAACCATCCAGTTCATTTTATAATCATACTTAGGGCCGGGAGCAGGATTCCCATTAGGTAAGTACAGGCAACACAACCTAATGCCTCCCACTTCAGCTTCAATAAAGCGGCTCTGCAAATCTTCATCATCGCCAGGAAGTACTCTTTGAATTTCTTTTACATCGCAATTTCGATATAAAAAAGCTACGCCGTTCCAGCTTTTTTGCCCATGCCAGATAGCTTGATAACCCGCTGCATTAATTTCCTCTAATGGAAATTTTTCCTGGGGCGCTTTTAGCTCCTGCAAACAGGCTACATTAGGTTTAGTTTCTTCCAGCCATTTTAAAAGAATTGGTAGGCGAGCATTAATTCCATTGACGTTGTAAGTTGCAATTTTCATTGGGTTCTTCAATTTGATTAAAAAATTAAGCTGCAAAAGTAGCTAAAAATATATATTGGTCAGAAATTAAAGCATGCTCTACAAATTAAACCGGCAAGAGTCTCACAAATAAAAGCTGCTCTGGATTCACTTTCTAACAATTACTTGAAATTGAGTAAGAAAGATTTCGATTTACCACTTTGAAAATGTTTTAAAGGAGTTTGTACTTAAAACGAAAAGCGCTATAAATCATTACCTCTAAATCAACGGCACCTCCTTGTAAATTTCGTGCTTTTTAAGTTTAGCTATGGGCATTTCTAACTTTGAGGCCAGTTTTTCCCAGAAATTACCTGACCCGCTGCTGATCGCTTATCTCAACACTGCCGACTTATTTTACCTCTTGAGTGTATAATTTTTTATTCTGATAGTAATACATCTTTAAAGTCTGAAATATTTAGAAATAGCAAAAATGAAGGGTACGAAAATAGCCAATAACCTTTTCAGCTACAGCATGTTGAAACTGGAAAATTAAGGTTATGAAACATTGGTATTTTGTATTTTTATTTATCTTCTTTTTTACAGCTACTGCTTCGGCACAGTCTGATAAGCTTACAGAGTTCAACCAAGAGAGATTGCAAATTAATAAAATTGGTATGTTGACCCTTGGTGGCTGGGCACTAGGCAATATTGCGGTCAATGGATTACTTACACGCAACGCGAGCGGTAGCACCAAGTATTTCTATCAAGGCAACATTTATTGGAACCTGGTAAACCTGGGGTTGGCCGGTTTTGGTTATTTTGCCGCCACCGGTAGTGATCCCGCTTCTTATAACTTGACGGAATCGCTAAAAGAGTTTTATAGTATTCAAAAAATACTCTTATTCAATGCCGGCCTCGATGTTGCTTATATTACCGGGGGCTTCTTTTTAAAAGAAAGAGCTAAGAATACAGCAACACGCCGCGATATGTTTACAGGGTTTGGCAATGCACTTATCTTACAAGGCGGATTTCTTTTGGCATTTGATATTGCCATGTTTTTAATTCACAATGCTAACGCTGACTTTTTAAATAATATAAGTTTAAGCTCCAATGGCTTAGGTATGGTAATTAAATTTTAGTCAGTTATAAATATACCCTCATCAGTAGGAACTAATTGTTACGGAAAAGCATTTTGGAAGTAAACATTGATGCTTAAAAATAAATTATTTTCTTTGTATGGCATTTTAGGTGGATGGGAAGTTTTGCTTATTATGCAGTGTTGATTTTTTTCGATGCCAAAAAGATGCCTGAATTGGCTCGTGGATTAGGTGATTAGGTAAAGACATTGGAGAATTGAAAGATGCTAGCAAAAATTTTAAAAAAGATCTTGAAGTATAAATTTAATTGGATTTAATGGTTTTAAAATGCAACCTCCTAAGTTGCATTTTTATTTTATTATCCTCTTACTCACTACATTAAATCTTACTGACAACAGAATTGCAGCTACTGTTAAACCAATTAATAAGCCTATCCAAATACCGTGTGGCCCTAGTCCGAGCCTGAATGCCAATAAATATCCAATGGGTAATCCTAAAACCCAGTAAGCAACAAGGGTAATGATCGTAGGTATTTTTACATCGGCCATGCCACGTAGTGCTCCCAAACCTATCACTTGTATACCATCTGAAACCTGAAAAAAAGCGGCTATGACCAAGAGCTGAGCAGCTAATTCTATTACCATTTCATCGTCGATGTATAACCTGGCCAAAAAATATCTGCCGGCAATAAATATTATGGCTGCAGTAGCCATTAAGGCTATGGACATGAGGTAACTGGTAAATCCGGCAGCCCTTAAAGTATCTTTATCTCTACGGCCCAATTGATTACCCACCCTAATGGTAGCAGCAGCGGCAATACCCGCGGCCAGCATATAACTAATAGAAGCAAGATTGATCGCTATTTGATGCGCTGCTTGCTCGTTTTCACCCAACCATCCCATCAATACTACTGCCATGCTAAAGGCACCTACTTCAAAAATATATTGAAACCCGGTAGGCAAACCAATAGATAATAGTCTGCGAAAGATCTTTTCATGAAATTGTTTTAACTGAAAAAAAGCAAGATATGGGCGATAAGCATGATTAAGAAAAACATAGGCGTTCATAAGCATGGCCATAAATATTCTGGACCCGAGGGTAGCCCAGCCTGCCCCCATAAGGCCCATTGCAGGTAATCCAGCCTTGCCAAATATTAACAAGTAGTTAAATAATATATTGAGTAAGTTGGAAAAAACAATGATGTACATTGCCTGCCGGGTTTGAGAAAGCCCTTCGGCAAATTGCTTCGAACTTTGAAAAAACATGAAAGGGATCAGCGAGAGACTGATCACCTGAAAATAAGGCATTGCCAAAGCTGCAACATCTTCCGGTTGATTAAGTAATTGGATCAATGGTGTGCCAAAAAACATAAATAAGGAGAACACAATACCCAAAACAGCATTGAGCAAAAAGCCGTGATTGAAAAACTGAGCTGCTTTCGGTTGATCCTGCTCACCATCTGCCAATGCTACCAAAGGGGTAATCGCCGAAGAAAAACCAATACTAAAAGTAAGCAGTACCACGAAAAGTCCATTGGCTAAACTGGCCGCGGCTAACTGAGCCGAACCCAGCTGACCAACCATGATACTATCCGCCACACCTACCATTACATGGCCCAGATGACCAAGCATTACAGGATAGGCCAAAAGCCAGTTTTTGCGCAAATGATCTTTAAAGTTTTGCCCCTGCCACATCAGAATTGTATCCCTTTAACCAGTGCCAGTTTCATCAAGCCCGAAATACTTAACGAATCAGTAATTTTACCCTGCATCACCCACTGTAAGGCCTCAGTTAATGTCAGTTTTTTTATTTGTAGCGCTTCCGTTTCATCAAATTCAGTGGCCTGCTGCTCCAGCCCCCGGGCAGTGAACACGAAACCCTCCTCATCCGTAACCGAATTACTGGTATGAATTCGCAATAACATTTCCCACCTTTGAGCTACCAAACCGGTTTCCTCTTTCAGCTCCCGTTTAGCCGATTTCAAAATATCTTCATCAACAGGACCGCCTCCCATGGGTATCTCCCAGCTATAGGCATCAAGGGTGTAGCGGTATTGTCCTACTAGCCAGGTATTGCCGTTTTCATCGATAGGAATAATACCAATCGCTTTATTTTTCATCAGCACCTTGCCATAAATACCTTTGCCTCCTGTGGGATTTATTACCCAGTCTTCTTCAAGGATAATCCATGGATTTTCATAAATCTTTTTTGAATTGATTTTTTGCCAGGGGTTGTCATGCTCGTTTATCATGCTGCAAAGCTAATAAAAATGAACAAGCGATTCCGTTATAAAATTTGAGATAACCTCAATTATGCTTTTTTGGGGAATTTCCAACTATCGGCATAGTGTTAGGTAGTAAGCAATATTATTACTTGCCGAGTAAACTATTTAACAATTGTTCTATTTGAGATTGCTTATCACTATTTTGCTTTATTATAACCGAATTAATCTTATTATTTTTTTCTACTACTATACGTCCAGATCCTTTTGGGACTTGACCTTTAATTTGAATTGAGGTATCAGCAATTGTTTTATTAAAGAGGGCAATTATTTTCTTATAGTCTGATTCAGAAATTTTTGATTTTTTATATTCTCCACCATCATAGAAACCGCTCGAACTTAAGGCTGGATCTATTGGCTTATATTCTAATGTTTCTTTGGATAATATATAGGTATTAGCACTTCCATCCATATATTTATAGGTTGCTTGAAGCTCTTTGGTACAACTTGAATTTGCTAGCATAATAGTAAAAATAAAGATCAATAGTAATGTTTTTTTCATATCTTTTTGTTGAAAAATTGTAATTTTTTTCTCACGGCTCTGACATGAGTATGCTTTAGTTTATCAATAAATTCCACAAGTATAAAATGCCAGTGAAAATTTTGCGTAATTAGGCGAGAGTAAGCAAATTACTTATGTTGAATTTAAGCCTTATCTTTAATCAGCATAGAATGAACATTCATTTTAAAATTACAAATAATGAAATACTTAGTAAAGCTACAGAAAAATTCTGACCTGGAGAAGCAAACAGGTCTAAAATAGGTATCAGCTTTTAAGGTTTGAAGATCAATCGGAATAAAACCACACGGCTCTACCAGATCAAATAAAATACAGTTTTGACACCAATGAAAACAATTGTAGAGGAACCTTTTGCCCGTCATCTTAAAAAAAACATGATTTCAATTCTTATTGGAGTTTTTTTTGTTTAAATCTTAAATAATCAGCGATTATTTACTCATTCTTAAAACTCATACAAAGCTAAAAACTACTGCTAAGTTAGTTTTTTATTCTCATGAGGCACAACACTCTCAATATCGAGTATATACATGAGTTTTCGTATCATAATTAATTAATGTTGTAATGTACAAGTCGGGATAGAATAGCGGAATATTCTGCATACCCTCCCCCCCATCGATCCGTGCTGACAGAATTCTTCGCCAATTGGCAGGCTCCTCATTCTTTGGATAGGTTGGACCCTGAGTATCGGGACACCATCTGGAAATCATTGGCAAATTACTATAGTGATAATACTACTTCCCAATCTTTTCGGCTTGCGAGGAAAAATGGTCAGCTTCTCTAAGCGTACAGAAAAGTAGGCGATTACGAAGCATCACACGTATGGTAAAAACGCAAGTTTGAAAAGGAGCCAATAAACCTTGATATATGATATTATTACTATCTACCTGCTGGCTTATTCTTCAATAAATTTTTTTTATGAATAACAGCACTTCGCTGTTTTTCTTTTCAGAAACTAAGCTAAGCGTCTGTTAGTGACTATCTTTTTGCCTTTTTACCCCAAGTAATGGTTGCGCAACCGAAGAACAGTTTTTGGTAGTTGCTGTCGAGTCCGTTTTTAAGTAGTTCTTTATGAAAACCCTCACAGTTTCCAAATTTCGAAGTGTAGATTCCAAGCATTTTATAATCTTTGGAATTCCCTTGAAATAGAAGACCTATAAGCGGAATTATCCATTTCAGATAAATCATGTAGAAGAACTGAAGTATTCGATTAGATGGAACTGAAATTTCAACGAAGGAATAAGAACCACCTGGTTTTAAGATCCTTGAAAGTTCACTCGCTAATTTGGAATGTTGTTCTGAGTTAAAAGTCTTGAGTCCAAATGATGATACAATAAGATCAGCAGCGTTTGGTTCGATTTTATTGTTCAAAACATCCTGTTGTAGGATGTTGGCTCGTCCATCAACTTTTTTCTTATTCTTACTAGCAATGCTGTTCATATTTTGTGATATGTCAACTGCATTGATTTTTGAGAAGTTGAGCTTAGATCTCTTGATAGTAGGCCAGAGTTCTCCCATTCCACTCATAAGATCGTAAATGACCTCCGAATTAGAAGTTTTATCTATCTTATCAATGCATACTTTTCTCCATCGTTCTGTAAATCCGAAAGAAGAGATGTAATTGGTTAATCCATATGTCGACGACATGGAATCAAAAAGTTCAGATACATATTTTGTATTGTAAATCGATTCCTTCTGCATTTCTTCTATTGTCACTAACGTTCAGCACATTTGCTGCAGCTATGGCTGTGAGTTGGCCTTTAAGCGCCTATGGCATAAATTTCGAAAGAAGATAAAATAGACACCATACTGGATAAGACAGTATCCTATGATAACTGTATTAACAACATAAGCATGAATAATTGAAGGTTTCATTTTTCAGGATATTCATGAAACCTTCAACGTGTATTACCTATTTATCCTAGCAAACCATTGATTAGGAACACTGCAGCGAAAGCTACAATCGCGTACAATTCCGGAAATACAGCCATGATGATGGTGTTACCAAATACATCGTTGCCGGAGCCAATACTATCAATACCGGCAGCACAAACCCGCCCCTGGTAAATCCCTGATAGCAGGCCAGCTAAACCTAAAGCAATACCAGCGCCTAATACACCAGCTCCCTGAAGCATGGTGATGTCAGTAGTAAGCCAATCCTGCATAAAATAAAATCCGGCAAAACCATATAATCCCTGCGTACTTGGGAGGGCGCTTAATGTTAAATAAGACCCGAAAGCATCCGAACGTTTTTTTAATGCTCCTACTGTTGTCATTCCTCCAATGGCCGTACCTATTGCACTACCAATTCCAGATAGTCCAATCATCAAGCCAACTCCAATAAAGGCTAATACTAAAGGCAATGAATTCGTTGTTTCCATAATATATTTTTATTTATTTTCTGTAATTATTTTTTTTCTAAATGGTTGATAAGGTACGCCACCACCTTTGAATTCGGCATTGTTATAAAACTCTACAAAAGTTAACCTCAAAGGATGTACAAATGAACCAAGAGTTGCCAGAAACAGGTTTAAACTGTGGCCGATGATTAGAACCAATACACCTAGCAAAATATACACTAAACCTCCGGCCCCTATTATCTGACCGCCGATTTGATTTACCACCAAACCTAATACAGTTGAAGCCACACCCATGGCAAACAATCTAATATAAGACAATGTATCTCCTAATAGCCCGGTGGCAATATTGTAAAGCGGTAAAACACCACCACCTAAACGTTTAGCTAATGGGATTTCCGGATCATGAAATAAAAGTACAAGTGCAATACCAATATACACCGCAATTTCTGCCACGGGTACATAAACTGCTAAGGCTGTGACATCCTGCATTCCTCCCAGGAACAAAATTATTAACCCGGCAACCAGTAGTAATTTACCCACGGAACCCAGGGCGTGCCATACAGAATCATATTTTAATTTTCGAATTATTGAAATAATTATGGCTACAAAAATCTGGACTACGCCAAGCAAAAGCGCCACATTGAAGGCATTGAATACGTAATCCTGGTCATCGGGGATCAGGATAAATTGGCTCAAATAATTGAATAAGGGTATATCCTGATTTTCTACAATAGGGATTCCCAATACAGTTCCTGATTTAATGATACCTAATGCCATACTCACCAAACCTAATATCACGCCCATATTAAAAACCAGTTTGTTTCCTTTTAAAAAAGTATACCGGCCGATGATGGTAATGATTAAAAGTATTAACCCGTACCCGGCATCGCCCAGGCAATAGGCAAAAAAGATGGGATAAAATACGGCAATCATCGGGGTGAGATCCAGCTCGTAATAGTTAGGCAATTGAAATATTTTGGTGATGCTTTCAAAGTTTTTGCTGAAATCATCATTTTTCAGGATCACTGGTATTTTATCGCCTTTTTGGGGTTTTTCTACTTGGTAAGTTATTTTATTTTCATTAAGATAACTGGTAACCTTATGCTCGATATCAATGGGAAACCAGCCAAACAAATGTAGCACCTTTCCCTCGGCATATTGCTTGTAGCTGCGTTGTGTCTCCAGGTAGTCAATTTTTTCCTGGAGCGCTTCCTTCTGCTCAGCAAAGGATGTAATTAATCCTTTAAAAGATACTATTTGATGAATGGTGGCAAGTCTCTGCTTTTCTTTTTGCTCAAGCTTTTCACTAATGTCAGCGGAAGTAAAGCGGGGTAGCGTTACGGTATCAAAAGGCACTTCATGTGCTTCATCTTTTTCCATTACCAAAATATGATAATAGCCTTTTTGCTTGCTGATAATTTCATGGGACACAGATGCCAGGTCAGCAGACTGGTAAGTTTTTTTATTGGTCTGATAAAATCTGAATTTTACTCCCTTCTCTTCCAGCCTTTCAATATATTGCCAGCTAAAATCACCCCATGGTTCCAATAGTTGACGCTGCTTTTGCAGCAATTCTATTTCCGCGTCTATTTTATCCAGCTTTTCTTTGAGGCCAAGTATCTGATTTCGAGCCTCTTCGCCAGATGCATTCTTATCTTTTGGTTGATCGGTTTCAGTGGCAAATTTCTCAATCAGATTAGTTGCCCGTTGATATTTATTTTGTTCCTGCCGCAGGTTTTCCAGCTCTTGACTATCCACTTTTTCTGTTTCCAGGTGTATTACCCCAAGTTCCTGCAACTTTTCGGTTATTGTTTCCCGCTCTTTGTGAAATACCAGCAACGATATTTTTCTCATGGTTGCTTTCATGCCACTTCCTCCTTTTTTTCACTTCGTTGTTTCACAATTTTCTGAGCGGCTTTTTCCAGGTTTTCCTTGTCCTCGAGAAAGCGCTTTACTTTACGAATGGCTTCCCTGTATTGTGGAATCTGCACTTTTTCATAAAGGTTTACTTTTTGTGTAGTTTTTTTACGAGCATAGGTAAGTATTTCAAATTGCTGCTCCACGGCTTTCATTTCAACCCGAAGCTTCAAAATTTCTTTCAACAGTTCAATGCCCAATGGCACCCAGGCCGGTTGCCGGGCAAGATTAATTTCGGCAATTTTGAATTTTACTTCTTTTAGAATCGGTATCCGAACACCGGCAATATTTTTACTGAAGATGTCTTTCTTTTCAATGCGCAAGACTTCCGGAAATTCTATCCACAGTCGGTCCAGATCATCAATTGCTTTCAGCAATTCGTTCAGTTTGGCTTTTACTTCATTCAATTTATCAGCCGCTTTTTTTACTTCCAGGCGCAAGGCAGTCTCCTTACTTTTCAGGGTAGGCAACGCCTTTTCCCGGATATTAAGCTGTTTTTGCAGTTGCTGTATCGCTGTTTTATTGTACTGGACTTTAAGGGCCATATTTACTTACTTCTTTTTCCAGAATTTTTCTAACATCTCATCTTTTATACCCACCTCGTGTCTTTCAAAATGTTCGGAAAACAACTCCCAGGCAGTGTCCAGCATTTCATCTACTTTCAGGTTTACATCAATTGCCAGCAAGCGATTGGAGTAAGCTTTGGCAAAAGCCAGGCAACGGTTATCATATTCAGTAAGATCAAAACCATTCTCCTTTTTAGTACGGGCATTATTGGCATCCGCAAAAAGTCGCACGCCCGCGTTCATCACTTGCGGGTGGTCTTCACGGGTTTTTTTGCCTTGCACGTTTTGTTTTAACCTGGAAAGACTGCGAAATGGATCCACGATGGTTTTACCTACATCCGGATCACGACGCAGAAATAACTGCCCCTCGGTGATGTAACCGGTGTTATCCGGAATGGCGTGAGTAATATCTCCTTCATTTAAGGTTGTTACCGCAATGATGGTGATAGAACCGCCATGAGGATATTGAGCTGCTTTCTCATAAATCTTGGCCAAATCACTGTAAAGTGAACCGGGCATGGAATCCTTGGAAGGGATCTGGTCCATTTTGTTGGAAACAATAGCCAGGGCATCGGCATAAAGTGTCATATCAGTAAGCAGCACCAGCACCCTTTCCTTTTTATCATCGGCAAAGTATTCAGCCGCGGTAAGCGCCATATCCGGTATCAGCAATCGCTCTACCGGTGGATCTTCCGTGGTATTGATAAAAGAAACGATCTTGTCCAGCGCACCGGCATTAGTAAATTTATTTCGGAAAAACAGGTAATCGTCATTGGACAACCCCATACCGCCTAGTATAATTTTATCAGCTTCAGACCTTAAAGCCACTTCGGCAAGTACCCGGTTGTAAGGCTGGTCAGGATTGGCAAAGAAGGGTATTTTCTGACCGGTTACCAAAGTATTGTTCAGGTCGATACCGGCAATACCAGTGGTAATAAGTTCGGATGGTTGTTGTCTTCGCACAGGATTGAGCGATGCGCCACCTATTTCACGCTCCTCCCCTTCTATTTCAATACCTTCATCAATAGGATCGCCATAGGCATCAAAAAAGCGACCGGCCAGTAAATCTCCTACTTTTAAAACCGGCGGTCTACCCAGGAATACTACTTCTGCCTCGGTGGAAATCCCTTCAGTTCCGGGAAAAATTTGCAGCGTTACCTCTTTGCCTATAATTTTTACTACCTGGGCTGGTTTGCCATCTACCAGCGCCATTTCTTCGTAACCTATGCCTTCGGCCTCCACGGTACAAGTGGCCTTGGTAATCTGGGTAAGCTTGGTATAAATTTTTTGAAAAGCTTTAGTCTGCATTGATTGTACTCCTTTCTTCCAGGTTTGACCTCAATTCTGATTCGTATTCTTTAAATTTATCTGACTCAAATTCGGAATAGTTCATTTGCTTTAGCTGGTTGATTTGTTTTTTGAAAAAATCGCTTACTTCTTCAAAGTTTTCAAAATCGAATGCTGCATCGCAAATCTCCAACACCATATTAAGCATATATTTTTGACGTTCCATGGGTGAGTTCTGGTCTATTTTATCAAATGCATCTTGTTGCAAAATTACGTTATCAATTACTTCACTTTTCCAATATTGCACGTGATAATCAACAGGTACGGCATCATCTCCCAGAATGTTGATCTGGTCATAAGCCTCTACTCCACGAAGTATGATATCTTTTGATTTATCTATAGAAGCAATCCAATTTTTCTGAATATTATCATTGGCCCACTCTTCAAACTCGGGGTATTCCAGGTATTTGCTGTAAGAATCAATAGGCTCAATAGCCGGATAGCGCTTGGAGTCGGCACGTTTTTGTGAAAGCGCGTAAAAGCAGCGGGCTACTTTCCGGGTGCTTTCAGTCACAGGTTCTTTCAGGTTACCACCGGCTGGAGATACTGTTCCGATAAAAGTGACCGAACCTGATTTACCGTTATTTAAATAGGTAAAACCTGCTCTTGCATAAAAGTTGGCAATAATGGCTGAAAGGTCCATGGGAAATGCATCCGGTCCGGGAAGCTCTTCCAGCCTGTTGGACATTTCGCGTAAAGCCTGTGCCCATCGGGAAGTAGAATCTGCCAGTAGCAACACTTTCATGCCCATGCTGCGATAGTATTCTCCCAGCGTCATGCCCACGTAAACGGAGGCTTCACGGGCGGCCACCGGCATGTTGGAAGTATTACAGACAATGGTAGTTCGCTCCTGCAGCTTGCGGCCGGTACGCGGATCTTCCAATTCAGGAAACTCGGTAAAAATTTCCACCACCTCGTTGGCACGCTCTCCACAGGCAGTCATTATAATGATATCGGCATCGGCATTTTTGGCCAGGGCATGCTGCAACACGGTTTTTCCGCTTCCGAATGGCCCGGGAATAAAACCGGTACCACCTTCAGTAATCGGGTTGAAAGTATCGATTACTCTTACCCCTGTTTGCAATAGCTGGACCGGGCGAGGTTTATTTCTATAATTAGTGATAGGCAATTTGATGGGCCATTTTTGAATCATGGTCACTTCCATATCCTTACCGTTTTCATCTTCTATTACCGCTATTTTATCTTCAATGGTATATTCACCGGCCTCAGCCAGCCACTTCAATTTGCCTTTGGCTTTAAATTTAAAAGGCACCATTATTTTATGGTCAATCCAATTTTCCTTTACATTGCCCAGCCAGTCGCCACCGGTTACCTCGCCGCCAACATCGGCTAATGGCGTGAATTCATATTTTGTTTCTTTGTCCAGGGCAAAGGTGTACTCACCGCGCTCCAGCAGCAATCCTTCCATTTTATCCAGGTCATTCTGCAGACCATCGTAATTTTTTGAAAGGATGCCGGGCCCGAGCGTCAATTCAAGCAAAGCTCCGCTAAACTCTACTTCGCTACCAGCCTTTATTCCCCGGGTAGATTCGAATACCTGCGCGTAGGCAGTATTACCTGTTACCCGTATTGTTTCTGCCATCAATTTTTTACCCGCGTGATGCACGAAGCAAATCTCATTTTGCCCTATAGGGCCATCTGCTTCTATTAAAAGCAGGTTAGATATTATAGACTTAACTTTACCTTTGGTCATCTTCTGTTTGCAATATTTTATCTGTCAATTCTTCCAATCGTTTTTTTCCGGCTTCCGGCTGTAAATCCATCCATCTTTTCACCATCAGCAATTTTACCAAATAGGCAAATAATTTATGTCGGTTGAAAAATGAAAAGCGGGTGGTTTCATCCAGGAACTCCCAAATAATTTTTTCAAATGTTCGCTCCAGTTCATAGCCTTTTTTCTCCTCAAATTTACCATTTAGGCTCTCCATGAATAGGTATTGCTGACTAAGGCCAAAATCGGAGGAGGTGTTTTTTAATAATATCTTGTTAATGTCAAAATCCTGGTTGAGGTGGCGGGCTAATTCATAATCAAAGTAGCGGGAGTTGTAAGCGGCCTTGATATTGTTGAGCCGGTAGAGAAAATCGTAGTATTCTCTAATAAAATCATCATCCTGCTGTATAGCCGCTTCAAAGAGGTAGTCGTTGAGTCTGGTTTCCAGTTCAGTTAAACCTGTAGCAGACAAATTTTCCGCCTGTTCATCCAAAAATTTTATCATGTAAGCAGGTAAGCCATCGGTACTTTTGTGATAGCTGGCTATGGTGTCTTCACTCACTGTTTCCGGCTGTACATGAAATGGATAAGGCGAGGGACGGTCAGTTTGATGAGCAATGGAGCGAATAAGATTTTTGTTGTCGTGCGGATAAATCAAGAACTGGCTCAGCGCAAACTCGTGCCCGGAAAGATTATCCCTGATAATGCCGAAAATTTCGTCAAAGTCAATTTTGTATTGTTCCTGTGCAGGTAACAATTCGGGTAAACCGGCCAGTAGATAATAATAATCTTTCATAGCCTATTCCTTTTCGAATACTATCTTTTGTGCCCGTTCCTTAAGTAGCGGACTGAAAAATGCTTCGAAATCCTTTTCAGTAAAGGTTATTTGATAAGCATTGCCTTCCTGGCTTATGCGAAATCCTTTATCCAGGCGTGGACTTGTTTTTACTTCAAGGTTTTTCACTTCTTTGCGAATGCTATTCTCAAATGCATCGCCCAACTTTTTCTGCAGATCTTCCGATAAATAAAGCTCAACGCCCTGGTCCTGCTTCCAATTTTTTATGGTTTCCAAAATGATTTGCTTAAGGAAATCAGCATCGGCAAAAAGCTTTCCGGTACTTTCGCCCAATATTCTACTTGATAGCAATTCTTTGATGCTTTGTTTGAGCTGACTTACCGCCTGCTGGGCTGAAAGCTTAATCTCTGCCTCAGTGTTTCTTTTCAGCTGAGCCGCTTCATCCTCAGCTGATTTCTTGATGTCAGCAGCTTCCTTTTTGGCGTTTTCAACTATTTGAGATGCCTCATCTCTGGCTTTTTGCTTTACCTCTTCTGCTTCCTGATTGGCTTTTTCTACTCCCTCCTCGTATATTCTTTGGGTTAGGGTTTCAATGTTGTTCATAGGTCCTGTTGATAAAGGATTATAGTATTACTTTCACGAATCAAATTTGGTTAATTAACCTCACCAAAACAAGTTTGTTTAAAGAAAAACACTCGATATAATAATCTAATTTATACTTGATTCTCAAGAAATAGTGAAAATGAATTTTTATAGAGCTGTTGCAAAATATAAATCGCCCATAGCCGCATTTTAAAGTAGCATTTAGAATAAAAATATGAGTATGCTAACATTATTTAGCTTCACTGGTTCTTATGTAATATTTATATCACAAACAAAATTTTTTTAGCTATCAATAGATTTAAAAAATATAGTCTCAAATTTCTTAGAGTTCTTACCTATATTATTGTTTCAATAATTACTTTAGTGCTGGTTATTTTTGCGGCTATACAAATTCCCAGGGTGCAGGAATACCTTTCTCAAAGAGCAGAGAACTTTTTAGAAGATAAAACCAACACTGAGGTATCATTGGATGCCATTTACCTGACCATTCCCACGAACTTAGTAGTAAAAGGCCTGTACATTGAAGATCAGCAAAATGACACGTTGGTTTACCTGGGAAAACTGGATGTAAACATCGACATGATTGCTTTGCTTTCCAGTGAAATTAATATCGATAAACTGGGACTGTACCATACCAGGGCCAACTTGGTAAAAGCCGGCCAGGATTCCACCTTCAATTTTCAATTCATCGTCGATTCTTTTTCTTCCGGAGATTCCACACGAACTCAGCAAGAAAAAGTACCCGCTGATACCACTCAAGATAAAGGAAGTAGCTGGACATTTTCGGTAGATGATATCGTGCTGGATGACATACAATTCAATTACCAGGATTCATTAGGTGGTACTTACATGCAATACCTTGTAGGGCTTCTCAGCTTAAATTTGGGTGAGTCGGACCTACAGGCTATGGATTTTAAAGTTAATGATCTGAATCTGGAAAATACCGAGGGTTACTACACGACAACAAAATATACGCCTCCTGATACTTTGGTGGAGGAAGACACTACCAAATTTGACCTGGCTATCGATGAAGTTTCTCTTGCCAATGTACTTTTCAAAGTTAATGATAGTATCTATCAGCAGGAAATGATATTTGACATAGGGAAGGTAAAGATAGATGCTGAAGAATTTAGCCTGGCTGACCAGGTAGTTGCAATAAATAACCTGCTACTAGAAAACAGTAGTTATACTTATTATAAGAAGGAACTCACGCAGGCCGATGTTTCAAGAATTGCCGAAATAGAAGCAGATACAATTGTTAGAATTGACGAGGATGAAGATTCGGATGACGCCTGGCGGATTACCGCCAACAATGCTGATTTGAATCATAACCAATTTACCTACATTGACTATAATGAAGATTACAATCCTTCCAGTATTGATTACGATCATTTGGTAGTAACGGATATCAATTTGGCCTTACGCAATATTATGTATCATGGTATTCAACTGCAAGCCAATTTGGCATCCTTCTCATTTAAAGAGCAAAGTGGCTTTGAACTTGAAGAACTTTCCGCTCAAATAAGTATGGACAGTACCGAGGCCAGTTTGCAGGATTTGGTGTTCGCGACACCCAACAGTACAATTCAGCACCAATTAACACTACAATATCCTTCCATGGAGCAAATCAGCAACCTGGATCAATTGCAAATGGATATAAACCTGCAAGACTCCCGAATAAGTAGTCGTGACTTAAATTATATTATTCCTGATTTTGCCAGTATGCTTCCCAAGCCTGAGGTACTACCGTTTACAATAGATTTTGATGCTAATCTGGAGGGAAGCGTACAACGAATGCAGATCAACAGGTTATATGTACGCACGTTGCGGGATACACGTTTTTTCGTGGAGGGTATGGTAGGTAATGTGATGGACCCTGATAATATTTATGCAGATATCAACCAAAGGCTCACTACCAGCGACAGAGACCTGCGCAGCCTGATTGTACCGGATAGTGTAACCCTGGATTTACCAGGAGAAATAACGCTTAACAGCGATATAAAAGGTAGAATGGAGGAACTGGTTGCCAATTTGCGACTGAATACAAGCCGGGGCAATATGCAATTAGATGCCACTACATCTCCCGGCGAACAGTTTTCAGTTCAGGTAGCCATAAATCAGGTGCAAGTGGGGCAAATAATCAATAACGATAGCCTGATCGGTCAGGTAACTGCCAACTTATCAGCCGAGGGTAAAAATTTTGATTTTGAAAAAATGATAGCCAGCATTGAATTGCAATTAGACAGTGTGCAATTTAACCAATATGAATATCAAGACCTGAGTTTACAAGGCAAATTGGCGCAACAAGTATTCAATGGTGAATCTCACTATAAAGATAAAAATTTAAATTATGATTTTGATGGCAAGGTAAGTTTTGATCCTGATGATCCGCTTTATAATTTCAAATTAGATCTAAAAGGGGCTGACTTAAAGGCATTGAATCTGGCTAAGGAAGAAATCGTAGTATCAGCCAATTTAAATAGTAATTTGAACGGTATTAGTCTCAATAATCTTAATGGCGATATTGGCATTAGAGATGTAATAGTGGTAAAAGAAGGAGAAAGCTACCGGATGGATTCATTAATCTTTCTTTCTTTTACTGAAGAGCAAAAGTCTGATTTATCGATCAATTCCGATTTTTTTGATGCGGAATTTAAAGGCACCATTAATTTGGCAGATTTGGCGCCAGCTATCAAAAGCCATATCAACCGATTTTATGATTTGCAAAATCCTGATATAGAAGAACCATTGCAAAAGCAAAACTTTGAATTTAACATCGATTTAAAAAACCCGGAATTATTAACCGAAGTTCTGGTGCCTTCGCTGAACAAATTTGTACCTGGCTCTATAGAAGGAGAATATAATAGTAATGAGGGAGCCCTCAATATCAACATATTAATTCCTGAAGCTGATTTTGGCGGTATAGTATTAGACACGCTTACATTTTTTGTAAATTCGGATACCTCACAGCTCAACTATGCCATGAGCGTTGCTCGCATAAGCTTGAGCCAATACGAAATAGCCAACTTTGCTGTAGTAGGTGAAGTGGCAAATGATGTAATAGAAAGCCGGTTTCAGGTAACCGACGTAGCACGTGAAGTTCAATATACATTGGGTGGTGAAATTGCCAGTGTTGAAGGTGGTTTTCGATTTAAGCCGGATACCAGCAACATTTTATTGAATTATAAAAAATGGAACTTACCCGGAACCGCCTCCATTCTATTTGGGGCAGGGCCAATTTATATTGAAGATTTTAGACTGCACAGAGACCAAAAGGAACTTAAATTTATCACCGAAGTAGAAGGTAATGACTCCACATTAGTAGCGGAAATAAAGCAATTTAACTTAAAAACTATAGCGGCATTGTTTGAAGATAATTCTGAAGTATTGAGTGGAACTACTAATGGTGTTTTTCAATTTGGTTTGAATGAAGACGACCTAATGCTTACTTCTGATATGACAATCGATAGTCTGGCCGTATTAAATAGTCATCTTGGCACTTTAAATTTGGTTGCTTCCCGGGGTTCCTCCAATCAATTTGATTTGGAAGCTTTATTAGAAGGTAATGGCAATGATATCGAGATAGTTGGTGACGTTGGTTCTAACAATGGTACCACGGCTTTAGATTTAACCTTAAATATGCATAATCTAAATCTAGAAACTTTACAAGGCCCATTGAGTGGAGTTTTAACTAATCTTACCGGAGGCATGGAAGGGCAGATATCTGTTGGAGGTGCAGTTTCTCAATTAGATATAGATGGTTCTCTTAACTTTAAAGAAGCCACTTTTTTAGTAGATTATTTGGGTGCTGAGTTTAGTTTAAATAATGAAATGTTGCAATTTACCAATGAAGGTATCGTGCTTGATCAATTTGAAATTACTGATAGAAACAATAATCTAGCTACTATTGACGGTTCAATTTTAACCAGCAATTATCAAAATTTCCAATTTGATCTTGAAATAAACACCAACAATTTTACTGCCTTAAACTCTCAGGAAAGACCAGATGCATTGTATTATGGCCGAGTAGTGATAGATAGTGATATATCCGTTTCAGGTAATCTGAATCAGCCAATAGTAGACATGAGCGTAGATGTATTAGAAGAAACTGATTTAACCTATGTGGTACCTAAAGGAGATGCAGCTGCTGCAGAATACGAAGGCATCATCAGGTTTATTGATGTACAGCAATCAGTAAGTGACATTATCGCGCGAGCTCAAAAACAAAGTGTAGATACTGTTACTTCTCAATTTACAGGCATGGATTTGAGTGCAAATATTGAAATTGCACCAGGAGTAGGGCTAAAAGTAGTGATTGATAATGTAGCGGGCGATTATTTATCTGTAACCGCTGCCTCGTCTGACTTAAGTCTGGCCATTGACCCTTTTGGAAATATTAATCTTACCGGAGTATATGAAATTCAGGATGGCCAATACCAGCTGACCTTTTACGAAATAGTGAGCCGTAGTTTTAATTTACAAGAAGGAAGCACAATACAATGGACAGGCAATCCACTGGATGCCAATATAAATATAACCGCTGCCTATACGGTAGAGGTTAACCCGCCTTCGCTACTGGAGGTAACATCAAATGAAAAAGTGCCGGTTTCTGTATTATTGAACATGCAAGGAGAATTAATGAGCCCGATAATTAACTTTGATATTGAAGTGCCACCTGGAACTACTGGTGAAATTGCTAATTCAATGAGTAATTACCTGCAAACGCAAGTGGTAACGCAGGAAAGTGAATTAAACAAGCAGGTTTTTTCTTTATTGGTATTACAGCGGTTTTTAGAAAATGACCCATTTGCCGGAGGTGGTGGAGGTATAGCCGCCTCGGCTCGATCTAGTGTAAGTAGCTTTTTGACCCAACAACTTAATAATTTATCTGCCAATATAAAAGGTGTTGATCTGTCTTTCGATTTGGAGTCGTATGAAAATCAAGAAGGCGGTGGTAATAACTTAATAGGCAGGACACAGCTTGAAGTTGCCTTATCCAAAAACCTGTTTGATGATAGGTTGAGGGTAAAAGTAGGTGGTAATGTAGAGTTGCAAGGAAACGATCAAGGCGTAAATACTCAGCAAAACAGGATAAGTGATTACCTGGGAGACATATTAGTAGAATATAAATTAACTGAAGACGGAAGGTTTCGGTTAGAATTTTTTAGACAGGACGATTATGAAGCGCTCAACGAAGCATATATAATTGAAACGGGTGTTGGTATCATTTTTCAAAGAGAATACAACGAATTGAGCCAATTATTTAAAAAACCCGAAGAAGTGGAGTTGGAAGACGAAGAAAAATAAATATGAGCAAAGTCAATTTTTTTAATACATTTTTATTGTGCATTTTAATTTTTGCTAGCTGCACCGGTACAAAAAAGCTACCTCAAGGCACCCGATTGTATACCGGAGCAGAAATTGTATTTGATACTGAAGAAAAAATCCCTAAAAAAGCTTATCTAAAAAATGAATTGCGTACCCTATTAAAACCAGATCCCAACGGAGAAATATTTGGTATGCGACCAGGTGTGTGGTTGCACAATATTACCCGCGATACCTCTAATAATAAAGGGATAGACGCCTGGATTAACAGGAACCTGGGTGCGGAACCAGTACTGATGAGAGAAGTAAGGCCCCGAGCTACCAGCACTACCCTACGAAGTCAGCTTTTTAATAGTGGGTATTTTGGCGCAGAAGTAAATTACGAAATTATTGAAGAAAAAAATACCGCCTCTATTAACTATATAGCGGAGGTCAATTCACCATATCGAGTTGATAGCCTAATTTTTCCCGACTCCACCGATTTAATTACCGGCTATTTAAATGATGCTTGTCAGGTGAGTGAATTAAAAATAGGTGATGTTTTTAGATTGGATAAAATAAAGGCAGAACAAGGTAGGATAAGTAGTTATTTGCGCAACAGAGGGTACTACTTCTTTTCTCCCGAACATATTATTTATGAAATAGATACAACTGTAGAGGGTCGGTTTTTAGATATTTATATAAAGCTGAAAAAAAACCTTCCGGCTAAAGTGATACGAAAATACCGCCTTGAAAATGTAATCATAAAACCTGGGTACGATTTCGAAAATAAAAGGCCGTCACAAAAGCAAGATACGATTCTTATAAACAATTATCAATACATAACCACAGCTCAGGAAATTTTTAGACCCAGGGTAATTATTGATGCGATATTTTTAGAACCCGACAGTATTTACAGTAAAATAGCCCATGATAAGACTTTGCAACGGTTAATTAATTTGAACGTGTTTCAGTTTGTGAACATTAACTTTGAAGAGGTTAGCAGTGAAGAAAGTATTGGTCATCTGCAAACGGTTATTCAATTAATCCCGGCAAAAAGAAAATCTATCCGTTTTGAATTGGAGGCAGTATCAAAATCCAATGATTATGTTGGGCCTAATGTAACTGCCACATTTCAAAATAAAAATTTTATGGGAGGGGCAGAGTTATTTGAACTTAACCTTACCGGAGGTTTTGAAACACAATTTACTCAGCGCAATGATACCATTAACTTTAATAGTTACGAATTAGGCATAGAGACCAATTTGTATGTTCCAAGATTTATCACCCCGTTCAATATCCGAAATACTTCCAGCTATTTTGTACCTAAAACCAGATTCAAATTAGCGTACCGTAGGTTAAACAGGGTGTCTTTTTTTGAATTGAATAATTTTAATGCTTCTGTGGCTTATTTGTGGAATGAAACCCCGGCTAAGCGTCATGAGTTGAGCATTATAGATATTAACCTTTTTACTTTAAGTAATTCCACACCTTTATTCGAAAGAAAAAAAGAAAACAGTACTTACTTACAACAAAGTTTTGACGAACGATTCATCCTAAGCTCCACTTACTCGTTTACCTATAATAAAAGAAATGCAGATATAAATTCTAATGGATTTTATTTCAATGGTGTAGTAGATTTTTCCGGTAATTTAATGCATTTATTTCAATCTTGGCTACGAGAGGAAGAAGCTACCATGGAAGAGCCTTACACTATATTTGGTACTGCTTATTCGCAATACAGTAGATTTTTGCTGGACACGCGCTATTATTACAACATAACTATGGAAAGCGAACTTGCCTTTCGCTTTTTTGCCGGCGTTGGTATACCTTATGGCAATAGTACCACTTTACCATTTATAAAGCAGTTTTTTATCGGGGGTACCAATAGCATCAGAGCCTTCCCGGCTCGCGCTTTAGGTCCCGGCACTTTCAATCCCGATTCATCTGCCGGTTTTTATGATCAATCAGGAGATATTAAACTTGAAGCTAATGTAGAATACAGGTTTCCGATATATAATTTTTTAAAAGGTGCAGTTTTTTTAGATGCCGGTAATATCTGGCTTTTAAATAAAACAGAAGAAAAAGCCGGAGCAGATTTTGAGTTCAGCGATTTTTCCAGTGAATTAGCGGTTGGTACCGGGTTTGGTATTCGGCTGGATATTGATTTTCTGGTACTGAGGCTCGATTTGGGAATACCATTGCGAAAACCTTTTCTTGAACAAGGCAATAGATGGTATTTCGATGAAATTGGCTTTGACGACATTGTATATAATATTGGTATTGGCTATCCATTTTAATGTTAATTGGATGATCCATCAAATTTTTTCTGTATAGGTGAAATCATATTAATAGATGATTACCCAAAAGGTGCTACTCTCCTACTCTGGTCTATACAATTCAATCATCACCGGCAAGTGATCCGAATACCCACCCAAATAGTTTTCTCCGGCGTAGGTTCTATCAGGGTATCCTTTATAATCTCCGCTTTGCTGTAATAGCCAATCTTTATTGAAGACCTGGGCCGACTGCGGAATATACTGGTATCCCTGATCATCCAATAATTTACCTGATAGAATTATTTGATCCAGCATCTGCCAATTACCCCGATACTTGTTACTTCCAATGCCTTGCTCAGTTAGCTGCCACATGGTATTATAAAGCACTTCGGCCTGTGTCGATTTTTCTTTAGTTGCCCCTAATGTTTCAGCCATACTTTTGTTAAATGGCTCATCATTAAAATCGCCCATAACAATAACTTTGGCATCGGCATCCATTTCAAAAGTATTTTCGATCAAAGAGTTCAATTGCGATGCTACCAATACTCTTTTTGGCTCTGATCGCTCCTGACCCCCACGGCGACTGGGAAAATGATTAACAAAAAGATGAATAGTATCTTGATTTTCCAGTGTTCCTTTTACCATAAAAATATCGCGGGTACGATAATCAGGGTCATCAGGGAAACTTATTACATGATCTTCCACTCTTAATACTTTAAATGCACTGGCCCGAAAAATTAGACTTGCATCTATACCCCTGTAATCGTTTGACTCCAAATGGGCTACCTGGTAATCTTTATTTTGCATTGCAGACAGCGCTACCCAATCATCCAGTACATCCTTATTCTCAACTTCAGCCAAACCCACAATTTCCGGGTACCCCATGGCAGCAATTACTTCCGTAAGCATAGAAAGTTTTTTTCGATACTTTTCATTGGTCCAATTCAATTTACCATCAGAAGTAAATTCATCATCTCCGGCATTTGTTAAATCATCCTCCGTATCAAATAGATTTTCTACATTATAAAAAGCAATCTTTATCGTATCTTCTACTACATTATCCGTAAGCCCTTCTTGCTTTTGCTTATCGCAACTCCAGAAAGCACCCGAAAATATTAACAAACATAAAATTTTATAATTGGGAAGTCCTTTATTAGCCATTTTGTATTTTTGCATTTCAAGCATTTTTTTACAAATATATGATTGTGCCTAATGGCTATAATTATTTTAATATAAAAAATAATGAAAAAGACTAAAATTAACATAACAATAGATCTTGATGAACAAAATGTGCCGGAAAAAATTGCCTGGGAAGCCACCGATGATCCAGGTAAAAAAATAAATGATGCACGCACCATGAGCGTTTCTTTTTGGGACCATGTAGATAAAAATACTTTACGAATAGACTTGTGGACCAAAGAAATGGAAGTAGAAGAAATGAAAAGGTTCACTATTGATTGTCTCGGTGGGTTGGCCCAAAGTGTACTTTCTGCCACAGGCGATGAATACATGAGCAATGAAATAAATGCCTTGTGCGATAAGCTGGTGGAGCATGTGAAGAAAGAGGAATGATGGAAAAGCTTTTTAACAGAAGTCTTTTTATAGTTTGCTCTAATTCCAGCGCATATTATTTATGTACCAAAGTAAAGAACCACAATATAACTCTAGCAAATGACTGTAAGTTCCGATATTATTTGGCAATAATATTACAAGGTTTACTAATGATTTCTACAATAGTTGAACAAGCAAAAACAAATCAGGAAAAGAGATGCTCTTGTAATAATACACATGGTTTTGAAAGGCTATAGGTAAAGGTTTTTTTCTAAATGAAATTATCGCGTAAAAATATTTATTCTGCTGGAATTTTCAATACTTTGGTGATGTTTTTTTGATATTTTAAAGCAGAAGGTCAAAAAAAAATATTAAGGCGGGGGAGGATTTCACCCTTGGTTATTGATTGCGCTTCTTTGGAGCTTTTGTGTATTTTATGTGATATTCTATCCTTTGACGGCTATGGGCAATGGGGGGGGTAGCAGAAAAAGTTAAGCTGTTTTTTACTTTGAGTGGCTTTTTTTGCAGTTGTAGTAGGCCAAATAAAAAAATATATTTACATATTTTAATATATCAATTGATAAGAAAAGGCTGTTTACAAGACACCAGTCTTGCTAACAGCCCCGATAACTATTGTAATTTGTTTTTAACGTTTAGAAGCTATAACCAAGCGTCAGCTTCCAGAATTCATCAGGTGCAAAGAACCTATCATCCTCATCTGCAAGATTGGCTCCAACATTGAAACTTAAATAGGAACCACCTTT
>Ga0207419_1000528_pt1 | contig 33118 bp, 27 predicted proteins | sample ElkSloMetagenome_4_FD_184723 | JGI IMG/M metagenome (GOLD analysis project Ga0207419, IMG submission 184723) | Hot spring microbial communities from Elkhorn Slough, Monterey Bay, USA - MD2A (version 2) | ecosystem: Environmental > Aquatic > Marine > Intertidal zone > Estuary: Microbial mat ... | reverse complement strand
GCTGGGCGTCACCGGCTCCGGCAAGACCTTCACCATGGCCAAGGTGATCGAGGCGGCGGGCCGCCCGGCCCTGATCATGGCGCCGAACAAGACGCTGGCGGCGCAGTTGTACGGGGAGATGAAGCAGTTCTTCCCCGACAACGCGGTAGAGTACTTCGTCTCCTACTACGACTACTACCAGCCGGAGGCCTACGTCCCGCGCACGGACACCTATATCGAAAAGGACTCCAGCATCAACGAGCAGATCGACCGGATGCGCCACGCCGCCACGCGGGCGTTGCTGGAGCGGCGCGACGTGGTGATCGTCGCCTCGGTCTCCTGCATCTACGGCATCGGCGCGGTCGAGTCGTACTCGCGCATGGTCATCGGCCTGCGCAAGGGCCAGGAGATCCATCGCGACGCCCTGCTGAAGGGCCTGGTCGAGTTGCAGTACACGCGCAACGACATCGCCTTCACGCGCGGCACTTTCCGGGCGCGCGGCGATGTGATCGAGATCTTCCCGGCGCACTATGAGGACCGGGCGTGGCGCCTGTCGCTGTTCGGCGACGAGATCGAGGACCTCGCCGAGTTCGACCCCCTGACCGGCGCCCGCACCGCCGGCCTGGGCGAGATCACGGTCTACCCGGCCAGCCACTATGTGACGCCCCGCCCTGCCCTGTCGCAGGCGGTCAAGACGATCAAGGTCGAACTCAAGGAACAGCTTGAGGCCCTGCACGCCGCCGGCAAGCTGCTGGAAGCGCAACGCCTGGAACAGCGCACCCTGTTCGACCTGGAAATGATCGAGACCACCGGGCACTGCAAGAGCATCGAGAACTACAGCCGCCACCTGACCGGCCGCCCGGCCGGGGCACCACCGCCGACCCTGTTCGAGTACCTGCCCGAGGACGCCCTGCTGTTCGTGGACGAAAGCCATGTGACGGTGCCGCAGATCGGCGGCATGTTCAAAGGCGACTACCAGCGCAAGAGCACCCTGGCCGAGTACGGCTTCCGCCTGCCGTCGTGCGTCGACAACCGGCCGCTGAAGTTCGAGGAATGGGACGCCATGCGGCCCCCGTCCGTCTACGTCTCGGCCACGCCGGGCGCCTGGGAGCTGGAGCGCACCGGCGGCGTCTACGCCGAACAGGTCATCCGCCCGACCGGGTTGATCGATCCGGTGTGCATCGTCCGCCCGGTCGAGCACCAGGTGGACGACCTGCTGGCCGAGGCGCGCCAGTGCGCCGCCCAGGGCCAGCGCGTGCTGGTCACCACGCTGACCAAGCGCATGGCCGAGGACCTGACGGAATACCTCGCCGAACAGGGCATCCGGGTGCGTTACATGCACTCCGACGTGGACACCCTGGAGCGAATCGAGATCATCCGCGACCTGCGCATCGGCGCCTTCGACGTGCTGGTGGGCATCAACCTGCTGCGCGAGGGGCTGGATATTCCCGAATGCGCCCTGGTCGCCATCCTGGACGCGGACAAGGAGGGCTTCCTGCGCTCCAAGACCTCGCTGGTGCAGACCATCGGCCGCGCCGCGCGCAACGTGGACGGCCGCGTGTTGCTGTATGCCGACACCATCACCGACAGCCTGCGCTACGCCATCGACGAGACCAATCGCCGGCGCGAGAAGCAACAGGCCTACAACGCAGAACACGGTATCACCCCGGCCAGCGTGCGGGCGCGAATCGCCGACGTTCTGGACAGCGTGCACGAGAAGGACTACGTGACCGTTCAGGCCGGCATGGCCGAGGAACAGCACCTGATCGGCCACAACCTGCGCAGTTATATCGCCGACCTGGACAAGAAGATGCGCGCCGCCGCCGCCGACCTGGAGTTCGAGGAGGCGGCCCGCCTGCGCGACGAAATCCAGCGCCTGGAGGCCATGGAACTGGGCGTGGCCCCGGCCAACGACGACGGCGCGGCGGCGAATCCCCTGCTGGCCTCCGTGCGCCGGGCGGAGGCGGACACCAAGGGCGGCAAGGGCAAGAGCCGGCGCCGAAAGGGGCCGGCCAAGACCGGACGTCCCGCCCGATAGCGCGGTTCGGGCCGGGTTTCCCGGTTCGTTCCGCCGATCAATCCCCCACTCATCCTTGGCTGAACGGCATATGTCCTCACGCCAGATTGTCGCAACATCCACAAAATTGTACGCACTCCCCCGGTGGGCAGCCGGCTGGGGGGCAGTCGGGGGTCTTCGGACCCAATATCTCACCCGGGTCGTCACGACGCCGTGGGATCGTTCCCGAATGAGGTCGCCGTGACGTCCCGCCCACCTGATCCCCGCCATATCCTCATCACCGGCGCGTCCAGTGGCCTGGGCGCGGCGCTGGCCGTTGCATACGCGGCGGCGGGCGTGTCCCTGGTGCTGGGCGCGCGGCGCATCGAACAGCTGGACTCGGTGGCCGACGCGTGCCGAAAGCGCGGCGCGCGCGTGGAAACGGCCCGCGTGGACGTGACCGACCGCGAGCGAACCGCCGCCTGGGTCAGGGCGGCCGACGCGTCGGCGCCCCTGGACCTCGTCATCGCCAACGCCGGCATCTCCGGCGGCACTGGGGGCGGCGAGGAGCCGGAAGAGCAGACCCGCGACATCTTCGCTGTGAACCTCGCCGGAGTGCTGAATACGGTTCAGCCGGTCCTGCCAGCCATGCGCGCGCGCGGCGGGGGGCAGGTCGCCATCATGGCGTCCATCGCCGGGTTCCGGGGCTTTCCGGGCGCGCCCGCCTACTGCGCCAGCAAGGCGGCGGTGAAGGTGTGGGGCGAGGGCCTGCGCGGCTGGTTGGCCGAGGAGGGCGTGCGGGTGTCGGTGATCTGCCCCGGCTACGTCCGAACACCGATGACCGCCGTCAATCGCTTCCCCATGCCGTTCCTGATGGACTCCGACCGGGCCGCGCGCATCATCCGGCGCGGACTGGCGCGCAACAAGGGACGCATCGCCTTCCCCTGGCAGATGGCGTTCGCCGGCTGGCTGGCCGGCGCCCTGCCCGACGCCGTGGTCGACCGGCTGACCCGGGGATTGCCGCGGAAGTCGTGATCACGCCGCCCGGCGGCTCAGCGCCAGCCGAATCCCGCCGGCCGTCCAGGCGGGTCATCTCTTGCGCCTTGCCCCCGGGCGCGGCGTGGGGTAGCAGGGCTCTCCCCGTGACGCTCGCGAGTCCAACCGCATGACGCCGAACACCTCTTCGCCGCCGGAGCCCGGGTCCTGGCTGACCCCGCGCGACCCGGTCCGGGCCACCCTGGCGCTGATCGTCGTGACGGCGCTGATCCGCGTCGGCCTGGCGGTGTTGATGGACTACGGCAACGGCGAGTCCTACTACCTCGCCACCGCCCGAGAGCTTCAGCTCAGCTATTTCGACCAGCCGCCGCTGTTCCTGTGGATCGGCTGGGCCATGCTGCACCTGACCGGCAGCGACGACCCGGCCGTCATCCGCCTGCCGTTCATTGCGCTGTTCGCCGGCACCACCTGGATGCTGTTCACGCTCACGCGGCGGCTGTATTCCGCCCGGGCAGGCTTTTACGCGGCATTGCTGCTCAACATCTCGGCGGTGTTCACCATCAGCGTCGGCGGCTGGTTCCAGCCGGACGGGCCGCTGATGCTGTTCTGGCTGCTGACCGCCTGGGCGCTGGCCCGAATCCTGCTCGACCCGTCGGACGGCGGGACCAAAGCCTGGGGATGGTGGCTCGTGGCCGGCCTGTTCCTCGGTCTGACCCTGCTGTCGAAGTACCATGCGGTCTTCCTGGTGGCCGGCGCCGGATTGTTTGTTCTGATCCGCGCCGACCAGCGCCCTTGGCTGCGTCATCCGGCACCGTATGTGGCGGTCGGGCTCGCGCTGCTGGTCGCCTCGCCGGTGCTGATCTGGAACGCGCAGAACGAGTGGGTCTCGTTCGCCTTCCAGGGCGGGCGATCCGTGGAGAGCGCCGGCCTGCGGCCAGAGTGGCTGCTGCGCAGCCTGATCGGCCAGATGACATGGCTGCTGCCCTGGGTGTGGCTGCCGATGATTTGGGTGTTCGCGCGCGCCCTGGTGCGCGGCCCGAAGGCACCCTCGGACTGGTTCCTGGCCTGTCTGGCGGTCGGGCCGGTGGCCTTCTTCACCATCGTTGCCCTGTGGGCGCCCCTGGGGTTCCATTTCCACTGGCAGGCGCCGGGCTATCTGATGCTGTTCCCGCTGCTGGGACGGCTGGCGGACGGCGGGCTGGCGCGCCGGCCCCGCCTCACCGGAACGTGGCTGAACGGCTCGGTCGCCGTCACCGCCCTGGTGATCGCCGTGCTGGGCAGCCACATCGCCACCAACTGGATCGCCCGCGTCGTTCCTCTGGACAAGGATCCCACGCTGGAAGCGCTGGAATGGCGCGCCTTGCGCGACGACCTGAAAGCCGAAGGACTGCTGGACCGGCCGAACACCTTCGCCGCCGCCGTGCATTGGGTGGAAGGCGGCAAGGTCGACAGTGCGGTGGGCGGGGCGTTGCCGGTGGTGGTGCTGTCGGACGACCCGCGCAACCTTGCCTTCACGTTCGACCTGACACAGGCCGAGGGCTGGGACGTGCTGTTGATGGGCACGGACCGCCGACTGAAGGACCCGGCCGCGCGTTTCTCGCAAACATTCCGTGGGGATATCGATCTGATTGGCCGCTACAACCTGACTCGCGGCGGCGATGTGGTGATCGAGGACATCGGTGTATTCCTGGCCCACGGGTTCACGGTGCGCCATGACATTCGATTCGATGGGAGCGATCCCGAAAGCTATTTCGGCGCGGGCTGGGGTCCGACCGATGCGACGGCGGACGGGCGAGACATCGCGGGCGAGAGCGCCGTCCTTCACATCGACGTGGAGCCGTTGGTGCGGTACGGAGACCTGACCCTGCGGGCCCGGTCCACCACGGGCCAGCAGACCCTGTCCGTCACCTGGGAGGGACGGCCCGCCGGCCGGCTGGTCCTGCCCGAGGATGGGTCGCCTGTGGAGTTGAACGTTTCAGTGCCCAGTGAGCGGCGCGTGGGGCGGCGACAGGCGACCCTCACCCTGACCCCGGATCAGACCGGCGTGGCGGTCGAGGCCCTCAACCTTGCCCCCAAGGACGGCCCCGACTCCTGATCGCGCGCGACCGAAAAGACCAGGGCCACCGCAAACTACATCTCGTCCCGCAGGCGCCGGATCTCATCGCGGGGTAGTTCCGTTGCCGCCGCCACCTGATCATCGCTCAGGACACCCATGGCCAGCAGGTTGCGGGCGGTGCGACGCTTCGCTTCAGCGGTCGCCTCCTGCCGCCCCTGCTCGAGGCCCTGCTGGAGGCCCTGCTGGAGGCCCTGCTGAAGGCCTTTTTCAAGACCCTCACGCTTCGCTTCCTCGAACCACCCCTCGATCGTCTCCGCCAACATGCTATCGGCCTCCATGAAGTCGGTGATTCCGTCGACCTCCCGGATATGGGACTCCGGGACCTTACGCCGCAACAGGCGACGCACCCAGACGCTGAACGCACGGCGCAACGACTGGTGCGCCTCGTCCCGCAGCAGCCCGTCAAGCGCCTGCAGGACACGACGGATGTCCACCGGCCTGCGGCTGTGTTCCAGGCGAAACAGTGCGTCCGACAGGTTGCGCACAGGGTCGTCAGGGTGAACCGCCAACCGCGCTTCGTCCACCAGATGATACATCAGCCGCGGTTGAAACGAATGCAATCCCTTCGGTGGCGGCACGAAACAGTCGGCCACGTCCATCGCGGCCGTCCAAGCGGGCGCGCCGTTGTACAGAACGATGGGCAGGATGGGGGGCAGGCGGCCGTCCTGTGTCTGCTGGCGCCGGATCAGGTCCTGGGCCAGCAATCCCACGTACACCATGACGCGCACCGCCATCCACGGGTCGGGCGTGCTCTGGAATTCGAGCAACAGATACACCCAGAGCCACCGGTCGCGCAGACGCACGCGCCAGACCAGATCGTCGTGCCGCTCCTTTTCGCTGTCGCTGACGAAGCTGGATTTCTCGGGTGTCAGGGTCGAAAAGTCCGCCTCCCCGACCCACTCGCCGGGCACGAACCCCGTGATCAGGTCCCGCACCATCTCCGGGTGCGAGAACAGGAGCTTGTACCCCGTATCGTCCGTCGCCATGGATCCAGACCCGCCGCCCCTTCGGGTTCAGCCGTCACCCGTCCGCGGCGACCCACATGCGAAGGATGCTGTCGGGATCACTTACCTTGCCGTTGCGCGCGGCCGATCCGACCTTGATCTTGTCCACGGCGTCCATGCCGTCCACCACTTGGCCCCAGATCGTGTACTGGCCGTCCAGGTGAGGCACATCGGCGAGGCAGATGAAGAATTGGCTGTTGGCCGAGTTCGGCTCCTGGGTGCGCGCCATGGAACAGGTCCCGCGCCGGTGTTGTGCGACGCTCGGGTCCGAGAACTCGGCCTTCAGGTCCGGCAGATCCGAGCCGCCCATGCCGGTGCCTGTCGGATCACCGGTCTGGGCCATGAAGTCCTCGATGACCCGGTGGAACACCACGCCGTCGTAGAATCCCTGCCGCGTCAGGGTCTTGATGCGCTCCACATGATTCGGCGCCAGATCGGGGCGCAGCGCGATCGTGACCCGGCCGGCGGCCAGGTCCATGAACAGGGTGTTTTCGGGATCCAGGTCCCGTCCGGTATCGGCGGCCATGGGTCGTGCCTTTCCAGTCAGGGTGATGAGCGCGGCAGCCGCGGCGAACAGGCTCCGCCGTGACAGAACCAGGGAGAGGGGCCGGTGCGGTTCTCGGGTGTCTGTCATTGTGTCTCTCCGAACCTGGTCATCAGGCGTTGGTGGACGGTCGCCGTCACGAATGGGCGAATGTCACCCTTCAGGCGCCCGATCTCCTTGACGAAGCGCGAGGAGATGAAATGCGAGCGCTCGGAGGCCATCAGGAACACGGTCTCGACCGAGTTGTTCAACCGCGCATTCATGCCGGCCATCTGGAACTCGTACTCAAAGTCGGACACAGCGCGTAGCCCGCGAATGATCACCGATGCACGCATCTCGACCGCGAAGTTGATCAGCAAGGTTTCGAACGGGCGCACCTCAAGACGGGTCTCGCCGCCCAGGCCGAACTCCTGCATCGACTCGCGCACCATGGCGACCCGCTCGTCCAGCGAGAACATGGGTCCCTTGCCGGCGTTCACGGCAACGGCGACGATCAAGTGGTCGACCAGTCGGGTCGCCCGGCTGATGATGTCCAGGTGCCCGGTGGTCACCGGGTCGAACGTACCGGGATAGATCCCGACGTGTTTTTGCGCTGCCATGGACTGTGCGTTCCCCCTTGGCCTCGGCAGTGGGTTGCGTGCGACCGAGGCTCCCCAAGCGGATGGGAACCGTCACCAGCCGCCAAGCCTCCTAGCCGTCCCCCTGACTGGCGTCGCCGTCGTCGCCGCCGTTCTCATCACCATTGCCGCCGTCGGCCAACGCGGCCGGCAGGTGGGCGGCCGAGACGACCACTTCGTCATCCGCCGTGCGGAACAGACGCACGCCCAGCGTCTTGCGGCTGGCGATGCGCACGTCGTCCAACGGCATCCGGATCAGCTTGCCGGCGTTGGTGATCAGCATGATCTGGTCGTCCGCGCCCACCGGGAACGAGGCGACCACGTTGCCGTTGCGGACGGCGGTATCGATGTTGATGATGCCTTGCCCGCCCCGCCCCGTGACACGGTACTCGTAGGAGGATGTGCGCTTGCCGAACCCGTTCTCGGTCACGGTGAGGACGAACTCCTCCGCCTCGGCCATGCGGTCGAAATCCTCGTCGGTCAGCGCCCCGGGCTCCACCGCCTCGGCCTCCACGTCCGGCACGAGATCCGTGTCGGCGTCCTCGTCTTCCGGACGCCGCCGCACCTGGCTGGCCCGCTTCAGATAGGCCGCGCGGGTCGCCGGATCGTAGTCGGCGTGGCGCAGCATCCCCATCGAGATGACACGATCCCCCTTGGCCAGCCGGATCCCCCGCACACCCGTCGAGGTGCGGCCGGCGAACACCCGCACCTCGCCCACCGGGAAGCGGATGCACTTGCCGGCGTGCGTGGCCAACAGGACATCATCGCTTTCCGAGCAGGTTCGGACGGCGATGAGCGCGTCGCCCGGCTCCAGCTTCATGGCGATCTTGCCGTTGGCCATGATGTTGGTGAAGTCGGACAGCTTGTTGCGCCGCACCGACCCCGAGGCGGTGGCGAACATGACGTCCAGGTCGCCCCAGGTGGCCTCGTCCTCCGGCAGGTCCATCACGGTCGAGATGGTCTCGCCCTCGCCCAGCGGCAGCAGGTTGACCATGGCCTTGCCGCGCGCCTGCGGGGTCCCCAGCGGCAACCGGTGTACCTTCAGCTTGTAGACGATGCCGGCCGAGGAGAAGAACAACAGCGGCGTATGCGTGTTGGCGACGAACACGCTGGTCACGAAATCCTCGTCGCGCATGGCCATGCCGGCGCGGCCCTTGCCGCCGCGCCGCTGCGCCCGGTAGGTGGAGAGCGGCACCCGCTTGATGTAGCCGGTGCTGGTGACCGTGACCACCATGTCCTCGCGGGCGATCAGGCTTTCGTCATCGACCTCGAACTCGACGTCCTGCAGTTCGGTTCGGCGCGGCGTGGCGAACGCCTCGCGCACCTCCGCCAACTCGCCGCGCATGACGGCGAACAGCTTGTCGCGCGACCCCAGGATGGCGAGGTATTCCTCGATTCGAGCGCCGATCTCGCGCAGTTCCTCCTGGATCTTCTCGCGCTCCAGCCCGGTCAGGCGGTGCAGGCGCAAATCCAGGATCGCGCGGGCCTGCGTTTCCGACAGGTGATAGCGGCCGTCCTCGACGCCGCGCCCCGGCTCATCGATCAACGCGATCATCGGCGCCACCTCGCCGACCGGCCACGCCTCGGCCATGAGACGTTCCCGCGCGGTCTGCGGATCGGGGGCGTTGCGGATCATCTCCACCACCCGGTCGACGTTGACCACGGCGATGGCCAAACCGACCAGCACGTGGGCGCGATCGCGGGCCTTGTTGAGTTCGAAAATGGTCCGCCGGCGGATGACCTCTTCACGAAACGCGAGAAACGCCGTCAGAATCTCCCGCAGGGTCAGCATTCTCGGCCGGCCCTGATCCAGCGCCAGCATGTTGACGCCGAACGTCGTCTGCAGCGCCGTGAATCGATAGAGCTGGTTCAACACCACGTCGGCCACCGCATCACGCTTGACCTCGATCACCACCCGCACGCCGCGCCGGTCGGACTCGTCGCGGATGTCCGAGATGCCTTCCAGCTTCTTGTCGCGCACCATCTCGGCCATGCGTTCGATCATGGCCGCCTTGTTGACCTGATAGGGCATCTCGCTGACGACGATGGCCTCGCGGTCGCGCGACATGGATTCGATCTCGCAGCGCGCGCGCATGACGATACTGCCGCGCCCGGTCAGGTACGCCGACCGAATGCCCGCCTTACCCATCACCAGTCCGCCGGTCGGGAAGTCCGGACCTGGAATGATCTCCAGCAGGTCCTCGGCCGGCAGATCGGGGGTGTCGATCAGCGCCAGGCAGGCGTCGATCACCTCGCCCAGATTGTGCGGCGGCAGGTTGGTGGCCATGCCCACGGCGATGCCACCGGCGCCGTTGACCAGCAGGTTGGGGAAGCGTGCCGGCAGCACCACCGGCTCGACCGAGTTCTCGTCGTAGTTCGGCTGGAAATCGACCGTGTCCTTGTCGATGTCCTCCAGCAGCGCGTGCGCGGCCTTGGACAGCCGGGCCTCGGTGTAACGCATGGCCGCCGGCTTGTCGCCGTCCATGGAGCCGAAGTTGCCCTGGCCGTCGATCAGCTTCAGGCGCATGGAAAAGTCCTGCGCCATGCGCACCATGGCATCGTAAATGGCCGAGTCCCCGTGCGGGTGATACTGGCCCATGACGTCGCCGACGATGCGGGCGGACTTCCGGAACGGCTTGTTATGCGTGTAGCCGTTCTCGTTCATGGCATACAGGATGCGCCGGTGCACGGGTTTCAATCCGTCGCGCACGTCTGGGAGCGCGCGGCTGACGATCACGCTCATGGCGTAATCGAGGTAACTGCGCCGCATCTCGTCTTCGATGGTGACGGGCGAGATGTCGGACTCGGAGGGCCTGTCAGGAGGTGTGGTCACGGGTTGGGTTCGCCGATCGGAAGGCGGTCTCGGACAGCGTGGGCGGGCAAGGGCGCGGCCACGGGTCCGAATACCGCAGACATAAAAACAACCGCCGTGCCCGGGATCGCGTCCCAGAGCACGGGGCGGCAAAGGACGGGGATGTTAGCAAACGCAGCAGGGCGCGGCAACGCGGGGGTCGATCAGCACGTCTACGTCTCTTGGCCCCGGCGATGCGTGCCGGCGACCAGCGTAAGGTTTCAAAAACGCGAAGACCCACGTCCGTTCAACCAGACTAACGAGTACAAGCGGACGCCATGCCTGAAACGGCGAACCCGGCCCCACGGCTTCAACTGACTGCGAACAAAGATTGAACGGATCAAAAAAACGCAGCCGCTTAGTTAACCAAGTGGTTATAGGAATGCGCCGTTCGTCCACGTCCCTTAAATCACGGTTGAATGAGGACGCGGAAACCATTGTATTGTTTTCTTAGGCGGGCGCTTCCATAAGCGCGTAAAAACCAACCCCTTCATCTCGGTAGATTGGCAAATTCTCTATCACAGTCTCTCGTTCTTCCGGAGAAATCGTGAAGAAGTGACCACCTGTCATTGTATTATAGAACCTGTATACAGGCACAACACCCTCAACTGTCTCAGCTTCGAAAGCGCTGAAACCCGCCCCTTCGTACCGATACAACGGGAGATTATCGATAACAAAGTTCTTTTCCTCTTCTGATATAGTAAAAAAGTGTCCGCCGATTTCCGTGTTGTAGAAACGATAAACCTCTGACGCACCGCCACTACCATCTTGATCCGCAACAGAAGCATCAAAAGCAAAAAACCCAGCACCTTCATATTGATAGTTTGTATTCTGCAATACATTATTTCTTTCTTGTGTACTGAACGTGAAAAAGTGACCTCCAGTTTCCTTGTTAAAGAATCGGAAGACATCGGAGGCATTACTTTCCTCTCGAACGGAAAACCCGACACCATCGGCCCCGTTCGCAGTGCCGAAATCAAAATCTCGCTCGAACAACACTGTCAAAGTATTTTGATCAAGTATGTAAACGTCATCGCTGTCAAAAGCGACAATCTCGTTGTCTATAGTTTTACCGAGGCCGAAAACGCTGGATGCTGGGAGCGCGCCCACTTCTATTGTTTGCCGAGAATCAGGATCATACTCAATGAGGGTGTCTTGTGATGCCGTATCTAGCGATCCATAAATACGACCATCTACCTCGACAATATCCCCCGAGAAACGACTAGAGACCGTCGCGAGGTCTGTAAATTCGCCCGTGTCGGGAGAATATTCAATCAAGGACGTGCCGCCTCCGATGTAAAAGGTACCATCGTCAGCAATCTCAAGGGAGTTAAATTGAAAACCCGGAAGCTCCATTACCGATCCACGGGCGCCTGTTTCGCGATTAACCGTAAAAATCTCCCCGAAACCAAGCCCCCATATCTGCCCTTCGTTATCGACGGCAATGTCAGTCATTGTGTTTCCAGGAGAATAAACGACAAACGACTGAAATCCCCCGGGAATATTCACAACATAAATTCGATTACTGCTACTTACAACAAGAAGCTCAATACCTTGTGACATGGTTTTTCTCCCCGACTCGGCGACACGCGCAAGACGACTGCAACACTGTTATTTGAACACCGTTACTTGGCGACCATCATGCTGCTCCCAATGGCCACTAAGCGGATGGCCCCAACGCCCAGATGAATCCGATTGTTATACCAACGATAGCCGAACATACCTTATCAGAAAAGTCAAGAAATGGGCGTCTGTTACCGAACATGGAGAATGCCCCTCATCCAAGCTGGATGGGCGCCGTACTGCCGCTCAGAGTCGTTTTCACCTTGTTTGGCCAACCCAACTCTAGCCAGAGCTGCGCGCCCCTTCTGGATGCCCGCGCCAAACCTAAAAGCTTGAAATGAAACAAGGTCGGAACAGGTGTTTGCGGCTGGTAGACGTTCGCCTACGTGCCTCACGGCCGCCAGACGTCGAACATCATCAGTCGCCCGGGCGTCGGTCTTGGCGGTGTTCGATCACCTCGATCGTGACAAGGATCCTGGCGGTAAGGGCTCCGGATAGGGCGTGTTAGGACTCCGGCCCCGGCCGCTCGCCCCTGCGGTAGGGGCCGAACGCCGCCAGCGTGGCCATGTCCTGATCGACCATCATGCGCTCGTGCTCGACGAAGCGGGCCACAGCCTCGCGGAATCCCGGATCGGTGATCCAGTGCAGGCTGTGCGTGGCGCGCGGCAGGTAGCCGCGCTGCACCTTGTGCTCGCCCTGGGCACCGGCCTCGACCCAGCGCAGACCGCGGTCGATCGCGACATCCATGGCACGGTAGTAGCACGCTTCGAAGTGCAGGAACCGAAAGTCGTCGACACAGCCCCAGTTGCGACCGTACAGGGCATCGCCGCCCCACAGGTTGAGCGCGCCGCAGACGTCGCGGCCGGTGGCGTCTTCGGTTCCCAGCACCAGAACCACCCGATCGGCCAGGCGCTCGCCCAACAGGTGGAAAAATCCGCGCGTCAGGTAGGGCTGGCCCCATTTGCGGTCGGCCGTCGTCCTGTAGAAGCGGAAGAACGCGTCCCAGTGCCGCATTCGCAGATCGCCGCCGGTCAGGACCCGCAGCGTCACGCCCTGGGTGTTGGCCTTGTCGCGCTCCTTGCGGATGGCCTTGCGCTTGCGCGAGGCCAGCGTGTCGAGAAAGTCCTGGAAATCGCGGTAGCCCGGGTTCTCCCAGTGGTATTGCTGGCCCTGGCGGCGCAGAAAGCCCATGTCCTGCCCCAGATCGGTCTCGCCCTCCGTGGGAAAGGTGATATGGACGCTCGACAGCCCGATCTGGTCGGCCAGCTCGACCATGGCCACCAGCAGCGCACGACGCAGCGACTCCGGGTCGGGCGCGTCAGGACGCACAAGCAGGCGCGGCCCGGTGACCGGCGTGAACGGCACCGCGCCCTGAAGCTTGGGATAATACTGCCCGCCGGCCTGATGCCAGGCGTTGGCCCAGCTCCAGTCGAACACGTACTCGCCGTAGGAGTGGCTCTTGAGGTACAGGGGCGCGACCGCCAACGGCCGCCCCTGGCCGTCACGAATCAGCAGGTGCTGCGGCCGCCAGCCGGTACCCGGCCCGACAGAACCCGAGTCCTCCAGCGCCGACAGAAAGGCATGGCTTACAAAGGGATTCTCCGGGCCGGCGCAGGCATCCCAGTCGGCCGCGTCCACGCGCGACAGGGCGGGCAGAACGGCGACGCTGTAGGACGGCGTCTCGGTGTCGCAGGGGGCGGTGTCGTGGGGGGTCATGGCCTCGCGGACCCTGTCTGCGGATGGGATCTCCGCGTCAGCATGTGGGCGCGATGCCGTCGGACACCAAGGGCGGGACAGGCGACGGACCGAGTGCTTTTACCAGTCGTACTGCTGCGTTACCTCGACCATCGCGTCCACCTCCACCGGCACCCCCAGGGGCAGCGACGCGCAGCCAACGGCGGCGCGGGCGTGGCGGCCCGCCTCGCCGAACACCTCGCCGATCAGGTCCGACACCCCGTTGGCGACCTTCGGGTGATCGGTGAACTCCGGCGTCGCGGCCACGAACACGCCCAGGCGGAGGATCCGCGTGACCCGTTCGAGGTCGCCGTCGCACACGGCCTTTAGTTGGGCGATCAGGTTGATCCCGCACAGGCGGGCGGCGGCCTGGCCATCCTCCAGCGACAGGTCACGGCCCATCAGCCCGGTGAAGGCCGGCTTTCCGCCGGACAGCGGGATCTGGCCCGACACCACGACCAGCGACCCTGTACGGACGGCGGGCACGTAGTTGGCCACCGGGGCGACGGCCTCCGGCAACATGATCCCCAGGGCGGTCAAACGGGCCTCAATCTGTCCAGCCATGAAAATCCCTTCCCTTTCCGGGGCTGCTGTGTGGTAGGTGAAGCGCCCGCGCCGGGCCGTGAGGCCGGCGCCCGTTCGCTCGTCCACAGACTTGGGGATCCGTCCATCGTGAGCAAGCTCTCTCTGCCCAAGGACAAGATCAAGGTCCTGCTGCTGGAGAACGTCCACCAGAACGCCGTCGATTACCTCAGGCGGCAGGGGTACACGAATGTGGACCACCTGCGGACGGCGCTGTCCGGCGACGCGCTGAAAAGCGCTCTGGCCGACACGCACATCCTGGGGATCCGCTCGCGCACTCGTGTGACGGCTGACGTGCTGGCGGCGGCCGAAAAGCTGATGGCCGTCGGCTGCTTCTCGATCGGCACCGACCAGGTGGACCTGGACGCGGCCAAGCGGCAGGGCATCCCGGTCTTCAACGCGCCATATTCCAACACCCGCTCGGTGGCCGAGCTTGTGCTGGGCGAGATCATCTGCCTGTTCCGGGGCACGTTCCCCAAGGCCTGGGCGGCGCACGAGGGCGGCTGGCAGAAGTCGGCCGAGGGCAGCCACGAGGTACGCGGCAAGACGCTGGGCATTGTCGGCTACGGCCATATCGGCTCGCAGTTGTCGGTGCTGGCCGAGGCGCTGGGGATGAAGGTCGTCTTCTATGACATCGTCGAGAAGCTGGCGATCGGCAACGCCACCGCCCTGCCGACCCTGGACGCGCTGCTGGAGGCGTCGGACGTTGTCAGCCTGCATGTGCCGTCGTCGCCCCTGACGCGCGACATGATCGGCGGGCGTGAACTCGGCCTGATGAAGAGCGGATCGTTCCTGGTCAACGCCGCGCGCGGCGAGGTGGTCGACATTGAGGCCCTGGCCAATGCCATCCGCACCGGGCATCTGTCCGGCGCGGCGGTGGACGTGTTCCCGAAGGAACCAAAGGGCGGCAACGACATCTTCGAATCGCCGTTGCGCGGCCTGCGCAACGTGATCCTGACGCCGCACGTGGGCGGCTCGACCGAGGAGGCCCAGGCCAACATCGGCACCGAGGTGGCCGAGAAGCTGGTCAAGTACTCCGACAACGGCTCGACGGCCGGCGCCGTCAACTTCGTCGAGGTGTCGCTGCCGAGCCAGGAGAACGTCAGCCGCTTCCTGCACATCCACAAGAACGTGCCGGGCGTGCTCAGCGCCATCAACGAGATTTTCTCGTCGCGGGACATCAACATCGCCGGCGAATACCTGCGCACGGACAGCGACGTCGGCTATGTGGTGGTGGACGTGGACAAGGAAATCGAGGCCGGCATGGGCATCCGCAAGGCCCTTGCGGCCATTCCGGGCACCATCCGCACGCGGTTCCTGCTGTAGGAGCGCCGCCACGCATGTTCGACCTGACCGCCTGGCTGGCCTTTGTCGCCGCCTCCGCTCTGATCGTGATCGTTCCTGGTCCAACCGTGACCGTGATCATCGCCAACAGCCTGCGCGCCGGTCCCATGGCCGGGCTGATGAACGTGGCCGGGACGCAGGCCGGCCTGCTGCTGATGGTCGGCGTGCTGGCCGCCGGGCTGGAGACGATCGTCACCCAGGCCGGGGCGGTGTTCGACGTGCTGCGGCTGATCGGCGCGGCGTATCTGGTGTGGCTGGGGGTTAAGATGTGGCGCTCGGACGGCCGGCTGGGGCAGGCCGAGGCCGGGACGGCGCGCAGCCACGGCAGCTACGCCTGGCAGGGGTTCCTGGTGATCTGGTCGAACCCCAAGGCGCTGCTGTTCTTCGGCGCCTTCATCCCACAGTTCGTCAGCCCGGAGGGCAGCGCGGCCCTGCAGGTCGTGCTGCTGGGCCTGACCTTCATGGTGGTGGCGCTGGTGCTGGACGGCGCCTACGCGGTCGCCGCCGGCAAGACCGGGGCGCTGCTGTCGCGCCGCAACGTGCGCTGGCTGGAGCGGATTTCCGGGTCGTTCCTCATCGGCGGCGGGATCTGGCTGGCGTTGAGCCGCCGGGCGGCGTGATCTTGTGTGAGGGCGAACCGGTTCGGACTCTAAATCCGGGTCGGGGTCGTCGCCGCAAAGGCAAGGATCGAACGCCCGCGGCGAAGTGATCCGTCTTTGCGAGCTTTGCGAACCCCCGACTGGCGACGAGAGGTCGCGAGGGACGTGGTCTGCCCAAGGGGCAAACTGAGATAATACCCGCCGTCAGCGCCCCAAAATGCGGGCCTGCTCCTCGGACAGGGCCAGCACACGGGCCGTGAATCGTCCGGACCGGCGATTGGAAGCCGAGACCATGAGCTCAATGGGCTCCTGGGCGGGCGTGGGGTCGAGGTCCTCGGCGGCGGCGCCGTCGACCAGGTCCAGGGTGGCGCGTTGTCCCTTGACCGGCAACGGGGCGCGTTCGCCGGCGAAGGGCGCGACGGCCACGGCACCGGCGATTTCGGCGGCATCGTCCGGGGACACGGTGACAAGACACGGGATCCCGTTCAGACGGGCCCGCACGGGACGCGCCGCGCGCGTGTCGCTATCGGTGTTGTCGTGGAGCGTTCCGTTTTCGTCCTGGCCCCGATCCGCGTCACGGGCGCCAGCGATGTAAGTGACCGCATCCATGGCGCTTGCCTCCCCCCTATGCCCTACATAAAACCCCGTTCGATTCGGCGGCGCGGCCGCCTCCGCGCCGCGCTGATGGCCCGGCACACGGCGCCCCCGAGGTGGTCAGGCGGCGGCCGAGGTCGACTGCCCATGGGGCAGGCCCGGCGGCGTCGCGTCGACCGCGAACAACTCGATCACGTGCGCCTGTTCCAGCATCGCCCGCACGGCCGGCCCCACGGCGCGCAGTCGAAGGGTGCAAGCCTGCTGTTCGGCGACTTCCTGTCCCATGAGCAACATCCCGATGCCACTGGAATCGATAAAGGGAACGTCGGCAAGGTCAAGCACGTAGCTCTGCGCCGCTGTCGCGCGCAGATCCTCAAGAAGCGTATTGAATCGGTCAAAGGCGGTATGCGTCAGCGCCCCCGAGAGGTGCACGACCGCCGTCCCCTCCTCGTGTATGTCATTCATGCGGATACCCCTCTCCCCACACGGTGCCGGTGATCGGGTTTCCTCCCCCTCCGGTCGGGTCCAGCCTTTGTATGGGTGGCTTGGCTTCCTTGATGACCGGTGTGCACGCCGTCCCGCAACGTGTTCATTCGTTATATGACATTCTCGAAGGAACGTACACTCCTTCGAAAGAAGGAGTTGCAAAAATATCGGCGAAGTCAGGGCGGCCATGGCCGATGGCCCTGGCACTCTGGTGTAGTTTGCGCCAAGACTTGTTACGAAATAGTTACGAGCTTTGCGGGTGCAAAACGATCAGGACGCCGCTGCCGACTTGCGGGCTTTTCCCTTACTCGGTGTCGTGCCACTCTTGCCAGACGCCTTATTGTTGACCGAGTTTGAAGCGGATGTGCCGGCGTCGGACTTACGGCTTTTCGCGCTCGTCCGGCCTGCGGTCTTGGGTTTTGTCGCGGACTCCGACCCGCCGGCCGCCGTTTTGGCGCCGTCCTTCTCGGCCTTGAGGCGGATCAGTTCGATCGCCCGGTCCAGGGTCAAGTCGTCCAGGTTCTCGCGGTCGGCTTTCGGCACGGTAGCGCGGGCCTTGCCGTGCTCGACATAGGGGCCGAATCGACCGTCCTTCAGCACCACCGGCTTGCCGTCGGTGGGGTGGTTGCCGAGCGATCGCGACGCCATCCGGGTGCGCCCGCCGCCCTGCTGGGCCAACAGGTCCACGGCGCGGTTCAGGCCGATGGTCAGGACGAGCAACGGATCATCGTCCTTCGGCAGGGACTTGTAGGCGTCGCCGTGTTTCAGATAGGGGCCGAATCGGCCCAGGCCGGCCTGGATCATCGTGCCGTGGTCCGGATGCGTCCCGACCTCGCGCGGCAACGCGAGCAAACCGAGCGCCACCTGCAGATCAACGCGGGCGGCCTCGAGTCCCTGCGGCAGGGAGGCGCGCGGCGGTTTCGGCCCCATCTTCGGTTTGCCGGTCTTGGTCTCGCCGATCTGTTCCTGTTCGCCCAACTGGACGTACAGGCCGTACGGCCCCTTGCGCAGCGTGACCATCTTGCCCGTCTCGGGATCGGTGCCCAATTCGCGCGGGCCGCCGGCCAGGTCCTCGGCACCGCCGTCGTCATTCGCAGTGGCGACAAGCTGGCGCGTGTAGCGGCACGCCGGATAGTTCGAGCAGCCGATAAACGCCCCGAACTTGCCGAGACGCAGCCCGAGGCGCCCGTCGCCGCATTTCGGGCAGGCGCGGGGATCGGGGCCACCGTCCTCTTCCGGAAACAGGTGCGGTCCAAGCTCCTCGTCGAGCGCGTCGAGCACGTGCGAGACCCGCAGGTCCTTGATCTCGTCGACCGCCGCCTTGAACTCGGTCCAGAAGTCGCGCAGGACCGTGCGATACCCCAGCGCACCGGCGGAAATCTCGTCCAGCTTGTTTTCCAGGTCGGCGGTGAACGAGTACTCCACGTAGCGGGCGAAGAAGTTCTCCAGGAACGCGGTGACGATCCGCCCCCGGTCCTCGGGCACGAATCGACGGCTGTCCAGTTTCACGTAGTCGCGGTCCTGCAACACCGACAGGATGCTGGCGTAGGTGGAGGGCCGGCCGATGCCCAGTTCCTCCATCTTCTTGACCAGGCTGGCCTCGGTGAAGCGCGGCGGCGGCTGGGTGAAGTGCTGCTCCGGCTTCACCTCGCGCCGGTCGACGGCGTCGCCTTCGCGCAGCGGCGGCAGCAGGCGGTTGGAGTCGTCATCGCCCTCGGCCGAATCGTCCCGGTCCTCGAAATAGACCTTCAGGAAGCCGTCGAAGGTGATGACGGAGCCGGTCGCCCTCAGCACCGCGCGCCCGTCGGCCGCCGTCAGGTCGACCGAGACCTGGTCCAGTTCCGCGCTGGCCATCTGGCTGGCGACGGTGCGTTTCCAGATCAGCTCGTAGAGCGCCAATTGTTCCTTATTGAGATACGGGGCCACCATGGCCGGCGTGCGGCCGGGATCGGTGGGGCGGATGGCCTCGTGCGCCTCCTGGGCGTTCTTGGCCTTGGTCTTGTAGACCCGGGGGGCCTCCGGAACATAGCGCCCGCCGAAGTCCCGCTCGATGGTCGCGCGGGTGGCGTGGATGGCCTCTGGCGCCATCTGCACGCCGTCGGTCCGCATGTAGGTGATCAGGCCGACGGTTTCCCCGCCCAGGGTGATGCCCTCGTACAGCCGTTGCGCCACGCTCATGGTGCGCGACGCGGAGAAGTACAGCTTGCGCGAGGCTTCCTGTTGCAACGTCGACGTGGTGAACGGCGGGGACGGGTGCCGTTTGACGGTCTTGCGTTCGACCTTGCCGACCGAGAAAGTCGTGCCCGTGATGGCGGCCACGGCGGCGTCGGCGGCGGCCTTGTCGGGCAGCCCGAACTTGTCCAGCTTCTTGCCGTCCAGATGCGTCAGGCGGCCGGTGAAGGTCTGCCCGCCGCCCTGGCCCCCCTGGCCCCCCCCCTGGCCCGTGGTGGCCATCAGGGCTTCCACGGTCCAGTACTCGCGGGCCTTGAACCGCTCGATCTCCGCCTCGCGGTCGCAGATCAGGCGCAGCGCCACCGACTGCACACGGCCGGCCGAGCGGCTGCCCGGCAGCTTGCGCCACAGCACGGGCGACAGGGTGAACCCCACCAGGTAATCCAACGCGCGCCGCGCCAGATAGGCCTCGATCAGTTCCTGGTGCAGATCGCGCGGGGCCGCCATCGCATCGGCGACGGCGGCCTTGGTGATGGCGTTGAAGGTGATGCGGTGCACAGGCTTGCCGGCCAGGGCCTTGCGCTGCGCCAGCACGTCGCGCACGTGCCACGAAATGGCCTCCCCCTCGCGGTCGGGGTCGGTGGCCAGATAGAGGGCGTCGGCCTTGCGCACCGCCTCGGTGATCTCGCGCAGGTGCTTTTCAGACCTCTGGTCCACCTCCCACTTCATGGCGAAGTCCTGCTCGGGATCCACCGATCCGTCCTTCGCCGGCAGGTCGCGGACATGGCCGAACGACGCCAGGACCTTGAAGTCGTCTCCAAGGTACTTGTTGATGGTCTTGGCCTTCGCCGGGGATTCAACAACCACAACGCGCATGAGCAACGGACGCCTTTCGTCCTGTCCGAAAGCCAACCGCTCCGCCCGGGGCGGCTCCAGGCCGCCGGTCAGAGCGTCGTCAACAGCGCCACCCGCCCTCCGGGCAGGCGTTCGAGCCGGCCTGCCAGCTCCAGTTCGAGGAGGACGGTCGCCACGACAGCTACGGACAATTGGCAGCCGCGAACGAGTTCGTCAACCGTCACCGGCGCCGGACCGAGCGCTTCCACAAGACGGTCGCGGGCCGCGTCGACCTCGGCCTCGGAGGCAGCGGGAGCCGCGCCGGCCCGGAATTCCGCCGCCTCGGGCTCGGCGAGCGGGGCGTGCAGCAGATCGGCGAGGCCGCGCAAAACATCCTCGGCGGTCTCGGTCAGGATGGCGCCGTCGCGCAGCAGGCTGTTGGGGCCGGCGGCGCGGCCGTCCAGGGGCGAGCCGGGAACGGCGAACACCTCACGGCCCTGTTCGCCAGCCAGGCGGGCGGTGATCAGCGAGCCCGAGCGGGCCGCCGCCTCGACCACCACCACCCCCAGCGCCATGCCGGAGATGATGCGGTTACGGCGCGGGAAGTGGCGGGCCTGCGGCGCCTCGCCCAGGGGCATTTCCGACACCACCAGGCCCTGCTCGACGAGGGCCTCGTACAGGCCCTCGTTCTCGGGCGGGTAGATGATGTCCACGCCGCCGGCCAGCACCGCCGCCGTCCCGCCCGCCAGCGCGCCCTGGTGGGCGGCGGTATCGATTCCCCGCGCCAGGCCGGAGATCACCAGCAGGTCGGCGCGGGCCAGGTCCTGGGCCAGACGGTGCGCCAGCTTGCGCCCGTTGAGCGAGGCATTGCGGGCGCCGACGATGGCCACGGCCGGCCGCTCCAGCAGGCCGACATGACCGCGCGCGAACAGCACGGGCGGACTGTCCTCCACAGCCGCCAGGGCGCGGGGATAGGGCGGCTCGCCATGGGCCAGGACCGTGACGCCGGCCTTGTGCAAGGCCGTCAGCTCCCGCTCGGCGGCCGCCTTGGAGCAGATGCGCAGAGGCTTGCCGCGCCCGCCCCGACGGGCCAGCGCCGGCAGAGCATCCAGCGCCGCTTCGGCGGTGCCGTATTGTTTCAACAGCCGGTGGAACGTGATCGGCCCCACGTTCTCGCTGCGGATCAGGCGCAGCCGGTCGCGGAGTTCGGAGTCGGTCAGAGGCATCGTTCAGGTGGAGGCCGGCGGGGAAAGAGAGGAAAGAAGCGTGCACCATGCCCCAGGGACAACCAAACAGCAACCACAATTGCCACGATGCCGGCAACTCCGTGACCGGCCCTGGCTTGGTCCGCTCGATCCGCCGCGATCACCGCGATCGGAACGCCGTCTGGGTCCTGCGATCCACAGAAGCCTCATGGTCCCGACCCAATCGTGGCCCTCAAAACGGAATATCGTCCTCCGGATCGCCGCCACCACGGCCGGGGCCGGGCGCCGGGCTGGAGTCCCAGCCTCCACCGCCACCGCCGTACCCGCCGCCATCGGGCGGCCCGGGGTCGTAGCCGCCCCCTGCCCCGCCGTTGCTCATGCCACCGCCCCCGCCGCCGCGCGGCGGGTCCAGCATGGTCATCTCGGCGCCGGGGCCTTGCAGCACCACCTCGGTCGTGTAGCGATCCTGGCCCGACTGGTCCTGCCACTTGCGGGTCTGTAGAGAACCGCAGAGGTACACCTTCGATCCCTTGCGCAGGTAGCGTTCGCAGATATCGGCCAGCGGGCCGAACACCGCCACGCGGTGCCATTCCGTCCGCTCGCGCTTCTCCCCAGTCTGGCGATCCTTCCACGAATCGGTGGTGGCGACGTTCAGGTTGGCGACCTTGCCCCCGTTCTGGAACGTGCGGCACTCGGGATCGCGGCCCAGGTTGCCGATGAGAATGACCTTGTTGACGCTGCCTGCCATGGGGAACTCCGGTGTCTGGACCAATCATGTTGAGCATGACAGCCGCCCCTCGCGGGACCGCGCGAGGACGACCCGCCCCGCACTCTATCCGCCCCCCGATCCGGAAGGAAGCCCGCACCGAGCCCGCACGATCGCCCTGGAAACGCCATGATGGTTCGTCCTGATGACGCCTCGCGAACGATCGTTCCGGCATTGCCAGGATACGCGACGCTTTCCTATTCTGCGGGCGCGCACCATATCGATCCGGGCGCGCCCCGGGACCACGCGGCGCCCAAAACACCAATCACACCACTCCACCATTTTGGGGGAAAGACCATCATGACGACGCGTACGTTCACCATCGCCGGCCTTGCCACGGCGACCGCCATCGCCCTCGGCTCCGCCGCCCAGGCGCAGGAGATGAAGATCGGGGCCATCATCCCGATGACCGGCGACCTGCAGGCCTATGGCCAAACCACCCTGAACGGCGTCCGCCTGGCGGAGAAGGAAATCAATGCCGCCGGCGGCGACATCACCATCGTCGTCGGCGACACCCAGACCGCCCCGCAGTCCGGCGTGGACGCGGCCCAGAAGCTGGTCTCGGTCGAGAAGGTCAGCGGCATGGTCGGCGCCCTGTCCTCCGGCGTCACGATCCCCATCGCCCAGTCGGTCTCCGCCGTGGTCGGCGTGCCGCAGATCTCCGGCGCCTCCACCTCGCCGGTGATCACCAATCTGGAGGACAACGACTTCCTGTTCCGCACCGTACCGTCCGACGCCGGCCAGGGCGTGGCGCTGGCGCAGGTGACGAAGGAGCGCGGCATCGACACCGCCGCCATCATGTACGTCAACAACGACTACGGTAAGGGCCTGGCCGACTCCTTCGAAAGCGCGTTCGAGCAAATGGGCGGCACCGTGACCCAGTCGGTCGGCTTTGAGAAGAACCAGTCGTCCTACCGTGGCGAGTTGCAGAACGCGGCGGACGGCGACGCCAGCCACCTGGTGCTGATCGCCTATCCGGAAAGCGGCCAGACCATCCTGCGTCAGGCGCTGGAAGGCGGCACCTTCAGCCAGTTCATCTTCACCGACGGCCTCAAGGCCCCCGAGCTGGTTGACGCGCTGGGCGCCCAGTACCTGAACGGCACCTTCGGCACCACGGCCAAGGCGCTGGAGAGCGATGGCGGCAAGCACTTCGCGGAAGCCTGGATGGCCGAGTACGGCGCCGAGTCCGACAAGCCCTATCACGACACCGCCTATGACGCCGTGTATCTGCTGTCCCTGGCCGCCGTGAAGGCCGGGTCGACCGATCCGGAGGCCGTGCGCGACGCCCTGCGCGACGTCGCCAACCCGCCCGGCGAGAAGGTCGGCCCGGGCAAATACGCCAAGGCCGTCGAACTGCTGAACGCCGGCACGGACATCGACTACGAGGGCGCCGCCGGCTCGCAAAACTTCGACTCCAACGGCGACGTGGCCGGCACCTTCGAGCTGTGGGTGATCGAGAACGGCCAGTTCGTCTCCGAGAAGGTGTTCGAGCCCGAGGCGATGTAAGGACGCCGCGGATGAGGTGGTCGATCCCCGACCACCTCGTCGCTGTTCGGGACATGCGGCCCCACAGCACCCCGGACAATCCGGGATGTGGAAGGGGCCGCATGTTTTGGTCTTGGTTGTCCCGCAGCTTGAGATGGACCATTTCATGGTCTATTCTCGTCCGCGTTGGTTTACGAGCACTTGGCCGAACCAGGAGCGTCCGATGCAGGTGTCGGTGACAGACGCCAAGGGCCAGTTGACCGACTTGGTCCGGCGCGCCGAGGCTGGAGACGAGATCATCCTGACCCGTCATGGTCACCCGGCCGTGCGCCTTGTGCCGGTGAGCGCGAAACCGAACCGCGCGACTCGCAAGGCGCTGCTAGACACGGTACGCGCTCATGCCGCCGCCAAGGCCAGCCCCGGCGCCAGCGCGGCCCGGAGCCAGGACTTCCTGTACGGCGATGACGGCCTTCCGGAATGATCGCGGTGGATACGTCGGCCCTGATGGCCATCGTGCTCAACGCCCCTTCTCCCGGACGGACATACAAAGCGTCCTTTGAACGATCCGCACTGGACGGATCGGCAGGTAGAGCCGAATGAAAACGGCGCGTCGGGTCGCCCCCGGCGCGCCGTTTTTCATGCGTGGCCGGGCGGCTTCACACGGAACGCCGCCCGAACCAAGCCATCAGACCGTCACACGCTGTGGGCCATCACGGCCAGCAGCAGCAGCGCGACGATGTTGGTGATCTTGATCATCGGGTTCACCGCCGGGCCGGCGGTGTCCTTGTACGGATCACCCACGGTATCGCCGGTCACCGCCGCCTTGTGCGCCTCGGAGCCCTTGCCGCCGTGGTTGCCGTCCTCGATGTACTTCTTGGCGTTGTCCCAGGCGCCACCGCCCGAGGTCATCGAGATGGCCACGAACAGACCCGTGACGATCACGCCCAGCAGCATCGCCCCCAGGGCCGAGAACGCGGCCGACGGACCGGCGATCGCCTGGATGATAAAGAACAGCACGATCGGCGACAGCACCGGCAGCATCGAGGGAATGATCATCTCCCAGATGGCCGCCTTGGTCAGCATGTCCACGCAACGGCCGTACTCGGGCTTGGCCGTGCGGTCCATGATGCCGGGGATTTCCTTGAACTGACGCCGCACCTCGTTGACGACGGAACCGGCGGCGCGGCCCACGGCGGTCATGCCCATGGCGCCGAACAGGAACGGCAGCAGCCCGCCGACGAACAGGCCGACGACGACATAGGGATTGGACAGCGAGAAGTTGACCTCGATCCCCTCGAACATCGGATAGTCAGCCGGGTTGGCCGTGAAGTAGGCCAGATCGGAGGTGTAGGCGGCGAACAGCACCAGGGCGCCCAGCCCGGCCGAGCCGATGGCATAGCCCTTGGTCACCGCCTTGGTGGTGTTGCCGACCGCGTCCAGCAGGTCCGTGGTCTTGCGCACGTTCTCGTCCAGTTCCGCCATCTCGGCGATACCGCCGGCGTTATCGGTCACCGGACCATAGGCGTCGAGCGCCACGACCATGCCCGCCAGGGCAAGCATCGCGGTCACCGAAATGGCGATGCCGAACAGGCCGGCCAGCATGTAGGTGGAGATGATGGCCGCGCAGATGATGATCGCCGGCAGAGCGGTGGCCTCCATGGAGATCGCCAGGCCCTGGATCACATTGGTCGCGTGCCCCGTCAGCGAGGCCTTGGCGACCGACCGCACCGGGCGGAATTCCGTCGCCGTGTAGTACTCGGTCACCCAGATGATGAGCCCGGTCACCAGCAGGCCGATCACCGCGCACAGGAACAGGCTGAACGGCCCGAAAGTGCTGCCACCCACCGTCCATTCGTTGCCGAAGCCCAACAGCAGAATCGTCATCAGGAAGATGCCGCCCAGCGAGAACAGCGCCGACATCAGGAAGCCGCGATACAGCGCCCCCATGATCTTGGTCGAGCCTTCCTTCAGCTTGACGAAATAGGTGCCGGCGATCGACGCCAGAATGCACACGCCACCAATGGCCAGCGGATAGGCCATCATGGTGGACTGCCAGTCGGTGCCCATGAAGAAGATGGACGCCAGAACCATGGTGGCCACCACGGTCACGGCGTAGGTCTCGAACAGGTCGGCCGCCATGCCGGCGCAGTCGCCGACGTTGTCGCCCACGTTGTCGGCGATCACAGCCGGGTTGCGCGGATCGTCCTCGGGAATGCCGGCCTCGACCTTGCCCACCAGGTCGGCGCCCACATCCGCGCCCTTGGTGAAGATGCCGCCGCCGAGACGGGCGAAGATGGAGATCAACGAGGCCCCGAAGCCGAGCGCCACCAGCGGATCAATCAGGCCGCGCCCCTCGGCACCGGCCATCTGAAGGATCACATAGTAGACGACCACGGCCAGCAACGCCAAGCCAGCCACCAGCATACCGGTCACCGCGCCGCTCTTGAAGGCGATGTCAAGGCCACGGGCCAGCCCCTGTCGGGCGCCCTCGGCGGTGCGCACGTTCGCGCGCACGGAGACGAGCATACCGACGAAACCGGCCACGCCCGAACAGATGGCGCCGAGCGCGAACCCGATGGCCACGGACAGGTCCAGAACGAACATCAGAATCACGAACACGACAATCCCGACTCCGGCGATGGTCAGGTACTGTCGTCGCAGATAGGCCTGTGCCCCCTCCTGCACGGCCCCCGCGATCCGCCGCATCTCGTCGGTGCCGCTGTCGGCGGCGAGGATCTCCCGCACCGTCCTGACGCCATACACGAGCGCCGCCAGGCCGCACGCGATGACGAAAATGTAGAGTACGATCAACATCTTGGATTGCGTCCTTCACTAGAGAGTTTGACCGCCCATCCGGGTCCTGGGCTCGAGTCCCGAACGACCCGCGAGTCCCCGCGACGATCTCCGCATCCCACGCCCACCGGCGTTTTCCCGGTTCGTTATAGTGTTTTTACGGGACGGCAGCCTGCCAGAAGACCCCGGTTCAGGCAACGCAAGACCCGCTTATCCGCATTTTTGATCAGGGCTTTTCGGCGTCGAGCCTCGCCGTGGCGGCCAGTCACAGCGTACCGGCCCGGCGGTCACCGCACATAGGCGATATCGATCAGCACATCGTGCACCACGTCCGGCCCGAGCACCCGGGTCGTCAGGCCATTCACCTTGGCCTTGACAGCTGGCAGATCGACTCGGCCGTCCGGCCCCATCAGGTCCGGCACCTCCCGCATCAAGCCCGTCAGATACGCATCGGTCAGTTCGGGCATCCGGCTATTGATCTCGGACCGCGCGTTCTCGTGAATGTGAAAGCGCAGGCCGAGAACCAGATGTGCTCGCGCCACCCCGCCGCTGATGACCGGCACCGCAAGCTGCGGAAAGGCCATGAACTGCGGTTCCTCGCCAATCACCACCGGCGGCGGCGGCTGGGCCTCGCCCGTGTCCGGCGCGGGCGCCTGCCCCATCAACCCGGCCATGAGCGCGCGCACACCCAGCACGTCCGGGATCACCTGGAACACCGTCAAGGCCCCGACACCACCGCCCAGCACCAGTACCAGCCCACAGACGATGATCAGTATCTTAATCATGAGCGACCCGTCCTTTCGCGCGCGTCCCCGTCCGACCCGGGCGCGCGCCCTGTCACGCTACCAATGATGCCGCCACCCCGCCGTGCCCAAGGGGCGCGGGGTTCCGTCTTCCGACACCAGAGTGACTCCCTGGCCGGCCACAAGGCAACCGATCCGTGTCAACGGCAGGCCGAGGCGCACCCCAATCTCTTGCACCGACGCGGCACGACCCGGCGGCGCCGCGAACACCAATTCGTAGTCGTCGCCGCCGGTCAGGGGGAGGTCGCGCCACGTGGGATCGTCACCGAGGCACCGCCGCGCGGCGTCTGACAACGGCACACGCGCCGCGTCCACGCGCGCGCCACAGCCGCTGGCCAGGCACATATGCCCCAGGTCCGCCACCAACCCATCCGAGATATCGAGGGCCGCGCTCGCGACACGCCGCAGGGCAAGGCCCAGGTCCACCCGGGGACGCGGCACCCGATAGCGGTCGGCCAGGAACGCCGCCATGTCGGGCTCTTCCATGCGCAAGGCGCCCGTCAGCAGTTTTAGCCCCAACGCGCCATCGCCCAGGGTCCCCGACACCCACACATCATCGCCCACCGTCCCGCCGCCCCGCGACAGGTACGCATCGGGCGGCACATGCCCCAGAATGGTCACCGTGAAGCAGGCGGGACCCGGCGTCGACACCGTGTCGCCCCCCAGCAGTCCGATCCCGTAGGTTCCAAGATCCGCGTCGAGGCCGGCGATGAAGCGGTCCAACCAGGCGTCATCCTCGGCCGGAGACAGGGCCATCGACAGGAATACGCCCACGGGCTCCGCGCCCATGGCCGCCATGTCGGACAGGTTCACCCGCAGCGCCTTGCGGGCGACCAGGTCGGCCGGGTCCGCCTGCAGGAAGTGGACGCCGGCAACGACCGTATCGACACTGACGACGGTATGCTGCCCGTCCGGTGGCGGCGGCAGCACGGCCGCGTCGTCGGCCAGGTTCAGCGCCGCCGGATGGCGCCGGGCCAGTGGTGCGAACACACCCGAGATCAGATCGAACTCATCCCGCCGGACCATGCGTGCGTGTCTCCCGTTGTCCGCCGGCTCAGCCGGCGGCGAACGCGTCGGGATCAACCTCCCGCGCGATGCGATCGAGCACCGCGTTGACCAGCCGTACCTCCGGACCGTCATAAAAGGCGCTGGCCAGGTCGACGTATTCGGTGATGGTCACACGGGGTGGGATATCGTCGAGGTGCACCAGTTCGAACACGGCCACGCGCAGAATGGCGCGCACCAGCGTTTCCAGGCGCCCGGCGCTCCAATCGCCGCTCAGGCTGGCGTCGATGGTGCGGTCAAGGTCCGCGAGGTGAGCGTGGGCACCCCGGCCGAGCCGCGTCAGCAGCCCCGTGTCAACGGGTGCCAGCGGCATGGCCTGCTCCCGGGGCTCGAACAGGCCCTCCGGGTCGGGGATGTCGGCCAGGGCCTCCCCGCCCAGGCGGCCCTCCAGCACCTCGCGCAGCACGTCGTCGATCCGGACGTCCCCGACCGAGACGGCATACAGGGCCTGAACGGCGGCCAACCGGGCGGCGCTGCGACGCCGGGCGCTGTGCGACATCGGTTCGTGTGATCCCATTGATGGGCGGGGGCGAACGCCCGCCTACAACCCCATCTCGCGCTTGACCTCGATCATGCGCAGGCAGGTGCGGGCGGCCTTGCCGCCCAGGTTCTTGCCGTCGGGGCGGGACCGCTCCAACGCCAACTCGCGCGTCGGACAGGCCAGGATCGCGTTGCCGAGCGCCAACGAGTAATCAATCACCAGCCGGCTGACCCCGCCCATCGCCTCGCGGCACACGTGCTCGTAGTGGTCCGTCTCGCCCTTGATGGCGCAGCCCAGCACGACGTAGCCCGAATACCGGTGGTCCGTCGCCCGGAATTCCATGGTCCGCACCGCATAGCGGATGACCGCCGGAATCTCCAGGATGCCCGGGACGATGACCCGTTTGTATCCGGCCCCGCGCGCGGTCAACTCCTGCACGCAGCCGCGCACCAGGTTGTCGGTGATGTCCTCGTAGAACCGGGCCTCGATAATCAGGATCCGGGCGCCTTCTGGCATGATCAGGTCCCTCCCACACCGGGAATCGATCTTTGCTCAACCACGCGCAGACCATAGCCGTCAAGGGCAATGATGGTCCGATGCGTATTGGAGAGCAGAATCATGTCCCGCACCCCCAGATCCAGCAGGATCTGGGCCCCCACGCCATAGTCCACGAGCCGCCCGGCTTCCGGCCCACCGTCCAGCTTGGCGCGGACGCGGTTGCTCAGCGCCGCGTGGTGCGGCTCGCGGATCAGCACGATGATGCCGGAGCCGTGCGCGCCGATGGCCTCCATGGCGGTGTGCAGGGTCTCGCCCTTGCCGCTGTCGGAATCGTGCAGCACGTCGTCCAGTACGTTCAACGCGTGCACCCGCACCAGAACCGGCTGGGTGGGGTCGATCCGGCCCTTCACCAGGGCCAGATGTTCCGCATAGGCGACGGTGTTGACGTACACCACAAGGCGCCAGTCGCCGCCGTAGTCCGAATGGAAGTCGGTTTCGATCTCGCGGCGCACGATCCGTTCCGTCCGCCGCCGGTGGGCGATCAGGTCGGCAATCGTACCGACCTTCAGGCCGTGCATCTGCGCGAAGGCGACCAGATCCGGCAGGCGCGCCATCGAGCCGTCGTCGTTCATGATCTCGCAAATCACGCCGGCGGGGATCAGGCCGGCCAGGCGGGCGACATCGACGGCGGCCTCGGTATGCCCCGCGCGCACGAGGATGCCGCCCTCCCGCGCCATCAACGGAAAGACATGCCCGGGCGTGGCGATGTCGTGCTTGCCCTTTGACGGATCAATGGCCACGGCAATGGTGTGGGCGCGGTCGGACGCGGAAATGCCGGTCGTCACGCCCTCCTTGGCCTCGATGGAATAGGTGAAGGCCGTGCCGTGGCGGCTGCTGTTCTGTTGCGGCATCAGCGGCAGGCCGAGTTCATGGCAGCGGTCGCCGGTCATGGCCAGACAGATCAGCCCGCGCCCGTACTTGGCCATGAAATTGATGGCATCGGGCGTGGCCATCTGCGCCGGGATGACCAGATCGCCTTCGTTCTCCCGGTCCTCGTCGTCGACCAGGATGAACATGCGCCCGTTGCGGGCGTCCTCCAGGATCTCCTCGGGGGCCGCGAGAAACTCCCGGAACCCGACGCGCGTGGTGGCCGCCTCCTCGTTCGCGTCCACGGCCGCTACTCCCGCGTGTCCAGGAGGCGCGCCACATACCGGGCCAGCATGTCGATCTCCAGGTTCACCGCATCACCGACGGTCAATCCGCCGAAGGTGGTGACGGCCAGGGTGTGGGGAATGATGTTGACGCCGAAGCGCCGGTCCTCGACCTCATTGACGGTCAGCGACACGCCGTCCAGGGCCACCGAACCCTTGCCGGCGATGTAGCCCTTCAGGTCCTCGGGAACCTCGAACACGAAGCGGGTGGAGTCCCCCTCGGGATGCCGCTCGATCACCGTGGCGACGCCGTCCACATGGCCCGAGACGATGTGCCCGCCCAGTTCGGCGCCCAGGGCCAGCGCCCGTTCCAGGTTCACGGGCGTACCCTCGACCCAGCGACCCAGCGTGGTCTTGGACAGGGTCTCGCCCGAGACCTGAACGGCGCACCAGTCCGATCCGGTCTCGATCACCGTGAGACAGCAGCCATTGCAGGCGATGGAGGCACCGAGGTCTATGGTGCCGATGTCGTACGCCGTCTCGATCTCGAAACGGGCCTCGCCCGATCGGTCGATGCGCCGCACGCGGCCCAGGTCGGTGATGATGCCGGTGAACATGGGAATCGTCGCCTTCACAAGTCTTGGATGTCACCGCCAGGGCGCGCGTCGCGCTGCACCCGCCGGGCCAGCACCAGGGTATCCGGGCCGAGCGCCACCCGCTCCAGGGGCGCAAAATCGGGGCAATCGGCGAGCCGGTCAACCCCGAAGCCGGCCACGGCGGGGCGGCCGTCGTCGCCCAGCACGCGCGGCGCCGCGAACCAGGCCAGTCGGTCCACCGCGTCCGCCCCCAACAGGGCGCCCATCACCTGTCCGCCCCCCTCGACCAGCAGCCGCGTCAGCCCTTCCGTCCCAAGCGCGGTCAGGGCCGCGCAAAGGTCCACCCGGCCGTCGCGGTCGGCCGCCACCGGCACGACCCGGGCCCCCTCGCCTTCCAACGCCGCCCGCCGGGTGGGGTCGGCGGCCAACGTGCACAGCACCCACAGCGGCACCGAGCGCGCCGAGGCAACAAGCCGCCCGCCCAGAGGCAGCCGAAGTTGGCTGTCGAACACCACCCGCACGGGCGAGCGGTCCTCCACGCCGGGCAAGCGGCAATCCAGCAGCGGGTCATCGGCCAGCGCCGTGCCGATGCCCACGGCGATCGCATCATGCTCGGCCCGCAACCGGTGCCCAAGCGCCCGGGCGCGCGGCCCGGTGATCCACCGGCTTTCGCCGCTAGCGGTGGCGATGCGTCCGTCCAGGGTCGCCGCCGCCTTGACGGTGACCAGCGGCCGGCCGCTGTGGAGGCGCGTGAGAAAGCCGGCGTTGACCTCGGCCGCTTCGTCGGCACGCAGGCCCAGGTCGACGGTCACGCCCGAGTCCCGCAGGCGGGCAAGGCCGCGCCCCGAGACACGCGGGTCGGGGTCCTCCAACGCCGCCACGACCCGCGACACCCCGGCGGCGGCCAGCGCATCGGCGCAGGGCGGGGTCTTGCCGTGGTGGGAACAGGGCTCCAGCGTCACGTAGGCGGTGGCGCCCCGGGCCGCCGGACCGGCCCGCCGCAGGGCCTCGGTCTCGGCGTGTGGGCGCCCGCCCGGCTGGGTCCAGCCGCGTCCGACCACCACACCATCACGCACAAGGACGCAGCCGACGGTTGGGTTGGGCCACGTCCGCCCGAGACCGCGCCCGGCCAGGGCCAGCGCCGCCCCCATGTGGTCGTGGTCATCGCGACTGAACGGCGGGGCGGCGTCGCCCCCCGTGCCCTCAGACGTCATCGCCGCCCAGCTTGCCAACGAAGCTTTCGAAGTCCTTCGCCTCGCGGAAGTTCCGGTACACCGACGCGAACCGCACGTAGGCCACCGGGTCGAGCGTGGCCAGGGCGTCCATCACCATCTCGCCCACCGTGTTGGACGGGATTTCCGTCTCGCCCGAGCTTTCCAGGCGACGCTGGATGGCGTTGACCACGCGTTCGATGCGGTCGCTGTCGATGGGTCGTTTGCGACAGGCGATCTGGATCGATCGGGCCAGCTTGTCGCGATCGAACGGCGCGCGTTGCCCGTTCTTCTTGATGATCACCAGATCGCGCAGTTGCACGCGCTCGAACGTGGTGAACCGCGACTGACAGGAGGGACAAAAGCGGCGCCGGCGGATGGCGGCGCCATCCTCCGTCGGACGCGAGTCCTTCACCTGGGTATCCATGTGTCCGCAGAACGGGCACCGCATGTCCCGTGTCCTCCCTCGCCTGCCCTACCCCCCGATGCGTGTCTCACTCAGTAGATGGGAAAGCGCGCGCACAGCGCCCGCACGCGTTCGCCCACTGCCGTTTCAATGGCACTGTTGTCCTCGGGATGGGCGGCCAGCCCGTCAAGAACCTCGGCGATCAGGTCGCCCACCAGCTTGAACTCATCGGGGCCGAACCCGCGCGTGGTCGCCGCCGGCGTGCCCAGCCGAATCCCGGATGTCACCGTCGGCTTCTCCGGATCGAAGGGAATGCCGTTCTTGTTGCAGGTGATGCCGGCCCGTTCGAGCCCCTGTTCCGCGACGGTTCCGGTCAAGCCCTTCGGCCGCAGGTCCACCAGCATGAGGTGCGTGTCGGTGCCGCCGGAGACAAGGTCGAGCCCATGGCCCATCAGCGTTTCGCCCAGAACGCGGGCGTTCTCCTTCACCCGCCGGCCGTATTCGGCGAAGGACGGCCGCAGGGCCTCGCCGAGCGCCACCGCCTTGGCGGCGATGATGTGCATCAGCGGGCCACCCTGCAGGCCGGGGAACACGGCGGAGTTGATCTTCTTGCCCAGCGCCTCGTCGTTGGACAGGATCAGGCCGCC
>Ga0207419_1000527_pt1 | contig 33127 bp, 23 predicted proteins | sample ElkSloMetagenome_4_FD_184723 | JGI IMG/M metagenome (GOLD analysis project Ga0207419, IMG submission 184723) | Hot spring microbial communities from Elkhorn Slough, Monterey Bay, USA - MD2A (version 2) | ecosystem: Environmental > Aquatic > Marine > Intertidal zone > Estuary: Microbial mat ... | reverse complement strand
TTTTTACCAACTCAAAGATATTAAGCGAGTTCGGTTGGTCAGGAGAGCAGACGGGTACTACGTGCAGTTTGCCATTTCAGTTGATGTGCGAATTGAAACTGAACCAACGGGAAAAGCGATAGGATTAGATGTTGGGATTAAATATTTTTTGGCTGATAGCTTCGGAAATACTGTTGAAAATCCCCAATTCTATCGTTCATCTGAAAAACAATTAAATCGTGCTAATCGCAAAAAATCCAAAAAGTACGTTCGAGGAGTCAAACCGCAGTCTAAAAATTACCACAAGGCAAGATGTCGGTATGCCCGAAAACATTTAAGAGTAAGCAGGCAGCGTAAAGAGTATTGCAAGCGAGTTGCATACTGCGTAATCCAATCTAACGATTTGGTTGCCTAGGTCGCCTTAAATGTTAAAGGTATGGTCAAAAATCGACATTTAGCCAAATCAATTTCAGATGTGGGTTGGTCTATTTTTCGTCATTGGTTAGAATATTTTGCAATAAAATATGGGAAGCTAACAATACCAGTATCTCCCCATAATACCTCTCAAAACTGCTCTAACTGTGGCAAGAAAGTCGTCAAATCTCTGTCAACAATAACACATATTTGTCCTCACTGCGGATATACAGAAGACAGGGATGTTAATGCGGCTAAAAACATTCTGAAAAAGGCTCTAAGTACGGTCGGGCAGACCGGATCTTTAAAGCTTGGGGAGTTTCCGCCTCTTTTTATGTTGGAGCAATCCTGCATTGGAAAGCGTGAACTGTGAACCAAGAATCTCCGTCATTTATGGCGGGGAGTGTCAAGATTGAGTTAAATTAAGTTCATGTTTTGATTAACTTGACTCAGAATTTAATTTTTGAGCAACTTATTCCAAAGACACAAAGAAAAACACCAATATTTGAGAAACTGATCAATTCAGAGGAAATAGAGCATTTATTTGGGGGAGATCAATTTTTGGTAAAAAGTTAGTAACTGTTGGGCTAAGGCTTTATTGGTATAACTTCTCAAAGCCCGTTCATAACCTTGCTGGGCTAAATCTTCAGTTCGTTGGGGATTTTCGATTAACTGACGTAGACTTTCGCCCAATGCTTCGGCTTTTCCTTCAGGAAAAATTAACCCGGCTTCCCCAATCACATGAGGAATTTCACCGGAGTCTGAACCAATAACCGGAACTTTACAAGCCATTGCTTCAATTAAAACATGACCAAATTGTTCTTTCCAGCCAACTGCTGTGAGGGTTTTAAATTTGTAAGTGGTTTCGGAAGGTAAAACCAACACGTTCATGGCATTAATATAACGTTGTACCTCGTCGTGAGGAACACTTTCTACAAAAATCAATCTATCTTTAATGCCAAATTCTGCGGCTTTTTCGAGAATTTGTTGTTTTAATTCTCCCCGACCCAATAATAACGCTTTCCAAGATAATTCTTGTACTTTTGTCAAGGCTTCAACCAAAGTTAAAAGTCCTTTTTCTTCCACAAATCGTCCGACAAACCCCACAACAAATTCATCAGAATGAATTCCCAATTCTGCTTTTAATTCGGGTTGAGGATCGGGTTTAAATAGACTTTCATCGACACCTAGTTGAGGCATAACTTCCATCGCCCCCGTGTAACCCCGTTGTCGTAAAATATCTGAACCGTCTTGATTTCCCACTACAATTCCATCGGTATTTTTGAGGTTATAGGCTTCGATGAGGGAAATGGGAAATTTTAACGTGTAGGGAAGATTCCACCAAGTAAAAAAGACATTTTTAGCTTTCAGTCCTAAGAGTTTATTGCAGGTAATAAACTGAGAATAGGTAATGGCTTTGGCACCTTGTTCAACTTGGATAATATTTGGTTTAAAGTTTTGGAGAAGGGGAATTAAATCTAATCCAAAGGTAAGTAAGCCTTGATTGTTTTGACTGAAGTTAGAAACGGGAACGACTTTAAAAGATCCTTCATCTAAATATTCAGAATCAATAATTTTATTTTGAACGCCTCCCGGTTTCCAACGACGGGGAACAACAAGCGTTACTTCGATTTCCGGAGAGAGATGGGCTAAAGCCCGCCATTTTTCCCGGTTGAGATCTACGATATAAGTATGGCTAGCAACTAAAATTTTCATTGTTTAGCCTAAATTGAAGAATAAGGAGTAAAGTACAAGATAATTTTCAACCCTCAAAACCCTTTAAGTTTGGGCTAATTCATCTTGCTGAGTGTAAACTTGACCTTGATTCCAAAGGGATTTAATCTGAGTTCCAATGGCTTTAAAAAGTCCTAATGTGTAAAAGACAAATCGGGTTAAGACTTTCAGGGGAGAACCACTTTTATTACAGGGAGGATGTCCGAGAACATGACAATCAAATAGTTTGGCAAAAAAGCGCAAACATTGACCCAAGGTGAGGTTTTTTAACCCCATCAAAAAGTGATTGTGGTAGAAGGTAATTTGATATTGCATTGAACGGGTACTAATATCGTGACACCCTCCGACTTCTTCGCCTAAATGAACTAAATTCGCTTCAGGATCGTACCAAATAATATAGCCTGTTTTTCGCACTCGTAAACAAAAATCTGATTCTTCCCGAACAGCACTACCTTTAAACCGTTCATCAAAATGTAAACCATGTTGATCAAAAATTTCTCGCCGAAAAGACATATTACACCCTCGGGCGGAAATCACTTGTTGGGGTTTAACAGTGTGAACTAAATCAATATGATACCAAGCAATTCCCGGATCAGAAGCTTGGGGAGGTAATTCTTCGATCACTAAATCTCCTCCAGAATCTCCTAATTTCATGCGATCAAAAACTCGTCCAGCGACGGCACCAATATTTTTAGGGGTAGAGGTTCCGGCTGCGATATAATTACTGGCATGGGCTGTCAGAAAGCTTTCAGTCAGTTGAACGTCATCATCAATAAATAGGATAATGTCCCCGGTTGAACGTCGAACTGCGTAGTTACGGGCGCCGGGTAAACTTGCCCATTCTAGACGATACCATGTAATTTTACCGGTCTTAGCAAGTTCTTCTAAATAGGTTTGAGTTTCGCTTTGATGAGAATGAGTTTGATCGACGACTAAGACTTCAAACTGGGGATAGTCTTGTTTGAGAACATCAACTAAGGTTTCCCGCAAAGCTTCCTCGCGGTTATAGGTGGGAATAATGACAGAAATTTTAGGCCAGTCCATAGGTGATTTTCGCTAAAATCTAAACGAGTAATGAGGGGAAAAGGGGACTTAATTTAAACGGGGAGTTTGTTTATCAATATTGTACCCCCTCAATCTTCGATGCCCAAGTGAATTTCAGTTAAGTTACGTTACAGGTGATGGGATCTCAAAAGAAGTTGGGAGTTGGGAATCAGGGAAGATTGATCATTGATAATTTATCATTGTTGACGGGTTATGAATTAACCCCCTTGTTCTTCTTCCTCTTTGAGTCGTTTTAGTTCTTGTTTGTCGATGTCGGGAAGTCGATAAATCACCCCAACAAAATACCAATAATAAACGGCAACGGGATCGACATCTAGGGGATAATAGTAAGTGTTATAACTAATAATTAATACAAACACCCAAAACGAAGCCCCAAAGCTGCGAATATTTTTTTCTTTGAGGGAACGATAGGTTTTAAAGGTGGTAAAGGTGAGAGTTGTGACTAATCCTAAAAAGCCAATGGTTCCGACCGGACCGAGTTCATAAATGAGTTTAGGATAATAGGTTTCGATCAGTTTTGTTTCCCCAAAAATTCGGGTGGAATTGGTGGCCCGTCCGAGTCCGTTTCCAAAAATTCCTTCTTGTCGTCCTGTACTATGTTCAAACTGTTCAGCGATAAAGGCGGTTGGGGGTGAAGCTTCCCAACGAGAGACAAAACTATCAATCCGTTCTTGAATAATTTGGGGGTTAGCAATGACGGCAATTCCTAAGACTAAACCCAGTCCGGCAGCAATGGGAAGAAACCGTTTTAAGTTGGTAACTTGACCCGTTAAAACTAGAAGAATTACTGTTACTAAAGGAACTAAAGCGAGGGCAATTCGTTGACCTGAAATTGCTGAATTGACAAACACTAACGCCATCCCTCCTAAGCCCACCATTCGCCAGATTGGGGAAGGATCACTAAAGGCGGTTGCAAAGGTAAAAAAGGCATTAGCAATGAGGAACCAAGCCCATTGCCAAGGGGCGACAAAAGTACCGGGTAAACGGATCATGCTTTGTGAGGGACTAAAGACTAATGAACCGCCAACTAAGCATTTTGCATCGAGGGTTGCTTTAAATAAATCATCTCCGCTTAAATGGTCTGTTCCTTGACAACGCCCGGAAACCAGAAATTGATACTGCATCACTCCTAAAACACAACAAATAATTGCTAAAACTACGGTCATCCGGGTTAGAAAAAGTAAGGATTTTTGATCTTTGATTTGATAATAAGCGCAGGTCATTAATGGAACATACCCAAGAAAAACTTTGAGTCCAAGAATTCCCATTAAAATAGGTTTGTCATTGGGATAGGGTGGATCAAGTTGTTGTAAACCGTTAACTAAGATGAGTGTCAGTAGACAAAAACCCAGCAGAATAAAAAGTGGAGTTTTAACGGCTTTGTGAACAAGAAAGGGTTTATGTTGACGTTTTAATTCTTGAACAAGGGCAATGAGGGCAGGAAAATAAAAGCCATCTTTGGCCAGTTGAAAGAGTGCATTTCCCCCACCAATCCAGTAGGTTATCGTTCCTGAAAAAGGTAGATAGATCAGGAATGCCCACAGTCCTTGCATGGGGTATTTGTAGGACAATGTAGCAACTAGAATACCGCCACCACCTGCGATCGCCAGTTTCTCATCTTTGACAAAAAATAAAGCCACGCCAACCAGTACCGCTAAAACCCCAACCGAAGACACTAAGGACATTAGTTTTTTGATTTCTTTGGCGGTTTTTTGTTTGCGAATTTTGAGTTCTTTTTTACTGATTTTGGGTTGAGAACTTGCTTTTTTTTTCTTTGATTTATTGCGCTTAGATTTTTGTTTGACAACCATCTTTTGCTTACCCTAGCTGAGAAATAAATTCTATTTTATTACTTTTTAAAAAATTATCTGATGTTTATTTTTATTATTTTGATGCAGCAATCCCTGATCTCAAAATCAAGCTTTTGTTAATCAAAGCTAAGATAATTTTTCACTAATTAGCCATTATAACAATCTAATTCAAAATGTCCGGTATGTCAGACGGTCATGGCAAATAGCAATCGGATCGCCAGGAATTGAACATCTAATGATGCGATCGCTTCCGACGACCCGATTTAAAAATTTGAAATTTTAAAGTGAGTTTATTAGACGGCGAGATGGTGCTGAACGACGGAAACCAAGCGGTCGGCCCACAGATTAGCGAGTTCGTTGCGAATGGCTTCAACCATCACCCGAATTACAGGTTCAGTCCCCGATGCCCGTACTAAAATCCGGCCTTGATCGCCCATTTCGGTTTCTGCTTCTTGAATTGCATTGATCAGGGGTTCACACTGTTTCCAGTTGCGACGACGGTTAACGTCTTCTACTCGAACATTTCGCAATAATTGGGGATAGGTTTGGAAACTTTCGTCTACTAATGTTGCCAGAGTCACACCTGAACGCTTGACTAATGCAGCAATATGCAGGGCGGTTAATAAACCATCTCCTGTCATCGCATAATGATGGCAAAGAATATGACCCGATTGTTCGCCCCCTAACATCGCCCCGGTGCGTTTCATTTCAGCGTGAACGTGTTGGTCGCCAACGGCAGTCCGAGTCAACTGACCTCCCTTTTGTTGCCAAGCCCGTTCAAAGCCTAAGTTTGCCATCACGGTAGAAATAATCAAATTTTCGGGAAGTTGTCCGGCTTGGCTGAGGGTTTGACCCCAGAAGTAGAGAATGTAGTCGCCATCGACTGCCCGACCTTGACTATCAACGGCTAAAACTCTGTCTGCATCGCCATCAAAGGCAAAGCCCATATCTGCTTTTGTTTCTAAAACGGCTTGTTGTAGGCGTCCGAGATGGGTGGAACCGCAATTGACGTTAATCTGATGACCGTCGGGTTGGTCATGGAGACAAATGACTTCAGCGCCCATTTGCCGGAAGACTTTCGGCGCCAGATGAACCGCAGCACCCCAAGCTAAATCTAAAACAATTCGCATCCCTTCGAGGTTTAAAGTCGGAAGCAGGGGACGATGTAGAGATTGGGCGTAGTCCTCTACCAGTTCACAGCGATGGTGGTGTTGTCCACAGTTCCCGAAACTGACTGGAAAGTTTGCTTGTCCTCGCAGAGCGGCTTCTATTTGCTGCTGTACGTCTGAAGGGAGTTTTGTACCCTCTGAACCAAAAAATTTAATTCCGTTGTCTTCTGGAGGGTTGTGGCTGGCGGAAATCATCACGCCCCCGATGGCTTCACTGGTACTGGTGAGATAAGCAACGCCTGGAGTCGGACAGAGGCCTAAATACCAGACTTCAAGTCCTGCGGCTGTTAGACCTGCTGACAATGCCATTGCTAACATATTGCCAGAGTTTCTGCTATCCTGACCGAGAAGTACCGGGCCCCGATTATGGGTTTGTTGGCGAAGAACTTGTCCAGCCCAAAAGCCAACTTGTAGGGCTAGGGGAGCGCTCAAGAGTTCTCCGACTCGTCCTCGGATACCATCGGTGCCAAATAAGGGTGTAGCCGGGAGTTCGGTGATACTGCCAAAAAAGTTAATTGGAGATTGTCTCATAAATTGTGTTGGTTTAGCGGGCTGATGCAGTCCTCCATCTTGAGTTGGGGCGGATGCTACGACCATAATCAGTTCACTCCTCAAGGTACTCACACATTCATTGTGGAGGATACCATGTCCGGAACTGAAGATGAATACTGAATGGATTTTTACCAGGCTTCAGTGAGGGTATTCTCTAAAGATGCAAGTTGAATTTTACTTCAGAAGGTAGTGGATTTGTAAAGCTTGCCTTTATTGTATTCAGAACTGAGAAATTTAATTCAATTTTTTATTCATCGAGATAGAATACAAATTTGTAGTTTATGGGTGGCATCGGGAAGGATTGGCTACAACTAAAGTTTAGCTGTATTCCGGCTTGAGTATCCATTGATCAAGAGTCTAGATGACTCCTAATTATACAGAGTCTAACCCCCGATTATTGGTGTTTTATTTTAATTTTTAATCCAGGTGAAAATAATGAGTTCTCAATCTGATTTAAAGTCGTCGATGTCAGTATCTAAACAATCGTTCAAGCAGTTTCCCCACTGGATTTATTCTCTATTGATTGTGAGTTTGATCGTTAGTTGTGGCGTTTTTGCCTATTCTTCTGTTTTTAATGATTTTTTTCTGTCTGATGATTTTGTGCTAATTGCTTTATTTTCTGAGTTAGGGCCTTGGGGATTGTGGGTAAATCAGCAACATGGTCAATCGTTATTTTTTCGACCGGTTTTAAGTTTAATTAGTTTTATAGATTATCAAGTTTGGGGACTTAATCCTTTTGGGTATCATTTGACTAATTTTTTGCTACATTTGATGAATAGTTTATGGGTGGGACTGATTGCTTTTTTCTTGGGGAAATATCTAAAATTTCAGTCAAGGGATCAGCGATTGATTCCCTATTTAGCAGCGTTGATTTTTCTATTACTTCCTTGTCATACCGAGGTTGTTTCTTGGATTTCCGCTCGAACGGATGGAGTTGCGACATTTTTTGGTTTACTTTCTTTTGTATTTTATCTCAGCTATAAATATTATTTTCCCCCTCGATTATTGATTTTTTCAGCTTTGTCATTCTTTGCGGCTTTACTCTCCAAAGAATCAGTTGTTACTTATCCCGGTTTAATTATACTCTTTGAACTCTATGAATATTTTATTCTACAAAATAATCGTAATACTTTAGCCGGACGGTTTTCAATCTGTTCACTTTATATTTGGGTTTTAATTATTTACTTTTGTAGCCGTTTTTTAAAATTGGGTGAATTGGTTGGCGGATATGGAGAAGAAGTTCACTTAAGTTTTGATCTGGATAGAATCTTACAAAATTTGGTCATTTACCCGACTCGAACTTTTGTCACTCCTAGACTTGAATCAGATTTTACATTTTGGTTCATTGCATTTTTAGGGTTAGTTGTATTATTTCTGTTTAGTTTAATCGTTTGTTGGAAACGTCGTCCTCAGTTCTCTGAAGTTCCCCCGATTTTAGTTTTTTTGATTGGGTCTTTTTTCACTCTAGTTTTACCTGCAATTACGGTTTCTGTCTCTATGATTGATACTCAAGGAGAACGATATTTATATTTTGCTTCAGGATTTGCAGCGATTTTCTTGGCAATTATCTTGATTGTAATTTTACAAAATTTGGCGTTAATTTTAATTGTTTCGAGTGCAATATTACTGTATTTTGGCACGTCAGTCTATGATCTCAATCAAAACTGGAATACAGCAGCAAAAATCTCTGAAGATCTTTTAGTGAGTTTGCAGGAAATCCCTAAGAGTCAAGTAATTATTAATAGTTTACCGGATAACTATCATGGTGCTTATATCTATCGAACTGGACTAATTCAAGGTCTTTATTTATTTGATCCGAGTAATCAATTTGAGATTGAGTTTCACCGCAAAAAATTTAATCCCGCTTTTGAAAATGTCAAGTTCACCACCAATAATATTCAAATTGTGATGAATCATAGTTTAGTTGAAGCGAATGATAGTATCTTGGTGAATAATCCTGAAGTGGGGGTTTATCAATTTCAACTTTCTAATCCTTTAGCCTCATTCTATGCCTGGAATAAAAATGATTTAGAGACAGAAAGCTACCAAGTCACAAATTTAGAATATCATCAATATGAACTGCGGTTTATCGATTTAACCAGAGTCGAAGATTTGGTGTTTTATTCGTCAGGTAAATTAGTTGACCAACTTTAAACCCCGCTAAACTGTTGTCACGCATTGAAATTTTTAATTAAGCGTAATAGAGAAGTGGAGAGATAGAAAGATCAATTGAAAGCTTTTCCACAATGGAGTCGATCTAAAATCTAGATGCACATTCGCTTAATAATGACCTTAATGATCTGATCAAACCCTATTTCTTCCAGAATAAATGAGATTACTGAATTTAATCTCAATATCTCAGGTTTCGCCACAATTCGGAATGAATGAGGTATCATTATTACAATTTGGCAAATTTTAAGTTTGGTGTGATGGAGCCGATTTACATTTTAGGTGGTGGGCCTGCGGGACTCGCAGCAGCATATAATTTGACCCAGCAAGGTCAACGAGTTGTCGTTGTTGAACGAGATACTCAAGTTGGTGGACTGGCGAAAAGCTTTGAATATAAAGGATTTATTCTTGACTACGGGCCGCATCGATTTTATACCAAACTGGCTCCGGTTTTGAAGCTGTGGAATCAGGTTTTAAAAGAGGAACAAGTCACTGTTAATCGCCTCACTCGCATTTATTATGGAGGGAAATATTTTAGTTATCCCCTCAAAGCTAAACAGGTTTTATTCGCTCTGGGTTGGTTGGAAAACTTACGAATTATTAGTTCTTATTTTGCGGCTCGTTTGTTTCCCAAGAAGAATCCAAATAACTTTGCAGAATGGGTAATTGATAAGTTTGGGCGGCGACTATTTGAGATTTTCTTTCAAGGATATACTGAAAAACTTTGGGGAATTCCTTGTAATCAGATTAGTGCAGATTGGGCGGCTCAAAGAATTAAAGGTTTATCTTTTATTAAAGCAGCTCGGAATGCAATTTTCGGCAATGATGGCAAAGTTAAAACACTAATTTATCAATTTCAATTTCCCCGTTTAGGTTCCGGTCAACTTTATGAAAAAATCGTCGATTATCTCCAGGAAAACAATCAAACTGTTTTATTAAATACTGAAGTGGTTCGAGTTCATCACGATAATTTTAAAGTGACTCACGTTACTCTCAAAAATCGTCAAACTCAAGAACAGAAAACCGTTCCTTGTGGTAATGTTATTTCTTCAATTCCGATTACTCACTTAATGCAGCAAATCGAATCTTCTCCTCCGGTAGAAGTCATTCAAGCTGCAAACTCTCTCAAATTTCGCAATACAATCTTAGTGTATGTGATTGTAGAATCCGGTAATTTATTTCCTGATAATTGGCTGTATATTAATGATCCTAGAGTTCAGTTAGGGCGAGTCACAAACTTTGCCAATTGGTCGCCCGAGATGCTTCCCAACTCTCAGCAAACCCCCCTTTGTTGTGAATATTGGTGTAACTTTGAGGATGATTTATGGCAATGTCCAGAAGATGAACTGCGGATTAAAGCAGAAGCAGAACTCCGAAAAATAGGGTTATTAAAACAAGAAAAAGTTGTTGATGGTTTTGTCGTCCGTTTACCTCGAACTTATCCAATTTATGCAGGAAACTACAAAGAAGCGTTGGGCGAAATTAAAGCTTATCTACAATCTTTTAAAAACCTACAATTAATTGGTCGCTATGGTGCATTTAAGTATAACAATCAAGACCATAGTTTATTAATGGGAATTCTCGCGGCTGAGAATGTTCTAACACCGAATAAACATGATCTTTGGGCGGTGAATAGTGATAGCGAATACGTCGAAGAAGCCAACGCAGAAGCCGCCACAACAGTTGCTAAAAAAACTGGGGTTTATCGGCGTCGAAAATTGGTTCAAATTCTACAACAATTTGGCGGTTATCTGTTTACAGGAGGAACTGCAACTCTAGTTGATGTTCTTGTGTTTTCGCTCTTAACTCAAGCAGGCTTATGGTATGTTTATGCTTTAGGGATTAGTTGGTTTTTTGGATTGAGTACCAACTTTTGGCTGAGTCGTCGCTTCGTTTTTGGAATTTATTGGAATAATTGGTGGATTCAATATGCAGTTTTTACTTCCGTTGCATTGAATAGTTTGTTAGCAAATTTAGGACTATTACAACTGTTAATTAATGAAGCGGATTGGAATCCAACTCTCGCTCGTTTAGTCAGCTCTGCTTGTGTAGCGATGATTAGTTTTACAGGTCATAAACTGTATTCTTTTTCTCAACCACAATCGGCTTCTAAGCTTTCAGAAATTGAGACTTAAACTCTAACTTAACTGCTAATGTTTAATCGTGAAAATAGTTCTAAGCCGCGTTTAGATTGGGTTATTTGTCTCACCCTACTGAGTTGGGTTGTTTTAGTTCCAATTGTGAATCAAATTCAGATTCCACTGGGAAATAAAACCGATGTCATTTCACTGGCTTACTTGGAAAATATTAGCCCTTATACAGACTATTTGAAATATTTGATTCTTTTGTTAGTTCCACCTCTTGTAGCGGTTATAAGTTTAAAGATTAAGGGGAAAACACTTGAATCTATTTTTCAGACTATTTTATCTTTTGTTAAAGATCAACGAGTGTGGGTTGTCACAGCAGGAATATTATTAACAGCTTGGGTAATTAATATTCCCTTCGATCAATTTAAGATTAAAGAGACTTTAATTGATTCTTTTCACGAAGGAGAGTATCTAGGATTTTTACCCAATTTTCTTCAGTTAGAAAAACCTTTTATTAATACTGTTTTAATTCATGGTTGGGGAATGGATGTTCTACCGACTTGGTTAGCAACTTTGTTCACTTTTAATGATAATGGTATTGCTCTAACTCGTTTATTTGTTAACATTGAAAATGTAATTACAAGTTTAGGATATTTCTGGATTTTCTGGGAACTAACCGGAGCTACAAAACTTAAAAAATCCCGTTTACCCATTTTTTTAGCATCCTGTTTATTATTTTGTATTTTAGATGGAATTTTGTTTAAATTTGATGGACGACGAGGAACTTTTTTCATGCTTCAGTTGGCTCTTACTCTGAGATGTTTTAGAGTCATTGATATTAAACCGAAACAAGCACAACTGTTAGGAATTATCTTAGGTGCATCAGTTTCGGCGAGTTTTTTATATGTTTATGACCGCGCAATTTACTTTTTAGCGGTTTATGTTTTTAGTCTGGTTTTGAGCTTGTTTTTAGATAAAAAAACGGCTAAAACTTGGATTTTTAGTTCTTTAACAGGTGTGATTCTTTCTCTAATTTTAATCACAGCACTTTTAGGAATTGAACAGGTTTTAGCGATTGGTTCGCACGTTCTCTACTGGGGAAAATACGGTCGATATATCTCTTTTATTCCTTTACCTCCTCTAGAGATGACTTTCATCTCACAGAACTTTTGGTTAGCGATGCTAATTCAAACTTTTGTGTTGGTTTATTTATTGTTGGATTTTATGACAGAAAATTCAAAATTTCGTCCTTTTGTTCAGAGAAATTATTTACTTATATTACTGCTTTCTGCGTCGGTTGTTTATATGCGAATTACCCTTGATCGTAGTGATTTAGGTCATGCTTATCATGGTACAATTCCAACTGTTTTTTTACTGGCTTATTTGAGTTATATTGGCTTTCGTCAATATTTACAACCGCAGTTAGAACACCTTAAACTTAATTCTATTCATCAAATTCTAATTGTTATTTTAGTTTTCAGCTTAATTCGTTCTGAACCTGGATTTAATTTACAAACAGCTATCAATAAAATTGTCAAATTACCTAGTCGATTATCTTTTACTGATGCTCAAATTCTGAAACAGGATTACTTAGAAGCTTTAACGGTAATGAAACCAGAAGTCGATCAACAATCTTGCTTTTTCAACCTCACTTCTGAAGGATTATGGTATTATTTATTTAACAAACCCTCTTGCTCAAAATATGGCTATGTTCTCTACTCTAAGCCTGTCGAAGCTCAAAAAGTAGTCGTTCAAGAGTTAGAAAAAACTCAACCAAATATTATCTTACTCACCAATGAAATGTGGTTTGAAAATCCTTGGGATGGCGTGTTAAAATCTGACTCTGCGGCTTTGATTTATCAGAATGTTTTACACCAGTATCGACCTTATAAGTTAGTTCAGTCTCATTGGTTTTGGAAACGTAGTAATCGCCTTTTGAGTTTTATTGAAACTAATCCTCAAACCAACTTTCAAAATGGATTTGTAGAAGTTATACCCCCTGAAGTCATTTACAGAAATGATGTTATAGAAATGAGTGGATGGGCGGTTTTACCAGAAAAGCAAAAACCCGCAGATGCAGTTTATCTCAGCTATGGCGATCAAAATCAGCTTATTACAGTGGGAAAAGTGAATCAAAATCGTTCAGATGTAGCTGAAGTTTTATCGGTATTTGAGTATAGTCAATCGGGTTGGTTTATTCGAGTTCCCACGACAGTTTTACCTCTAGGAAATACGGTATTAAAAGTTTGGGCGTATGATGCAGAAACCGAAACATTAACCCAAATTGGATCGGAAATTCCTGTAGAAGTAACTCAAGCCATGCGACTGTAAAATAAAATTAAACTCTATAAATCTTAGAGATAATACTCAATAATCTGAGTGGTTCTTTTTCCGGTTTTTTCCCATTGAAACTCTTTCGCTCTCGCTAATCCTAAATGGCGAAGATCTGATCGCATTTTAGTATCATTTGCTAAAGTTTTCATTGCTTCTGTAATTTCATTTACCTCTAAAGGATTGATATATAACGCCGCATTTCCAGCAACTTCCGGTAAAGAAGCAAGGTTAGAAGTAATCACAGGAGTTCCACAAGCCATCGCTTCAAGAACTGGAAAACCAAACCCCTCCCAAAGACTTGGAAAAACCAGTGCTATAGCTTGATTAATGACTTTTGTAAACTCTTTTGGTGAGACATAATCTAAGAATTTTACCTGTTGATTTAATCCTAATTCTGCGACTTGTACTTTTAGATTTGGAGTATAGGTTTTATCAGTTGGTCCCGCGAACCACAACTCATAATTAGAACGATCAGGTAATTGAGAAAATGCAGTAATTAATCGGTGCAAATTCTTATAAGCATCATGGCGACCAATATAGAGAAAATAATTGCTTATGGGTAAATCAAGAAATTGAAATTTTTCAGGATTATATCCTAAAGCAATAGGTGTTATTTTAGTTTCAGGAATTTTAAAAAACTGCACTAAATCTTGAGCCGTCGATTGAGAATTACAAACAATATGTTCAGCTTGAGATAATACCATTGGAATGTAGTATTTAAAGTAAGCAGTTAGGCGAGAACCCCGTCTTGGAAACCTGAGAGGAATTAAGTCATGGGCCATGACAATCGAACGACAGGAAGAATATAATGGAGCTTCTGGGAGTGGTGAAAAGACGAGATTTCCTTTGAGTTTACGGTAAATAGAAGGAAGTTTAAATTGAGTCCAAAGTAAACGGCGAAAATGTCCTTTTGTTCCCTGAGCAGGTGTCATATTACTGGGAACGGGATAACAGGAGTAACCCGGTTTAGATTCTGCTACTAATAGAGTTGGATTGAGTCGTTTGAGTTGGGGTAAAATCTGACTCGCATAGATAGAAATACCTGTGGCTTCAGGAATAAGAACAGAAAGGTTGATTAGCAGTGAATTAGACATTAATACTCAGTACGATGAGGATAATCTTATCAATCAATTTTTAGTTTTTAAATAAGATTTAAAGTTTATTTCTTACACAAAAAACACCGAATAAATAGGGGCATAAAAGATAGCCCCTAACTCGATCAATTTGACTGATCAACAGAGAAAACTATAAGAGTCAGCTACATGATTTTGACAATGTAAAATATTTACAGTCTGTTTTGTGAGCCTATTTTTACCGATGAACTATGCCTCTGTTTTTCCGCCATAACCTCCTTCTTCTGGAAAACGAGTAATATCATCTTCTCCCAAATATTCCCCATTTTGTACTTCAATCATTACTAAGGGAATTACTCCCGGATTTTCAAGTCTATGGGGAGTATTCATCGGAACATAGGTGGATTGTTTAGGAATCAGAGTTGTGTGTTCACCCCCACAAATCACCTTAGCAGTACCCGCAACAACAATCCAATGTTCACTGCGATGATAGTGCATTTGGGTACTAATATGATATCCCGGATTCACAATAATCCGATTAATCCGATAGCGATCGCCCTCTTCCAAAACTGTCACCTGACCCCAAGGGGGTGTACGAGTTTGAGAAGTGTCAGTTTTCGTCGGTGTCTCCGTTTTTACGGATGTGTCAGTATTATCTTTTGTCATAATCCTTGTCGAGAATTAGAAATCTTACAGCTATTATAGGTTCTAGCACTAACAAACATAAGGTGTAAATATTCTGATGAAAAAATGGATAGTTTGTCTGTTAGCAACTAGCTCCTATTTTAGTTTATCCGTTCCTGTGTTCGCTTGGCCAACAGTGGAGGAAATAATTCACAGCCAAATTCTCAAAGCCTGTCAAACTCTCTCTCACGAGGAAGCTTTAAATCAAGTTTTGGGTGAATATGGGCCAGAAGCTCAAAAAAATTATCCAATGTGGCGAGAAATGACCGCAGAAGATTGTGCAAACGCCACGGTTCCTCCTGATCCTTCTGGTATTAAAGGTCAATGTTCGAGTGAATTTGCTTCCATTGGAGAAGAACTTGATACTTCACATTTAACTTGGAGAGAATGTTGGTTAGAAGTCACTTCTAATAAAGTTCTTTTTAAAACAACTTTTGATACAACTGCAATGATCGGAAATCAGATGTCTGAATCTCAGTTTTTAGTAAGCGAACAGCAATATAATTTTCCCGAAGCAATGCGAGATTATTGGGATGAATATGAAGCGCAAGGCTACTGTCAAATTAATCAGGAAGAAACCCTCTGTAGTTTACAACTCAATCATGGTCAATGGTTAAAAATTTTTAAACCGGATTTGAATTCCTATTCTGAGACTCCTCAACTAAATGACAAGCCACAAAATGTCCTGGATTAACCTCTCTAAATTCCGGTTCTTCTAGACGACAACGATCAACAACAAGCGGACAACGAGTGTTAAATCGACAACCTTTCGGGGGATTTATGGGGCTAGGAATATCATCTTTGAGAAGAATTCGTTCACGTTTAGCCTCAAGTTCAGGATCGGGAATGGGCACCGCAGAAAGTAAAGCTTGAGTATAGGGATGTAAGGGATTTTCATAAATATCAACTCGCTCTGCGAGTTCAACAATTTTACCCAAATACATCACAGCAATCCGCTTAGAAATATGTCGAACTACACTTAAATCATGGGCTATAAATAGATAAGTTAGTCCTAATGTTTTCTGCAAAGATTGCATTAAATTAATCACTTGAGCTTGAATCGAAACATCCAATGAAGCAATCGGTTCATCACAAACAATAAAATCAGGATTAACGGCTAAAGCCCTAGCAATACCAATTCGCTGTCGTTGACCTCCTGAAAATTCATGGGGATAACGGTTAATAAATTGAGGATTTAATCCTACTAATTCTAATAATTCTTCAACATGAGCGCGTATTTTTTTTGTAGCTAAGTTATGAACAATCAATGGTTCTGCAATGATTTTCCCTACCGTCATTCGAGGATTTAAGGAAGCATAGGGGTCTTGAAAAATAATTTGCATTCGCCGACGAATTTTCCGTATTTCTTCCGGTTCTAATGTAGTTAAATCTGTATCTTCAAAGTAAACTTTTCCGACCGTTGGACGAATCAGTTGTAAAATTGCCCGTCCGGTTGTACTTTTTCCGCAACCAGATTCTCCGACTAAACTTAAGGTTTCACCCCGTTTAATCTCAAAAGTTAACCCATCAACGGCTTTAATTGCACCGACTATTTTTTGAATAATAAGTCCTTGAAAAACAGGAAAATGTACCTGTAAATTTTGAATCGTGATTAATGTATCTTGTTTTGGATTTGTTTGAGGTGTATTAATATCAGTTTCAATCATTTTATTTTTTTTATTAATAAGATTATACTTCAGGCTTTACCCAACACGCCACTTCATGTCCATTTTCTATCATTTCTAATGGGGGATCTTCTTGAAAACAATGTTCGACAGCAAAACGACATCTCGGTGCAAATGGACAACCTTTTGGATAATGAGTTAAATCGGGAGGAACTCCTTCAATTGCAGGTAACTTTTCGGGAATCTTTCCTGTTAAACGCGGTAAACTTTCTAGTAATCCTATTGTATAAGGATGGCGAGGATTTTTATAGAGTTGATTAATAGAAGCTTGTTCAACAATTTGACCCGCATATAATACTAAAATTCTATCCGCTAATCCCGCCAATAATGCCAAATCATGGGTAATCCAAATCACCGCCATTTCTAGTTCTTTTTTTAACTGTTTAACTAACTCCACAACCTGGGCTTGAACCGTGACATCTAAAGCCGTTGTGGGTTCATCTGCAATTAATAATTTTGGATGACAAGCTAACCCCATCGCAATCATTACTCGTTGGCGCATTCCCCCTGAAAATTGATAGGGATAGTTTTTGATTCTGCCTTCAGCGTCGGGAATTCCGACTTTTTTTAACAATTCAATTGCTCTTAATTTTGACTCGTTTTTATTCAGTCCTAAATGAAGCTGAATTGACTCTGTAATTTGTTTTTCAATCCGGAGAACTGGATTAAGAGAAGTCATTGGATCTTGAAAAATAATCGAAATTTTATTGCCCCGAATTTTTCGTAAATTCTCTGAAGAAAGCGTTAGTATATTTTTGCCTTCAAACAATACTTTTCCGCCTGTTATTTTACCAGGAGGAGAAGGAATTAACCGTAAAATTGACAATACACTAATACTTTTACCCGAACCAGACTCGCCAACAATTCCCACCGTTTCCCCAGAATTGACTACATAAGAAATATTATTGACTGCACAGACAATTCCATCGGGAGTAAAAAAGCGAGTTTCTAAGTTCTGAACTTCTAATAGAGGCGACATTAAACTTTCAAATAAACGAACAAAAACAATTCACGTTTAACCTATATTTATTTCTTGTAGTATCTCTAAGCACTTCCCTATCCGAATAACCTGCTTTACACTCCGTAATATTCTTTTAAACTATATAGAGAGTAGTTTATACCATATTGCCACGATGTTGCTACAAGCTCAAGACCGCAAAAAACTTGATGAGACCGATGATTCCCAGTTTTACTCCTATCCTCGCTTTGTCACTCATGTCGATGAGGGGTTTATTGATCGCTTAACAAATCTTTACCGCGAACGTCTCAAACCGAATACTCGTATTCTGGATATGATGAGTAGTTGGGTGTCTCATCTTCCGGAGATGAAATTTGCTCACGTTGAGGGACATGGGATGAATGAAGAAGAATTGAAAAAAAATCCCCAACTCGATCATTATTTTGTACAGGATTTGAATGAAAACCCAAAGTTACCCTTAGATGATTGTGATTTTGATGCAGTTTTAAATTGCGTTTCGATCCAATATTTGCAGTATCCTGAAGCGATTTTTTATGAGATGTATCGCATTTTAAAACCCGGTGGGATTGCCATTGTTACCTTTTCTAACCGGATGTTTTATCAAAAAGCAATTACGGCTTGGCGAGACGGAACAGAAAAGAGTCGAGTTGAATTAGTCAAGGGATATTTTAACTCGGTCAAAGGGCAAAGTCTACCCGGATTTAGTATTCCTGAAGTGATTGCTGAACAGTCTTCAGTTCCGTCTGTTTTACAGATGTTGGGTTTAGGAGGTGGAGATCCGTTTTATGCAGTCATTGCTTATCGTCAAAACTAAATAATTTGAACCAGGGGAAAAGGAAATTAACCTCTAATTCCCCTTTTTTAGTTTAATTTAAAATGAGTCAATCCTATAACAATAAAAACATGATCAAACCTTATCAAAAAATACTCATTCAAGATTGTGGTGAACCGTTAGTTCCGATTTCTCTAGAACAGTTTGCGGTTGAATCTCCTCATGCTTATCAAAAATTAGGCGCACCTTATCATCTTTCAGGGGTTGATTCTCCCTATTATGTGCGTCAAGAGGTTCTCGAACGTTTAATTAATGCTCAAACTCAATTACAATCAAACTATCCGGGTTGGAATATCTTAATTTTTGATGCTTACCGCCCCGTTGAAGTTCAACAGTTTATGGTGGATTATACCTTGGCTGAAATCTTAAAAGCCAGAGAATTAAAGCCAGATTTAATCTCCTTAGAACAACACCAAGCAATCTTAGAAGAAGTGTATCAATTTTGGGCAGTTCCCAGTCTTGAACCTGCAACACCTCCTCCTCATAGTACAGGTGCAGCGATAGATGTTACGTTAGTCAATAATACCGGAAAAATAGTTGATATGGGTTCACCAATTGATGAAATTTCCCCCCGTTCTTATCCCAATCATTTTGCTACAAGTTCTCATTCCGAGGAACAAAAATATCATCAAAATCGCCAGATTTTAGCAGAAGTCATGATTTTAGCAGGATTTCAACAACATCAAAATGAATGGTGGCATTTTTCCTATGGCGATCAAATGTGGGCAGGGTTGACAAATCAGCAAGAAAATGGTAATAAATCTATAGCAAAATATGGACGATATTCCTTTATTAAGTCCGGGAGTTAAATCTAATGAAACGCTATCTGTTTCTGGGTGTAAGTTTTTCGTATATTTATCTCTTTTTGGCTGTTAGTATAGTTTTCGCTGAATCTTTAACTGTTCAAAAAAATTCTATTCAACTGGTTCAAACTTCAAGAAGTCTTGTAAGTTCAGGAACGTTCGTGAGTGGTGAACATGAAACAAAAGGAACTGCAAGCATTATTCGTGAAAATGATAAAAATTATCTCCAACTCGGTGAAGATTTCACGACTTTTGATATGGGGCCAGATTTAGTTGTAATTCTACATCGTTCAGAAGATGTAATTGGTTCAACTGAACCGCCAGCTTATGCTTTAAATGAAAAAGATTATGTCATTCTCGCCGATTTAAAAGAATTTAGCGGTACTCAACGCTACGAAATTCCAGATAATATTAACCTGGAAGATTATCCTTCAGCAGCAATTTGGTGTCGCCAGTTTAACGCCACATTTGGGGCTGCACGTTTATCTCGGTCTTAGATTGATTGTCACTAGATTTAGTCTAGCGCAAATTATGAATTTCCTCTTAGTATAAATCTTTTAAGGCTTGAATATAACGGGAAAAATAAGGATCAATAATCTCTATATGAGCAAAATATTTATGAAATATATATAGATAGAATTCAAGAGTAAATAAAACTCATACAAATTAATCTTGTCGATCCTAAACTGTAGGTGAATCGTATCAAGGAAATAGGAGGGGTTGAAGAAGACTCCGACTCCGTGACCTGAACCCACCTCAGCAAAGGGCCATCGGGGTTGGGCTGAGGGGACAGAACTTTAACCTTTTTGGATCAACAAGACTTAAAATTTTCTTCATAAAGTCTATCCAAGACTATTGTAGAAGCGAAGCCCTAGAATTTTGATCATCACTCGGACTCAATAAATTGATCAAATTTATCATTTTTCCCTGAATCCTTAAGATGGGTGTCGAAATAACCCACAGGGTTGCGAGATGAGAAACTTGTAGAAATCGACAACCCAGCGGACAATTTAGAACTTAACAAACACGGTAGAAATTATGGCAAATTTTAGTGATATCAAAGAACATTGGGCAAAAGACTGTATTGAAAAATTAGCGGATGATGAGATTATTAGCGGTTATGAAGACGGAACATTCAAACCTGATAATTCTGTAACTCGCGCAGAATTTGCCGCAATGTTAAACAAAGCATTTCCCGATCAACCCGACATTCGAGAAGGAATTGAGTTTGAAGATGTCGCTGATGATTACTGGGCTTATGAAGTCATTCAAAAAGCTTATCGTACAGGTTTTTTAAGCGGTTATCAGGATAAAACCTTTAAACCCACACAGAAAATTCCTCGGGTTCAAGCTTTAGTTGCACTCTCTAGCGGATTGAAACTCGATCTGATTCAACCCGTTGATTTTACCTTAGAAAAAACCTATCTTGATGACGATCAAATTCCGGATTATGCTAAACGGATGATCGCGGCGGCAACTGAAAACGGTTTAGTTGTTAATTATCCTGATGTCAACTTCCTTAAGCCCGAAGAATTTGCAACTCGCGGAGAAATTACAACCTTTTTATCGCAAGCCTTACTGACAGCAGAGGAAGAATCTTCTGTTCCCGAAGACTACTTGGTAAAAGCCGTAGAAATTGATGACCCTGCGGGAGAAATTAGAGGGGTTTGGCTGACAAATATTGACAGTGATGTTTTATTTTCTCCCACCTCGGTTGTAGAAGCGATTGACTCCTTATCCGAGTTGAACTTTAATACCCTTTATCCGGTTGTTTGGAATCGCGGTTATACCCAATTTCCCAGCCAAGTAATGAAGCGTGTTATTGACGTCGAACTCGACCCAGAACCGGGACTTGCCGAACGAGATGTACTTCAAGAAATTATCACTCAAGCGAAAGCAAAAAACATGAGTGTTATGCCTTGGTTTGAGTTTGGATTTATGGTTCCTCAAGATTCCCAAATCTTACAAAGTCGCCCCAATTGGATTACGAGCAATCAAGAGGGAATTCCCTTTGTAAAAGAAGACGATAAATTTCGCGTTTGGCTGAATCCCTTTAACCCCCAAGTTCAACAGTTTATCCTGGATTTAGTTATCGAAGTGGTCACCAAATATGACATTAATGGCATTCAATTTGACGATCACTTTGGCTTGCCTGTTGAGTTGGGTTATGATGAATTTACCACCCAACTTTATCAGCGAGAAAACGACGGTAAATTACCCCCAACTGACCCTAACGATCCCGACTGGGTGAAGTGGCGGGCTGATAAAATCACCGACTTTATGATGCGCCTTTTCTGGGTAGTAAAAGATTACAAACCTAACTGTATTATTTCCCTTTCACCCAATCCCAAATCCTACGCCTACGACAAGTATTTACAAGATTGGCCGAGTTGGGAACGCTACGGATTTGTAGAAGAATTAGTGCTGCAAGTTTATCGGGACGATCCCAAAGCCTTTAAAGCGGATTTAGAAGCATCAGAAGTTCTGGATGCTAAGGTTAATATTCCTGTCGCTGTGGGTATTTTAACCGGACTGAAAAATAAACCCGTTCAGCTTTCAGCGATTAAAGATCAAGTCGCTGAAAGTCGTCGCCGGAAATTCGCCGGAGTCTCTTTCTTCTTCTATGAAACTTTGAAATCTTTGGCGGCAACGGAAGACGGTGAAACCACTTTCTCTGCTCTATTTCCTGAGACGATTGAACGGCCTGAAATTATTGCCGCTTCTCTTCCCTCTGTGACCATTCCTGAGTTAAAATTAGAATAGGGTTTTTGAGTTCCCTAAATGATCAAAATTCGTCCCTATTTTGAAATAGATTGGGAAGCCGTTTGTCAAGTTCACGATCGAGCGCAACCTGGCGAATTTGCAGGGGTATGTGTTCCTCGTGGCTTGACTCCTTTGGCTGAGAATCCTTATCTCAACAAAATCTTTTATCCTTGTCGAAAGTTTGTCGCTTGTGATGGTGAGAAAGTTGTCGGTTTTGTGGCAGTTTATAAAAACCATATTAGCCTACTTTACATTGATCCAGATTACCAAAATCAAGGGGTTGGAAAGCGTTTGTTGAGGTTGGCTTTGAATATTATTGGATGTCCGGCCTGGACTGTTGTCATTGCAGCCAATCATCGAGCGCGTCGCTTTTATGCCAAAGCTGGATTTCAAGAAAACGGTTCATTTGACAGTTTAGTTTCCGGTTCGACTTGTCAGTTTATCCGCTTAGTTCGCTCAAATCTATAATAGATATTTGCAAGTTTTTACTGTTTTAAAATACAGCTTGCATCCAGAATAAACCATTCTTCTGCGGTGTAAATTGAACATTTACTAATGGTGTTTGCTAAAGCGGGAAATTCACCTGTTGTTTTCAAAAACTGATAAGCTTGTTTTCCTTCTTCAAATTCATTCATCCAATCGTTGAAAAAGAAATATTCAGGAACAAAAGCATACAGTTCAATCAAGAATAAATCAATCTCGTACTTCTGAATAAAGGCTTTGAGTTCTTCCAAATCCGGACTATAATGAGCCTGAATTAAATCAGTGGTTCGCTCATTCATTTGTCTATAATATCCCGTATGATAAGAAATCGTATATTCTCGACCTGCTAAAATTGAACGTTGAGCAAAAGTCGGCAGTTGATTCACTTCTCCAGATACCGATGCCACTAAAACATCTTTGGGTTGCTGCTGAAAGAATTCATAAAGTTCAGGTCGATCTGCTTGTTCATATTTTACCAGCGGAAAGAACGGGACAAAACTCGGATAAAACAGTAGAGAAATTGTCATCACTCCAATTAATCCCCCGGCAACAATCTTCTGAATTTTTCGGGGAAAAACTTCTTTTTTTTCTGATTTTGGCTGACGTTGAATCTCTATCCAATTCAACAAAGCATCGAGAATGATCGTAAACGCGACAATCGTAAGAACAGCAATTACAATTCTAAAACTAATTCCCGTATATCGACTGGGAAGATGCAGTTTAAACAGCAAAGCATGAGCCAACAGAAACATCACAACTGAGGAAACGAGCAACTGAAACATTACCCAAATTCCAGGCTTAATTCTATCGACTAAAGGAAAAGCGGAACGAAATAGGAATAAAACGGGAAATAACAACGCTAAACACTGAGTTGCAGGAGTAAATAACGACTTTGGAAACATCCCGCTGCGTCTACTATTAAACCAAAAATCAAACAGATTCTCCTCAAAAAAGGGATTGCGCCCATTCTCAAAAAACTCTAAAGATTGTAGGGCTTCTGCTCGATTCATAGCTGGCCCAAATTCGAGAGTTTGTAAGGCATAAATCAAGATCACAACAAACGCTACAGCCAAGCTAATTGCAAATATTTTTAAGTTTTTTGGGTTAGAAGAAAAACGTAATTTTCCTTCTTTCCAGGCAAATAAACGCAGAATTAAAATCCCCAATCCCACAAACACATATTGCGGATAAAATAACCCCGTTAAACCAATCGAAATCGCTACACCCCAAATATTACTTCTGATAACATAGTAGATAAACGCTAGAAAAATCGGATAAATAAACGCTCTTGGTGTTCCGGAAGCAACATCATCTTTCAACCAAATAATCTGATTCATCAACAACGCACCCACAAAACCCGCCAGAGGAACAGGCAAAATTTCTAGACTCATTCCAAAGGCAAAAGGTGTGCTAATAATCCCTAAAAATGAAGGGATAATTCGACAAAAAACGAGCGGATGAATGCCTAAAAACGTCGCAACAAAATAAACAAGTTTATACCCGCCAGGGGCAACAGATTGAAAATAATCAGCAATTAAGTCATTCGGAAATAACTCCGGATCAACATATCTTTGCATCCAGAAAATATGCTGACGCGCATCATCTTGAATGACACCTGAACCCTCAAAAGCACGATGTAACGCCATCCCGGCATAGATAACAGCAAATACCATGCTCAGACTAAACCAAAAAATCACTCTCGAACGAGGTGTTTTATCCAGCGGAGACGTTAAAAAAGCGTGTAGACGAGTCATTGACATAGACTTAGATTTGATGATAGTTTAATTGCCTGAACTTAAGACTTGAGAATACAGTTAGCATCGAGAATAATATATTCTTGAACCTGGAGAACAGTACACCGATCTGTTACACTCGAAAGGATGGGTTTTTGTCCCGTTTTGAGATTTTCTTCAATCTCGGCGCTCACGGTTGGACTTATTTTTTTAAGAGATTCCTCTTGTTGAACAAACTCTAAGGTTAGTGCATCTTCTTCGAGCATCCAAAAATCAACTTCATACTCTTGAATAAACTGTTTAACCTCCTCTATATTTGAACTATACTGTGCTTTGATTAACCCTTCTGCTCGTTGTTTCATCGGCTGATAATAGTTTTGGTGATAGGGCAAAAGGTATTCAGAACCCACTAAAATTGAACGCTGAGAAAAGGCGGGAATATTATTGGCTTCATCTGATAAAGACGCAATTCGCGTATCTTTGGGTTGAATGGCAAAGAATTCATACAGCAATGGAATTTTTCCCACAATATTATTGGTAATCGGGAAGCGACTCGTTAAGCTAGGATAGCATAAACCCAAAAATACTAACACTACTAAACCCAGTTTGAGGAAAATCTTATTCTGTTGTTCGTTAATTTTGCGGAGAATGACATCTAAAAGTAGTGTAATTGCAATTCCCCCCGCAATTGCCATAATTATTCTCAAGCTATGTTGGCTATATCGACTGGGATGATGTAACCGAAAAGCCAACAAATGAGCGAGTAAAAATAATCCCGTTGAGACGAATAATAATTCTGGTAAAATTAAAATAGAACGGGAAATTTTCTGAGTTAAGGAAAATTTTGACGAATATCTTAATAAAATCGGTAACAATATTCCGGCAAAAACTTGAGGGGGAATTGGAGATTTTCTAAACCATTCTTGGGGTAATAAACCCGAACGATCTCCTGTTAACCAAAAGTCTAACGGTTTATCTGTAAAAAAGGAAGCCCGCCCTCCCGGATAAAATTCTGGTAATGTTTTGGCTTGAGTGAGGCTGATGACTTCTCCCCACTGAGAAGAATTAATCAGATAAGGAAGTAAAATTAATCCCCCAACTCCCAACCCAGTGAATAGAATTAAATAGCTTTTTTTATTTATAGACTCAACAATTTTTTCACTCCAAATCGTATGTAAAATTAACACACCCACCGCAATTAAAACCCCTTGCGGGTAAAATCCTCCTAACACTGCGATCGCAATTCCCACACCGATAATAGATCGCCGCAATAGCAAGTATAAAAAAGCCAAAAATAACGGATAAAAAAACGCTCTGGGTGTCGCGGTAATTAAATCATCTTTTAACCAAAGATTTTGATTGAGAAGTAATGTACTGAGAAAACCTGCTATCGGAATCGGGAAAATTTCCCAACACACTCCAAAACAAAATCCCGTCGTAATTACCCCTAAAATGGTCGGTAATATTTGATTTAATAAAAGCGGACTTACCCCAAATTGTGAGAAAAGTTTATAAAAATTAGCATATCCGGGCGGCGCAAGCGACTGAAAATAATCAATAATCAGATCATTCGGAAAAAGTTCAGGATCTAAAAACTTAAGCATCCAAACAACGTGTGATCGCGCATCATCTTGTATAATATATTCTTGACCCCAACCCTTAAAAAATGCCCAAATTCCACACGCAATCGCCACAATTAAACTTAGACTAAACCATAGCCTAACTTGACGACTCGAAGACTTTTCTAAAGATAAATTCAGCAAGGTTTACCCAGATGTTAATTCAATGGATTTTATTCTATCGGACAGTGTACCCTAGTTTGGCACAAAAGAAAACAGACCGGTTTCCGGTCTGATTAACTAACCCTTAATTTTCCTGCCTCTAATTCGGTTTGTAGTTAGCCGCGTGTTTTGCCATCATCGCCGCAATATCAGGATTATAAATTCGCAAATAATTCCAATAGTTGCCAAACACAGACTTCACATAACCATAGGTTTCAGGATAGGGAATCTTCTCTGCAAACGCATCTGCATCTTGAAAACCAAATCGATCTAACCAACCCGAAACTGCATTAGGGCCAGCATTATAACTCGCCACGGCTAGTAACGAATTATTATTGTATTCCCGATGAGTAAAATCGAGATAATAGGTTCCTAAATTCACATTATCCTCGATATTTTCCAGGGAATAGTTTGTGAGTTGAATCTGTTGAGCAACTTCAGCACCCGTTTCCGGCATAACCTGCATTAAACCCGTTGCGCCAACCACTGATTTAATCCCCGGCATAAACCGAGACTCTTGACGAATTAAAGCTGTTACCAACACCGGATTTAATTGACGTTCCTCCGACCAATTTACAATCGTGTTTAAGTAAGGAAAAGGATACAAAGCTTGCCAATATTCCGGCGTTTTCTTTAACTCCAAATACTTCTGACGTTCCTCGGGTTCGTCGCGCATACTCAAACTAGACAACATCCAAAGTGCGTCTAAATTATCCCCCACACCCAAGCGCACTAAACCATCGGTATACTGTTCATAAACAGACGGTTGCATTCGGTTTTTAAACTCAGTTTGCCACAGTTTCCAAGCCTCTTGATGCTTACCGAGTTGATAAAGTTCTTGTAACGTCTCAGAACCCGCAGTCGGAAGCGGATGTGTCTCTGGATATTGAACATGAGGATTGAGCGGACGAACCGTGGTAAAATCCCCTACAGGCCAACCCAATTGTACAGCCGAGCGCCAAGCATAATAAGAATCGGGATAACGAGCTAACAAATATTCAAATGCTTTTTTAGCCTCTGCGGAATTGCCCGTTTGTTGCGCCCATTTTCCGATCCAAAAATTGGCTTCTGGGGCTAACTCACTATCAGGATTTTTAGTAGAAAGTTCCTTCGCCCATTTAGAAGCCTCTTTAATTTTTCCGGCTTTAGCAAAATCCTGAGCAAGTTTCCACCGCAATTGCGCCGCAGGTTCCGACTCACTATGCTGACTTAACAACATTTGTCGGGCTTGAGACGCCGACTGTTTTGATTGTAATTGATCGAGTAATTCCGCCTTATCATAAAGCGCCTCGGCACGATGAAACGGAAAACGAGCGATCGCTTGATCGAGATATTTTACCGCATCTTTGCGATCGCTTAACCGAGATAAACGAATTAACCCAAAACCCGCATCTTCTCCGCCTGGATCTGTTTGCTCGGGAAAGGTTTGAATCAGTTTTTCATAAGCTTTGCGAGACTCCGGGATTTTCCCATCTAGCCACAACCCTCGGGCGTGACGATAGAAATTGCGAGGCGTGGGAGAAGCCTTCGCATAAGCCAAAGCCCCCGTACCATAATCTTGTTTTTCCCAATATCCAAAGGCGAGTGCTTCCCAGTCTTCAGGGGTTAATTGACTGGCGTAGTTGAGGCGCAGCTTTTCTAAATAAGTCCCATAGTCTTTTAAGTAAATGCCATGTCGAGCGATAATTAATAAAAGGGGAAGTTGATTGGGATTTTCTTTTAAGCGAGTTTCGGCAATTTCCACAGTCCGAGGATGAGCCGGAAAATCGGCGATCGCTTGATCCCAATATTCGGGATTTTCTTTCCCCAATACATACAACGCCTCAGCGACAACGGGATCTTCAGGATAACCTTTGAGTAAAGCTTCCCAAGTTTGTTTCGCATTAGCCGTATCGCCCATCTGTTCATAAGCCTGCGCCCGTTTCAGAAGGATATGACTGGCTAAAAGTGGATAATCTTTTTCTAGTCCGTCTAAAAGCCCAATGGCTTGGGAGGGTTGGTTTTGTTGCAGAAAATCACTAGCGAGTAAATAACGCGCCCGACTGCGATCGGTAGAGGGTTTAGAAGTTTCAGCAATGTCTTTGAGTTCGTCTTGACGTTCGTCTGGGGACATCGACGCCAACAAAATCACCATCTCTGTCTCATCAGACTCCTGAATAGACACCTCGCGAGACGGCAAAAATCGTTGTAACTGCGTGATCGGGAAAAAGATACCAATTGCTAGGGCGACAGACGCAGCACCAAGCAAGAGGGCGAATTGAGTGATCCGTTGCTTAACCATGATGGAATTTGCTCTGTGGTCAATGTTCAGGGGTTAATCGTGATTTTATTAGAAGTTTGTTGTCAAAACGTTTGATTTGTTTTCTCAACAGAAGATTAACAAGAATTTTAATCCGTTTACCATTTACAATTTATTGAACGGGATTAATTTACTTGACATAATATCCATCGTAAAGACATTGGTGGGTTGGGAATGGGAAACACATCGCGACCCAAAGCCCAATGTTCAAACCAAGGCGTAGGCGGCCATGCTTTGGCGCTTAAATGAGTCCGTTCATATTCATACACCGACTCATCCGACAAAACCTGTAGGGGCAAACCCTGCATTGCTCCCTTTAACTCGGGGCGAGTCAGTAGATAAGACCATTGCACCTGAGACATTTCTCGCACCTTCTCATCGGGTTCATAGCCATCGGTAGCGACAAATGTGCTAAACAGCAGTAAGCCTCCCGGTTGAATGGCATCACACATCACTTTCAATAAAGTTCGCACTTGCTCAAGGGTACGAAAATGGGAAACCACTTCAGCAACAACTGCTAATTTATAATATTTTTGCGGGAGTTTCAGAGACGGGTTCAGAATATTGCTTTGAACCACCCGCACAGGTAGATTTTCGGCTTTTACCGTATTCGCGATAATTTGAGCAAATTCGGGGGTGAGTTCTACCGCATCCACCGGATGTCCTCGTTGAGCTAGAGGAACCGTATTGCGCCCCACTCCTGCACCCACGTCTAAAATTGGAGTCTGAGCCGCAGATCCCAGTTGAGAAGCGATCGCCATCAGTTTAGCATCTGGATGAGAACCAAACAATGGCCCTTCGCGAGTTGAAAGCCAACGTTGATATTTGTTTTCAATGGTGAGGACTTCTGTTGTTACTGTTAATCTTAGCCCCTGAGTCAGTCCATGTGTTGGATCGGGTGGCTCGTATTTGAAGACTAAACGAGCATGAGGTGAAGCGTTGTATCCTTCTGTCAGTTTCTTGTGAACAAGCTGACGCAAAGCCTGCATTTCGTTGGGTGTGAAATTTTGTCCCAACGCCACCAGTAAGCCGTGAAACTGTTCTACATATTGGTCTAAAAGTGCGGGTACACAAGGTAAAACAAGCTGTCCTCTCGCTGATGTGAGTCGCTTTACCTTCAGCAGAAGTGCGTCTTCTAAAACGGCTGGATCGCTCATCGTTATCGGCTGATTCGCTACCACGAGTTCTATATCCTCAATCTCATCAGGGTTCCCATGATGCTAATGTACCTCATTGACCCGCCATTCGGTGAACTCGTTCCACAACTGGGGTAAATATAGCGCTACTTGAATCGGGAACAGGGAACACCGGATCTGGGAACAGTAGACTGTGAAGGAGTTTTAGGATTTAGAAATGTCAAACAGGTATTCGCGTAGTGCTATATATAGCAGTGTGAAATGATTTGCAAAAATTTAATCTGTTCAAAGCCCCCAGTATTGGGGGTTTGGGGGCGATATCCTTTTTAAATGGTTTCTGATTGCTATAGCTAAGATATTGCGATCGCATTGCCAACTTAATTTAACACCTAGAGGGCGCAAGCATTACGCCCCTATATTTTTTACACTCGTTTATATCAAGTCATATAAACATCAATATACAGTTATTTATAAATAAAAATACTCAATATTTTTCTCAAAAAAAATCTCAAAGTTTTTCCGAAATTATCCCGACGATTTCTGTAGCTTGCTTATAGAAAAATAAAAACAAAACTCTACCCCAACAGGTTACACAATGGCTGCCTTACAAAATCAGGTTGACGCTCTGCTAAACTTAATCTCTAATGCTGGTATTGTTGTAGATACAAAAGCAGTTCAACGCTCTCTACACAAAGCCACTTCTCCCCGATTTGAAATCGTTTTTGCGGGAACCTTTAGTGCAGGTAAATCTACCTTAATTAATACGTTGTTAGAGCGGAAATTGCTTTTTGCTTCCGCAGGAGTTGCTACCGGAACAGAATGTTACGTTGAATATGCTCAAAAGCAAGATGACGAAAAAGCAGTTCTTTACTTCTTTAGCAAAACCGAAATTCAAGAACAAATTTCCGAACTTTGCAAGATTTTAGGATTAGCAGACGGTGTAAAGTTGGATCTACCTGATAGCATTCAAAACCTGCGAACAAAAGCCAAAGAAATAGAAGACCACGCAAAAGCAATTGGAAATTTAGCAGTATCAAAACAAGCAGAATTAGTTCTACAGTTGCTTACGGGTTTTGAAGAAAACAAAGAAAATATTCAAAACAATCCGATCAAAGCTATCAATTTAGAGGACGCAAAACATCATGTAAAATTTGAAAATGCAGCCGTTTTCAAGCAAATCAAATATTACTGTCATCATCTCTTATTAGAAAATGGAATTGTTATCGTAGACACTCCGGGGATAGATGCGCCTCTACCAACTCATACTAAAATCACCTACGATAAAATCACTCACCCTGATACTTCCGCAGTGGTTTGTGTATTGCAAACAGCTTCAAAAGGAGCGCTAACAGAAGCGGAAATTAAACTGATTGAACACATTCACGATGGCAAAGCAGTAGGCGATCGCATTTTCTATGTATTCAATCATATTGATGCGACATGGTTCGACGCAGCACTTCATGAACTACTAGAAGATGTAATTCGTCGTCACTTTCACAAAGAAGAGCAAAATGAACGAGTTTATAAAACCAGTGCAATGTTAGGGTTTTATGGTTCTTTGCTGCGAAATAATCCTGCATTTCCAGTACCAGATCAATTTAAGATCGAGTTTAATCGATACTTTTTTCAAAAGGTTTTTCGCGTTGATTTTCCCATAACTCCACCTATTGCTGCTGCTGACACTGAACCCGAAAAATTTCAAGCAATTATCGATGCTCATGGTAACAAATTACTGAATCAGTTAATTCAAGAAAGTGGAGTTGAATGGTTTAAAGAAAAGCTGAATTATTATCTCATGCACAAACGTAAACCCGAACTCTTTCAAGCATTAGCAGAGGATCTTCAACCCATCTGTGATCAATTGAAAGACTATTACTCAGACTTGATAGATGAGTGGGAAAGTCAACCCGTTGATGTTGAGACAATTAAAAAGGAAGCTTTAGACCAACTGAGCAAAGACTTGTTTTACATTGGTAAAGATTTTTCCGAACATATTAAGGAACAACTCAATGAAGCTTTTGCGACGAACAATAACAATCGTTTAGAACGAGATTATCGTCAAATTCAGAGAAATATGCTGGATGAACTTGATCGTTTGATTGCTAACTTTTCTGTTGAAGAAACGCATCAATTGGCGTTGAGAAGCCACGAAGAAAATGTCGTTGTTCCGGTGATGGCGATTTTGTCAGAAGCGTTTTACTATCTCACCAATGGACTGAAAAAAGTATTAACTAAATCTTCTCAACAATTGGTGAATAATTTCTTCAATCAATTAACTCACAATGTCTCCAGTGCTGAATATTACAAACGGCTACAAGATTTGTTGGGGAATGATGCGGGAATTCATCAATATCTCGATCAAGATTTGCGTCAAGAGGTAATTCATGCAATTATCAACGAAGCTCGAACCGAATGTGAACCCTATATCCGAGAAACCGCTTTATTTTACCAAGAAGGAACCGTTCCTCTTTTTCAACTGCGACAAACGCTATATGAAGCTTGTCAAAGCACAGATTTTCAAGGAATGTTAACTGCTGAACCTGCTGTTCGACAACTTTTGGAGATTGATTTTAGCAAAAAAGTTAAGCACACCATTATGTCCCGATTTCGGACTACGATTAATGCAACCATTAACTCTCATCTTTTACCCGGTGCAGATCATTTAGTAGGAGTCATTATTGCTCAATATGAACCTGCTCGGATCAACTTAGAACGTACAATTGAACAGGATGCTGAACGTAAACTTGAAGAAATTAAAAAGGAGAAAGACAACGTAGAAGCCAATATTGGCACTTATAATCAAGCTGTTGATAGCGTTAATCAAGATTTACAGGTTAACCATTGTACAGGGTTTAAACTCCCTAACATTTAATCCCTAGTAGGGTGCATCAGATAATTAATTTCACGGTTTCACCATCAACCTTTTTGTCTGATGCACTTTATTTTATTCAGGGCGCAAGCTTTACGCCCCTACAGGTTGATTAATCAGTTTCAACCACACAAACAATCTTACCAACCGCTCGTCCCGTTTCGCTGTAATTATGGGCTTCAATAATATCAGAAAGCGGAAAAACCCGATCAATTACCGATTGAATTTTACCCGCTTCTATCCAATCTCGCAAGGCATCTAAATCTCGACGATTCGGTTGTGCCAAAACTAATTTAGCAGATTTACCTGGAAACAACCAAGTTTGAGCCGAGGCGAAAATATTTTCGGGAGTGGGAAGGGTAGAAATATAAATTCCATCGGGTTTGAGAACCTTCTCACAGTTAGAAAAAATTTGTTTTCCCACGGCATCTAAAATAATGTCGTATTGGGTTCCTTGTTGGGTAAAATCAACTTGAGTGTAGTCAAGAACAATATCGGCGCCTAACTGTTTTACCCGTTCTAAATTGGCGGTGCTACACACTCCCGTTACTTCAGTTTCCATCGCTTTGGCAATTTGTACCGCGTAGGTTCCGACACCACCCGAAGCGCCATTAATTAATACTTTTTGTCCCGGTCGAATTTGACCCAAATCAAACAAAGATTGTAGCGCAGTTAGGCCCGCAATGGGAACCG
>Ga0207419_1000526_pt1 | contig 33182 bp, 24 predicted proteins | sample ElkSloMetagenome_4_FD_184723 | JGI IMG/M metagenome (GOLD analysis project Ga0207419, IMG submission 184723) | Hot spring microbial communities from Elkhorn Slough, Monterey Bay, USA - MD2A (version 2) | ecosystem: Environmental > Aquatic > Marine > Intertidal zone > Estuary: Microbial mat ... | reverse complement strand
ATCGAGGGTGCAGCGCCCGATGACGATGCGGGTCAATCGGTCAGTGCTGCCGGCGACATCAATCATGATGGCATCGACGACCTGATCATCGGCGCGCCCAGTGCGAGCCCGAATCAGACTGACGGGGCAGGGCGAAGCTTCGTGGTTTTCGGGTCAGCGACAAGCCTCCAAAGCCCGATCCAACTGGCCGATCTGAATGGTCTCAACGGATTCACCTTGAACGGGGAGGCTGCGTCTGATGCGTCGGGCCTGTCGGTCAGTGAAGGCGGTGACCTCAACGGTGACGGCATCGATGATCTGATCATCGGGGCCTGGCGGAGCGATTCGGCCGGCTATGACGCGGGGCGGGCCTACGTGATCTACGGATCGGATAGTCAACTCCCCAATCCCCTGAACCTGGCGACCCTCGATGGCGACCGGGGATTCGTTATCAATGGCGAGGTGGCTGAGGATCTGGCCGGCCTACCGGTAAGCAGCGCCGGCGATTTCAACGGAGATGGCATCGACGATCTGCTCACCAGCGCGCTCGACGCCGACTCCGGCGGCAACGAGAGCAGCGGTCGCAGTTACCTGCTGTTCGGCCGTGGCGACGGCTTGTTCAGCGATCGATTCGAGGATGAGTGACACGACCTGCTCCGAGAATCCTAGGGAACCTCTGAACAATTCAGCGGCTTCTTTAGGAGGAGAAGCTTTTCGCGAAGGCAGGATCGATTAGTGGCTGGTCATCGCGACGAGAGGCTCCTAAAATCTCTGTGACCGAGCAGGGCGCCTGCTCGGGCTGGAAGAAAAGTGCTATCTTTCTGGCTCGTCGATTTCACGCGATCGATCCGGTCGCAACAACTAGTCGGAGATCTGAAAATGGTAGCAAGAATCAAAGCCTGTCTTGTCTGCTCGCTGGTCGTTATGCTGGTCAGTGGCTGCGCTTCCCTGGGGGACACGCCGGGCGAGAAGCGTGCGGCAGTCCTGGATATGCGTGATCAGTCGTTGGCGCGTTTATTCAACGAGCGGCCCGAGGCTCGCGATGAGATTGCCAGTGCAGCGGGATGGGGCGTCTTCGACTCGGCAAGTCAGAACCTTATTTTGCTGCAAACAGGCGGTGGCTATGGCGTTCTCACCTCAGCCGCCGGTGAGACGACCTTCATGAAAGTTGGGGGTGCAGGCGTCGGTTTCGGGATCGGCCTGAAAGATTATCGCGAGGTCATCATCTTCCAGAAACAATCAGATTTCCGGCGATTCCGCGATTCCGGCTGGGAAGCCAGTGGTCAGGCAGAAGCCACGGCCCAGGCTGGTCGGCAAGGCGGATCGGCGGCCGGCAAGCAGTCCATCGATCTGGACGTCACCACCTACCAGCTGATGGAATCCGGCATCGCGCTGCAGGCCACCGTCGGTGCCAGCAAATACTGGAAATGGAGCGAGCTGAATCGCTAGAAACCGAAGGGTGGCGGTGCAGGCCGGCTTGATTCTTCCTGACCCACCCGGTCGTTATGATTCCTCGTCGAAAAAGGCATCGAGTCGGTCCATTTCGCGCTTGACGACCTCGTAGCATTCGCAGGCAGACGATTCGAGTTGAGCCCGGTCGAGAACCTTGATGTGGCCACGCTTGTAGTGAATGATTCCGCGACGCTGAAGCCTTCCCGCCGCCTCGGTCACGCCCTCGCGTCGAACCCCGAGCATATTGGCAATAAGCTCCTGAGTCATGTTCAGCTCCTGGGTTTCGAGGCGATCCATCGAGGTCAGGAGCCAGCGGGATAATTGCTGTTCGATCGAGTGGTGACGGTTGCAGGTTCCCGATTGGGCGATACTGGTAATGAGAGACTGGATGTATCGGAGCAGAATTTTGCGAACGCCGGGATCGTTGTCGAACTCATCCTGCAATGCTTTTGCGGGCAACCGCAGGCCCGCGCCGCCGCTTTGGACCACGGAACGAAATGGGGTGCTGTTGCCTCCCAGGAAGACCGCAACGCCAACGATTCCCTCCGGCCCGACGAGAGCAAGCTCCGTTGATTGACCGTTTTGCAACAGGGAAACCAGCGAAATAAGGCTGTGGGAGGGAAAATAGAGCATATCGACTCGTTGGCCGGGCTCATAGAGCACTTCGCCGAGGGTCAGCTCGACGGGTTTGAGGGCCGGGAATAGACGGTCTTGGGTCGAACGAGGCAGTCGCGCAAGAATCTGGTTTTCTTCTGCAGGGTGGTACGTATCGATGGCAATCTCCGGTTTTTCCTGAGTTCTGAACGTGTCGCTGGCCCTAAATCAGGAAATCGAACCAGCACGTAACTCAGGGCCGTTAAATTGCCCTGCCTTAACCCACCATCTTCTTCGCCCTACAGGCTCCAGTCTGTACGCTAGCACACGCAAGAGGACAAAGATTTAGACCGCATCATGATCCCTTGTGCTCAATCACGCTCATAATCGACAAGATGGAAGAGTAAGCGAGGAAGAGCGACGCTTCTGAACGACGGCCTTGAAGCAAGAATCGAGGTAAAAAGCCTCTGAATAATTCTGCGTGGAGCGCGCTTCAGCCGAAAAAGCTGCAGATCGTGCGGTGCGACACGAGTGACAGTAGCCGAAGCTAGGACGAGTGCTCCTGCAAAGAGGTCGGCGCGCCCGAGAAGAAATATTCAGAGGCGAACCAAGAGTGTCAAAGAAAGCAGACGACTAGAGAATCTCGCGGACTTTTCTTTCTCAGTGGTCCCTCTGGGAGGGTGTCGGAGCGTCGCCCAGGGCTCTAGCGGGCAACAGTCGAGCGCCGGTCTCTCGAGGCAGGGCGCACGTTCCCTTATGTTCGGTAGCGTACAGATAGCTCGAGCCCGTCTCATTTACTTTTCAAACGACCTGTAGGTGACTGGTGGGGAGCGCCGCTATAAACTTCGTCAATCAATATGCACAAGTGATCTTGAAGTCGTTGGGCGATCCGGTGATTGCCGTTGACCTCGACAATATCGTTAGGTACCTGAATCCGAGCTGCACAGAGCTTACAGGCATCCAGTTCGAAGAGGCTGAGGCCCGTCCTGTCAACGACGTTCTTTCGATCGTCGATAGCGCGACTCGCGAGCCCGTCGATGTCGCACTCCTTATGACCGAAGCAATCAGGGTCGGCAGCAAAAAGCTGCCGCCCGGGTGTCTTTTTCTCTGTAAAGACGGCACCGAGATTTTTGTCGAAGATTCGATTGCTCCAATCATCGATGAATCCAACGCCGCGGTCGGTGCGGTCATGGTGCTTCGAGACAGCAGCGAATCCTGGGAGAAGATCCAGCGCTTGACTCACAGCGTTGAGCATGACCATCTCACTGACCTCAAGAATGCCGACTCCTTCGCCGAGCACGTCAGGCGTGTCATCCGCGCCGCCGATGAGAAGGCGCTTCGTTTCGCCGTCCTGTTTATCGATCTCGATAACTTCAAAGAGATCAATGACGATTTGGGCCACTCGATCGGTGATGGGCTACTTATAGAGGTCGCCCAGCGTCTCGTGTCCAGCGCGCGGTCCCTGGATGTTGTCAGTCGCAGGGGCGGGGATGAATTCAATATCCTGCTTTCCGAGGTCGATGTCGTGACGCAGGCAGCTGACGCGACCGAACGAATACTGGCCAGCCTGAGTCGTCCTTTCCATATTGGCGGACGCGAGATAAACTGCAGTGCCAGCATCGGCATCAGCCTATTCCCACGCGACGGGACAGACGTTGAAGCGCTTCTGCACACGGCCGATGCGGCCATGTATGACGCCAAGAGCTTGGGCAAGAATCGGTTTTGTTTCTACAGCGCCGATTCTGATGATTAGCAGAAGAAAGTCCGGTCGCAAGACGCTTAGGCCTTCGATCCACAGGCTTTGAGCCACGCCCACGTCAAGCCTCGAAGTCGAGAATCCGGTCCGTCAATCAAGGAGGGCCTACCCGAGCGACGAAGCGGAACGATCCGCCTCGCTCAGAGGTTCCCTAGTCAGGATCGGGCAGATTATATCGAGCAGAAAATTCGCTGATCGGCGCCGGCTTATCGAAGAAGAAGCCCTGAAACGTCCTGCAGCCGAGGCGGCGCAGAAGCGCGTACTGGGCCTCAGTTTCGACGCCCTCTACCACCATGTCCATTTTCAGCGCCTTGGCGAGCGCAATGATGGTGTCGATGATCTCGAAATCGCTCTGATCGGAAGACAGTTCATCCACGAAACTGCGATCGATCTTCAGCTGGTTGATCGGCAGACGCTTCAAGTAAGCCAGCGATGAATAGCCGGTGCCAAAATCGTCGAGGGAGAATTCAACGCCGATATCCCTGAGCTTGTTCATCTTCGTCAGCAGATTTTGTATGTCGCTGGCCAGAACGCTTTCTGTAATTTCAAGCATGAGATTCGGGTTCACCAGTCCGTGCTTGGCAAGAATGCCTGAGAGCCGTTCAGCGAAGTCACGCTCTTCGAATTGCTTTAGACTCACATTGACGGAGAGGTAAAGATCGCGGCTTCGCCTGTCCTGTTTCCAGGCCGCTAGCTGTCGGGCGGCAACATCCATGACCGTCCAGCCCAGATCAAAAATGAGATCGGATTCTTCCGCCAGCTTGATGAACTCGCCGGGAAGCAGCAAGCCGCGGGTTGGGTGCTGCCAGCGTACGAGAGCTTCAGCAGCCAGCAGTTGGCCCCGGCAATCGACCTGGCCCTGGAAACACAGCGACAGCTGGTCGGTTCGAAGCGCCTCGCGCAGATCCACCATTTCCCGATGATGCTCCAGAAGCGCCGTCTGCATCTTCGGGTCAAAGAAGCGGAACGTGTCGCCACCGGCTTTCTTGGCCTGATGAAGAGCAATATTAGCTTGCTGAATCAGCTCATTATTTGTCAGACCTTCGCCTTTAAAAAGGACGATGCCCAGGCTTGCGGAGACCCTGTGCTCGAGCTCAGCACATCCGAAAGGCTGACCCAGCAGATTGAGCATGCGCACCGCAATGCTTTCGACGCGTTGCGCAGCGCTAACCGAATCGTCCGGTAAGCCAGAAAAAATCACGACAAATTCATCGCCGCCGGGCCGAGCGATCAGATCAGCGCCATAAATATTGTCGAGAAGGGCCTCTGCGGCTTGAGACAGGAGGCGATCGCCCTCCCTTGGGCCCAGCGTGTCGTTGATCCTGTTGAAGTCATCCAGATCCAATAGCAGCAGCGCACTGCAGGATTTCTTGGATCCAGAAGCTGATTTGCAGTAATTGAGCTGATCATCGAGCATTCGACGATTGGGCAAGCCTGTAAGCGGGTCATGGAAGGCGAGATTTTCAATCTGACGTTTGATTTTTATGCGCTCGGAAATATCCGTTTGCAGCGCCATATAGCCCTCTAGATTGCCTTGCTTGTCGTGCACGGGTGAGCAAGCGATATGCAACCAATACGGATCGCCAGCCTTTGTGTAATTGAGGATTTCAACCTGAAAGCCCATCCCTGCTCCCAGACGTTTCGCCATGTGGGTAACGGTCGTTGGATCGGTGTCCGGCCCCTGAAGCAGATCGCCGGGCGTCTGGCCGAGCATTTCCTCAGAGCTAAAGCCGGTCAGCCGCTCTGTTCCCTTATTGATCCAGGTGACCTTCCCGGATTGATCAGTGAAGATGACCCCATGGCTCGTTTGTGAAACCACATCTGCCAGACGGGTGAGCTGACGTTCGGTGGCTCGATGCTCCGTGACATCAAGGACGGTCGTGACCTTGAATCGCCTCCCGCTTGCCAGCTTGACGAGCCCGGCCGTGACCATGACCTTGCGACGTCGGTCGGATTTATCGACCACCTCCCACTCCCCGGCGGCCTCATCGACGCCTTCCAGGAACCCATCGTGGAGCTCGGCGGCGCGCTCGCGCATCTCCTGAGGGAGCATCTTGACGAACGACTGGCCAATGAGCTCTTCTTCAGAGTATCCGTAAGTCCGGCAGTAAGCGGGGTTGACCATGACGAAACAGCGGTTTTCGTCGGTCACGCAAATGCCGATCTCGGCCGAGTCATACACGGCGCGCAGAAATTCAAGCTCCTGGTCGGATGGGAGGCCCACTAGCTAGCCTGTGGGCGACTTGATTCGCAGAACAGTGCTGCAGGAAGCTCTCTGAAGAAATGAGGTGAAGAAGTTGTCCCCAAGCTTAAAGATCGGATAACTCTGGTCCTTATTCGTGTCTAAATGTTACCTGGGCAAAGCCCAGCTAAACGTTGAGGTTTTATGAGATTTTTAATTAAGAGTTTTAATTAGAGGACGCGCTGTGGGACACAGACTTCCTGTAGCTGGAATTCGCTGCTGAGCGCATCAGTCAACATGCCGATGTTGGCTTTCAATTGGCAGGACGCTGCCGATTACAGCTGGTATTATCAGATCCCCTTAAAAAACTTTCAAGCACGGCGAGTATAGAGCTTGATCACTCCGAATTCAAATCCCATGTGCGTTCCGTCCCAGCAAATGGCGGCCCGAGTTCGGGCCGATGCAAAGCATCCAGAACGCCTGCGCTTTCAAGGGCTTTTCCTTTCTCCACATGCATTCGCTATGGTGCAGGGAAGTCAACCATTCAATAGGAGAGACATGAGCATTCGATTTCTGAACAGGCAATTCTTTGCGCTGACACTTCTAGTCATCCTTTTCGCTTGTCCGGCCCAGGCCCAGGACGGCAACCCATTCCATGTCGATGTTGTCACCTCCTTCGATGAGCCGTGGACGCTCACGTTCCTCCCGGACGGGCGGATGTTGGTCACGGAAAAAAAGGGCATTCTTCGCGTGGTGACGCAGGATGGCGAGCAGCTGCAGGCGATTCAGGGATTGCCGGTCGTCGATTACGGTGGCCAGGGCGGTTTGGGCGATGTGGCGCTGCATCCGGATTACGCCAATAACAACCTGATTTATCTTAGCTACGCCGAACCAGGCGTTGGCGAGACGCGCGGCGCCGCGGTGATGCGCGCTGAGCTCCAGCTTGGCGAGCGTGGTTTCCAGCTCGCTGATAAGGAGGTCATCTGGCGTCAATATCCCAAGGTGCTCGACGATGGCCATTATGGTCATCGACTTGCTTTCGATGACGAAGGCTACCTTTGGATTTCTTCTGGCGAACGACAGAAGTTCACGCCGGCACAGGATATGCAGAGCAACATGGGCAAGGTTCTTCGTCTCAACGAGGACGGCTCAGTGCCTGCGGACAATCCCTTCGTCAACTACCCCGACGAGAATGCCCTGGTCGACGGCGTCGGGCCTTACGACGAGGTCTGGACGCTTGGCCATCGCAATCCATTGGGTATGACCTTCGATCAAAACGGGCAGCTGTGGGTGATTGAAATGGGGCCGGCTGGAGGAGATGAGCTCAACCGCATCGAGCGCGGTTCTAACTACGGCTACCCGGTTGTCTCGAACGGCGATCATTACGATGGTCGTAAAATGCCCGATCACGAGACGCGGCCGGAATTCACGCCGCCGGTTATCTCATGGACGCCGGTAATTTCGCCCGCCGATCTTATGATCTACGGGGGTGATTTATTCTCCGAGTGGGCCGGCGATGCGTTCGCGGCCGGCCTGTCTTCCAAGGCCATTGTGCGCATCGATCTCGATGGCGATGATTCCAGAGAAGTCGAGCGCTTCGATATGGGTGCGCGGATCCGCAGCATCGAAGAAGCGCCTGACGGCAGCATCTGGGTACTCGAGGACGAGCGGGGCGAGAGTCAGGGCAGACTTTTAAAGCTGACACCGCGAGGCTGAGGCGGCATGGCGCCTCCGACCTTCAGGGGGCGCCGGTGGCCGGTCCTAGCTTCGATGTCGCGCCCCCGGCTTGCCAATTGCCTCGCAGGCCACGACACTGTGGAGTCATGACCACTGATATGTCCATGCCTTCGAAACCACGCCCGTCGCTGGCCCGCTCCAGGCAGAGCGAGACCAGGCTGACCTCCGGGGGCGAGTCAAAGCAGCGGGAGGGCTGATTCGATGCTCGCCGTCATCTCCTTGCTGGTTGTCCTCGCGATCTCTTTCCTCGTGACGCGAATCGCTTCTTCGGCGCTGATGCATACCGGTCTTTCGCGGGACGTGGCAAGGTTTCAGGCTCGTTCCGCGCTGACCGGAGCCGGTTTCACGACCTCTGAGTCGGAGCGGCTGGTCAATCATCCCGTTCGTCGGCGCATCCTTATGGTTCTGATGCTCGTTGGAAACGCCGGGATCATCACGGCCGTTTCGTCTCTACTGCTTGCATTTATCGGTAGTGATCAAGAATCCCCTCTGTGGCTTCGAGTCGGCCTATTGGTTACCGGCTTGATATCTCTCTGGACTGTCGCGAACAGCCACTTCGTCGATCGCCACCTCTCTCGCTGGATCGATCGACTTTTGAAGCGCTATACGCAGATCGAGGTGCGCGATTTTGCAAGTCTGCTTGGGCTGTCCGGCGATTATCGGATCGTCGAGTGGGCCGTGGGGCCCGACGACTGGCTCGCTGGCCGAACGCTGGCTCAATCAGCGCTGGCTGAGGAGGGCTTGCTTGTGCTGGCAGTGCAGCGCAAAGGCGGAACCTTTCGAGGCACGCCGTCGGGTGAAATTGAAATCGAATCGCACGACACGCTGGTGATATACGGGCATGTCGATACACTCGAGCAACTCGATACGCGGCGCAGGGGCCCCGGCGGTGAGCTCGATCACCTCGAGGCTGTGGCGGAGGGCGAGCGTCGGCGCCGGCTTGAAGCCGAACGTGATTCGAAGCGTACTCGCGACGCGGCTGACGAGGCCGACGACGAGAGCTGAGTCCACCTGGTTCTCTCGCTCATGGCCCAGGCATGGCACCCAAAAATGGCTCACTGCAACGTTTGGAATCAGAAAGAGGAGCCGGCGAGAATCACTGCCTTTCATAAGCGTCGACCGCGCCGTCGTCCGGGGGCGCAGGAAAACTGCGAGGATCAAACACTGCGAGGATCAAACGTGCGTCGGTTCTAGCGCCATTGGCCGAGACTGGTGGAAGGCCGCATATCTATCGTCGACTATCCTGGAAACAATGAGGCCGGGTGGAAACAATGAGGCCGGGAAAACCCCGGCCTCATTCATACCTGATTGATGCTTTTCAACAGCGTGGGACTCAGCGCCGGGATACGAAAATGCCGCCGATGACAAAGGACAGGAACATCATAATCATCAAAGACCATGAAGAGAGGGTGGGAACGCTGCGTGCTTCGGCAATGCCCTGAATGACCTGGCCAGGGCCGCTCATTTCGAATTCCCAAACGCCGGTATCCAAAGATCCGTCAAATAAGGGCTGGACAACGAAGACATAATTCTGGCCGGCAGTCAGATCGACCGTCCCGCTATCGTCGAAGCGGGTGACGCAGTTATCCAGCACGCTGCTGGGATTATAAGGTCCGTTGTAAATCGTCAGCTGCATATCGAGATCGTAAGTGATCGACAAATCAGAATAGTCGTAGCTGCCGGTCGTGGTCACGTAGGCGGCAAAGGTCTCATAGTGGTGGAACGCAGGCTCGATGACTGTGCAGGTCTCGTCGTCGACTTCGTAGGATTCCGGTTCCGAGCCGTCGATATTGCCCGAGAAATTGCTGACCACCTGCGCCTGTGCAAGGCTGCTCACCCCGATCATCAAGGCTAAAGCACTCGCTACCCAGAAATAACCTGAAATTCTCGACATTTTTTCACCTTGTGGCGGCAGTAGGACCGCTGAATGATTGTTCGAACAATCGTTAATCCAGCAATCCAACCTTTGGGCGATACGACCGCCAGAACATGCACGAAAGTCTAGACTCTTGCTCACCGATGCACAAGTGCTGGCTAGGAAAAAGCTATTTGGGACGACCTCGCCTTTACGTGCTTTCTATGGCCGAGAGGCAACGCCCTCCGGCCGCGAGCGCGGTAGCGGAACGACTCATTCCAGCCCTCCAGCCACCAGAAATCGCCTGATTTGGCTGAGCCCGCCCTGGGCACAATGCGGTCCAGGGGAGGTCATCGAGACAAGAGTCCAGGAAACAAGAGTCCAGGGAAATAACCTTCTAAACAACCGCTTGGCGAGTCGGGCGGGCCCCCTCGAAGGCTTTGCGCTCGTCTCCCCCCAGACCCGGCGCTCCCTGGCGAGGCCTCTGGGATGCGGTAGGGTTGAGAAACGCCAACGCACTGCCGAGACAGGATTTACGCGATCGCCCCGATGGTCCGGCTTCTGGTATCTTGACGCGTGTCGGAAATGCATCCGCCGGTCGATTCAGCGTACCGGCCAGCCTTCGAATGCGTCTGGGATCTTGGTCATGCGGTCTTCTCAAACCCTATCTGCCAATCAGCGTTCGGCCAGGTCCTCAACCGACTTTTCCGCCAATCTTTGGGGCTTGGGCATACTGCGTGCGCTCTCGTTCTCTATCTCTTTTCTTGCCGTTCGCGCGTTGCTTGTTGCCTGCCTGCTGGTTGCTGCGCCAGTCGCTGCCGCCGACGACTTTTCCGGCTGGCTTCCCGGTGACCAATATCCACTGAGCGCTGAACCGCCCGTCGATGCACCGTGGCAGAAGCTAGAGGACGCGCAACGGCTCAGTCACGATTGGCGAGAGGGTGGCTGGGTCGCCAAGCGGGTCCCTGAGCCTGAGCACGATCTCCTGTTGATCAAAAAAGCCTGGTGGCGCAGCGCAGAGGCCTGGGTTCCAATGCAGGGTGGCGGCTGGCAGCGCCAGCAGCTCGGTTTCGATCACGACAATGGCGGTCGCCTCTACAGTGGGCGTTTTCTGGGCCTGCGCCTGCCCGAGAACATCGACCGCAGCGAGCCGGTCTATCTCTGGCTTGAGCACGACAGACCGAGTTCTCTGTTGATCACCAGCGTTGATGAGGCCTCCTATCTGCGTCAGGACCTGATTTATCTGCGTCTGATCATGCTGTTTTTCGGCATTCTTCTGGCTCTGGCCGTGTACCACCTGCTGATCTTCATCTGGTTGCGCCAGCGCGCCTTCGGGCTCTACGTGCTCTACCTGCTCTGCGTTGGAGGTTTCTTCCTCGCCCAGGAAGGGCTGTTGTATCTATGGCAGTGGCCCGGCTGGAAATGGATCGGCAGCGGTATCAGCAACACCCTTGCCGCCTGGACCATCGCGTTTGCCACGCTTTTCGTCAGCGATTTCGTCCGCATGGGCGTCCTTGCACCCCGATTCGATCGCTTCCTGCTGCGCTGGCCCGCCTACGTGCTCTTGCTGACCGGCGCGCTGAGCCTGTTTGCGAGTGGGGCCCTGCTCACGGTTCTGGCGCAATTCAGCGCGATCGGAGCGCTGACTCTCACGCCCATGGTGATCGCCGCGGGGATTGCGGCGTGGCGTCAGAAAGAGATCGCCGGCATTTACGTCACGGCAGCCTGGTCTCTCGTCGTGCTTGCTGTCAGCTACCGCGTACTTTACGGATTCGGCTTGACGCCGCTCGATGCCATCACGATGTACGGAACGCAGGTTGCCGTGGCCCTGGAGGCCATGTTGCTTGCCATCGGCCTTGCCCATAAGATCGCTCGCCTGCGCGCCGAGCGCGATGCTGCACGCACGCATCTGGCCCGTGAGCAGCGTCTCCTGCTCCATCGACAGATCTTAAACGAGCTGGGCCGCGGACTGGCCGCTAGTCGTGATGCCGACAATGTATTTGCCTTGACCTTGGCCGCCGTCGAAAGAGCGTTCGTCCCGTCCGGAATCCTGTTCGTCGAGCGCCAGAGCGGCCAGGTCATAGCCCAACGTGGCAGTGCCGCCAGTCAGCTCCCCGCGTTACTGCAAAAAGACCAGCTGGAAGCGCTTCGCCAGACCGCTGGATGCCTGATGATCGAGCGTCAACTCGATCCCACGCGCGCCCTGATCTTGATCATCCTGGACGCTCGCGTCGATGCAACGCCGCAGCTTCTTGAAGAATTCGCCGATATGGCAATGCCTGCTCTGCGCAGCGTCGACTACCTGAAGGCCGTGCAGCATCGAGCGGACTACGACGCGCTTACGGGAATGCTGTCGCGCGCGCACTTCGAGGAGCGCGCCAAGCAACAGCTGACGGGACCCGAACGAGAAAGGGTCGCTCTGGCCTTCATGGATCTGGACCATTTCAAGCTGATCAACGACCGCTATGGCCACGGCGTAGGCGATGAGATCCTTGCCGCCGTGGGTCAGCGGATCCGTCATTGCCTGCGCGAGGACGAGCTGATCGGTCGATACGGCGGCGAGGAGTTCGTTGCTTTATTTCCTGATCTCGATGCCCGGCACGCTGAGCAAATGTGCCACCGGATTCGCGATGAGGTCGGCAGGAAACCCTATCGCACGCGCTTCGGGCTGATTACGGTCACGATGAGTATCGGGCTGTCGGTTGCCGATACGCCGGTTGCGCTGGAGAAACTCCTGGAGGAGGCCGACAGAAGGCTGTATCGAGCCAAAGAAGAGGGGCGTGATCGCATGGTGGGCTGAGGCCTCACTTGGATCCTGCGCCCACTCGGCCGACCTGCTCGCAAGGAGTGGGAACGAGACAGGGGCAGGGTGGGCAGGCCCGGTCGCCCCAGGGCGTTGATTCGCCCATCCAGACAGCTCGCAGCCCGCTCCTCGAGGCCTTAAAGCGGGGGCCTTTCTGGCAGGCCTTTGACCACGCGTTTTCGTCGTCAGCGCTGAGCCGTCAAAGCGTCGCCTGCGCGATGCGTCGGTTGGCGAATTTATAGAGTTCGCCCGCCCACAGGACGGCGCTGGCGGCCGCGGTAATCACGAAGAATTCCCCGTAGCTGATCTCGGCAAAGCCGAAAAGGCTCTGCAGGAAGGGCACCTTGACGACGGCGAGCTGGAGAACCAGCGAGGCGAGAAAAGCAACGTTGATCCAGCGATTGCTGAAGACCCCGATCTCAAAGACGGATCGATCCAGGTCGCGCATATTGAATGCATTGAAGACCTAGGTCATGGCGATGACTAGAAAGGTCGCGGTCTGCGCCTCGGCCAGCCCTTGGGGCAGATAGTACTGAAAGATCCAGATCGCCATCGACACCATGATTGCTGCCACGATGATGAGGTTGGGCATGACGTCCCAGGTCAGGATCGGCTCATCCCTGGCGATCGGATCACGCTGCATCATTCCGCCATGGTCGGGCTCGGTGGCCTTGGCCACATCCATAACGCCATCGGTGACGATGTTTACCCAAAGAATCTGCAGCGCCGTCAGGGGAAGGGGCAGGCCCATCAGTAGCGAGGTGATCAGCGTTGCGGTGGAGGCAAAATTGGTGGTCAGGAGAAAGTAGGCCGTGCTCTTGACGTTCTTGAAAACGATCCGGCCCTCGCGGATCGCCTTGACGATGCTGGAGAAATCGTCATCACTCAGGACGATATCGGCCGTGTCCTTTGCCACGTCAGTGCCGCGCATTCCCATGGCGATACCGACGTCCGCCTTTTTCAGAGCGGGCGCATCGTTCATGCCATCGCCGGTCATGGCGATCAATCGTCCCTTGTCTTGATGCGCTTTAGCGATCTTCAGCTTGGCTGATGGGCTGACCCGCGCAAAGACCGACGTCCAGGCCGGACTCAGCGTCAACGCCCAGATCATCCAGGACCTTCTCGGCCTTCTCGCTGAAAAAATGAGATATGTTTCGCATCATAGCAGCGCCATCGCTCAAGGCCTGCGCTGTCCTGGCGCTGGTCTTTCAATCGAGCCTGGGGCCATTCGGTGGCCTCCGCGCTAATGGCGCGCGATAACCGACGGCGGCGGAGGTGGCTGCCTGCTGCCGGCGTTCTCATCGATCACGGCCCGCTTGTTCGAGGTCGGTCGATCAAGCCCCGCCGGCCAGCATCGTTGCGACACCCAGGGCATAGAGCGCGATGATGCCAACGCTTTCGAAGCCGATGCCTGCCAGGCCCCGCTCCTGACGGCGGACCAGGCCCATCATCAGCACCCCACACATCAGGATTGTCAGCGTCAGCCACATGAGCAGCGTCGGGGGGATGGCGTGGTAGATCGACCCCTCTCGGTAGGCCAGGTCCGAGGCGGCCGTGAACAGCGTATCGAAGGCATTGCCGCCGATGATTCCCCCGATAGCAAGGGTCAGGGCGCCGCGGCGAACGGCAGCGATGGAGGTCACGAGTTCGGGAAGTGAGGTTGCGATCGCCGTGAGCAGGACACCGACCACCGATAGCTCGAGGCCGGCCTCCTCGGCGATTCGGGTCGCTGCCGGCTCTAGCAGCCAGCCGGAGAGCCCTAGCACCGCCATCAGCGCCAGGAAGCTCAGCCACAAGCGCGTCAGCGAAGGCATCGCCTCCGTATCGTCGGGCGTGTCCGGCTTCGTCGTCCGGGTGTCGGTGGGGTGCCACATCGGGCGCTGCCGAGCGCTGCGCACCATGCGGATACCGTAGATGTAGAAGGCAAGTAGCATCGGCGTGACCGGATGCACCCCCCACAGAGTCGTCGCTGGCAGATGCGGAGCGAGAAGAATGAGCGCCAGGAGCGAAATCAGCAGCGCGTTCTGCAGCATGTTGGCGGCCGAGGCGGCGGCGTGCTCGAGATTGGCCTGGCGATGAAAAAAGTCGGCGACCGCCAGGAACAGCGTCTGCACCGCGATGCCCCCGAGCGCGTTGCCTACTGCGAGTTCCGGACGGCCGTTCCAGGCGGCGGTGACCGACAGCACGGAACCGGACAATGAGGTCGCGGCCCCGAGCAATACCGCACCCGCCACGGCCTCGCCGATACCCGTGCGATCGGCTAGCTGGTCGACCACCCTTGTGATCCAGGTGCCGAAGACGCCGATGGCCATAGCGCAGAAGATGAACACGCCGATGCTCTGAGCCAGCGACCAGTCGTCTGGATTCAGCGGCAGCATGTTCGCCCTCGTTCAGAAGCCATGGCCCTCGTCTGTCGGAGCCTCCCATCCACTATACGCGGGCGCATTGACTCTATGCGAGCGTCTGCGGTCGCCTGCGCCGAGGGCCATGATTTGCGGCGATTCAAAGATTCCCTAACTCCCTTCCAGCCTGAATTTCCAGCGCGGCGGGTCGGTAAAGCGGTGCGCTATTCCTTCATCCCAGCCGCTCTTTCCCGAGGCGTGGCCGAAGACCGCCGAGCAATCGCGCGCCGGAAAAGGCGAATGGCGCCGAATCTTTGCAGGCACCCGGGCCATGAAAACGTTCGATCTTTCGCGTGAATCGAAGCGCCTTCAAAAAAATTCGACACGCTGACGCCACTGCCACAAAATTTCGCTAGACTTCGACTAATTAATGAGGGGAAAACAATGAATCACCGCTGTTCCTGCCAAACTGCGCATCGCCGTTTGGCGCTGATTTTCAAGCCGCTTGAGGGTAATCTCGAGACCGTTGAGGAGCTGGTCGAAAAGTTCGGCTTTGACTGGCATTCGGAATTTTCTACCGCCGTGGCTCGAATCGGTCCGGGTTCGCGATTCCAGCATCCCGCCGACATCCGCGACATGCTGCTAGCGGTGCTCGGGCCAAAGCCTACGCAGTCGATTCGCGCGGCGTGGATCGATAGCGGGCCCCTCGAGCGGCAGGTCGGTGAGCTTCTTGGTGCCCGATCCATCAATCATTTCTCGCCTGATTCGCGTAGCCCGCTGGCCGAAATTCTTGAACAGCGTCGACTTCAGAGCTGGTATCAACCCATTTATGATCGTCGGGGGGCACTCTGGGCCTACGAGTGTTTGATGCGCGCCACCGGAGAGAATGGAGAGACTATTTTCCCAGGCAAGATTTTCGAGTGGGCGGAGCAGGAAAACCTTCTTTTCATGCTCGACCGCGTAGCGCGTGAAACCCACATCCACAACTCGGCGCACGCTTCAATACCCGAGCACGTGAAGCTGCTCATCAATTTCACGCCCACAGTCATCTACGAGCCGACCTTCTGCCTGCGCACCACCTTCGAGGCCGTGCGCGATAGCGGACTGAATCCCGACCGCATCATCTTCGAAGTCATCGAAACAGATAAGGTCAAGGACGCATCGCGCCTTCGAGGCATTCTCGATCACTATCGTCAAGCGGGTTTCGGCGTCGCCCTCGACGATGTTTCCGCAGGCTATGCCGGCCTGAGCATGATGGCCGATCTCGAGCCCGACCTGGTCAAGATCGATATGGATATCGCCCAGCGAGCGGTGCAATCCGGGGCTCATATGGAGGTCATCCGCTCTCTGGTGCAGCTGGGTCGACGGATGGGCAAGAAGGTCCTAGCAGAGGGCATCGAAACCGCAGCACAGCACGCGGCTCTTCGCGATGCGGGCGTCGACCTGTTCCAGGGCTATCTGCTGGGCCGTCCCGCCCCGGAGCCGGTCGGTGTGGATGCAACGCTGGCCTAGCCGATCCTCTCCGGCGATTCTTGCCACTCCGCGCGTAGATAGTTCCAAGACCGGCTGCTGCCTTTGGCCTGAATCTGAAGAATTTCAGTGGCCCTGAGGCTTAGTTTTCAAGTCAAGGCCCCACGACCGTCGAGCCGACGAAGACGCTTCGCGGACTCTGATCAGCCACGCTTGCTGGAAAATTCAGGAATATCCAACACTTCGAACGTCTGAGAGTCCGACTAATGCTGGGCAATCAACGGTCAGGTGGGAGGCCGGCGGTAGCGATGTTCGGGCCAGAATCCGGGTCCGCGTTAGTCCCCGTATTCGTATTCCCTCCAGCCCTGCCGGACCTGGTCGCTTTTCGCCTTTAGGTCCGCTGCCAAAACGAAAAACGCTTGAGCCGAGCGCCCGCACTGTTCGAGGAGTCACTCCGCGTCGTCTTGACCACTGCCTGACCCGTTTGGGGGTGGCTCGCCGATGATTCGATTGTTATGCTTAGCAAGGTGACGCAACAGAAAGGTTGGGGGCGGTCGCTGCTCAAGCGCACCGTCAACACATTTCAACAAGGGGGGCAGGGCTTGTTTTCTTTCTACCGCAGCTTGGGGCTGTGCCGCGCCGCCTTCTTCGTCCTTGCGGTGACGTTCGCGACAGCCTGTCACGACGATGAGGGCAGCAGTCCTCCGGGGCCCGGCCCCACTGCCAACCCGCCGGAGGCCGTTCAGATCGGGCCGGATCGCGGCGAGCTCGCCAACAGCAAAGCGGATCTCCTCGCGGACTTGCTCGATACTCGATCCTTGATCGATCGCTTGCGTGTTGCCGATCGGCAGCAGGGTGAGGTGGCCCCGGAGGTCCGATCTTTATTGGCGTCGTCGTTAAGCGATGTGCTTGAACAAGAAGCGAGAGGAATCGATGCGGCTTTCCGGCGGCTTAGATCCGTTCCCGTGCCAGACCCGGAAGCAGGTCCCGAGGAGTTTGAGTCCGAGCTGCTCGCTGCATCCAAGCTGAATCGGGAGACCAGGGAGCGTATCCAACGCATTGAGCGTTTGCCGAGCTTGGCGACGGCCTACCTCGAGCTGGCGAACTCCGTGGCGGAGTTGTCAGGTCAGGCTCCCGTCCTGTTTCATTACCCAGCGGGTGTGTTCGGGGAGTGGAGCGTCTTTTCCCCAGCCGAGGCGGCGAGACTATCGCTGGAAGTCGGGAATTGGGAGCAGGCGTCGTCGTGGTATCGGTCCGGCCTGCGGTGGCTAGAGTCGGCTTGGGGAGACCTGGACGCTCTCCGGCAAGAGCGCCGGTCACAGTTCGATGAGCTCATCGTTCTGGCTCGCGCCGCGCTCGATGATAATCGGCTGACGACACCGCAGGACGACAACGCAGCGGCCTGGCTCGCCGAGGCCAGCGCGCTATACCCAGAGGATCCTCAGCTCCTAGAACTGTATGACGGTATTCTCGAGCGTTACCGCGCACTGATACGCGGAGCGCTCGACGAGGGGCGGACGCAAGCTGCACGATCCTTCCTGAACCGCGTTCTGGCACTGCCTGTTTCGGACGCGAGACGGTCTCAATTTCAGGTCTTCGTTGAGCAGGCGCAGCAGCAGGCTGAAGCCGACAGGGCCTCCACCCTGATGGCCGCTGCCGTGGATGCAGGTCGAAGCGGAGATATTGACGCTGTCGCACGACAGCTGGAGCGCCTGCGTTCCACCGTGCCCGATGACCCGAGGGTTCGCCAGATCGAGCAACGCTATCTGGTGATGCTGCATCAGCCCGGGCGCATTTTCGACATCAGCGTCGATGACGAAGATTCCTCAGTAGAGATGATTGTAGGCCCGCGAGGGCGCTTCACTATTGGAACCGAACAACCGCGTTTTTCCTTGTTCGGTCGGCGTCATCAGCATGAGGGACCGAGACACGAGCTGGATATCGCGTATCCCTATGCTATTTCACGGACCGAGGTCACGGTTGGCCAGTATCGACAGTTTGTCTCGGAGACGGGTTACGTGACCGAAGCAGAGGAGAAGGGTTTTAGCGAAGTCTACTCGCCTGTAGGAGTAACACGCGTTGTCGATCGAAGCTGGAGACACGACTGGTTGGGTCGCCTTGCGCCCGATCAATCGCCGGTGATTCACATTTCCTGGCGCGACGCCAAAGCATTTGCCGATTGGCTGTCGCAACGAAGCGGTGAGGCCTTCCGTCTTCCCAGCGAGGCGGAGTTCGAAGTTCTGGCCCGGGCCGGCAGTGGGCAAGCTTTTCTTTGGGACGACGACGAATCGCCCGATCCCTTCACAGGGAATTATTTTGGCAGCCTGGACCGACCGCCCGTCGAATGGGGCAGGCTTGATAACTCGACCTGGGAGCCTGCGCTGCAGAACTACGAAGACGGCGCGTTCGGACCGGCAGTCGCGGGTAGATTTACCGCCAATGAATTCGGGTTCCACGACTTGGTCGGCAATGTGGCCGAATGGGTCGAGGATTGCGCCCATTCAGACCACGAGGGTAGCCGCGGCGACGGGCGGCCGCGGACAGACAGCGGCAACTGCAGCGAACGCATGGTGCGCGGCGGCTCGTGGATTTCTTCAACCGACATGCTCCGACTCGCTCATAGGGAAAGCCGGCCACTGGATTCCAGTGATTCTGCCACCGGGTTTCGAATTGCCATGGACTTTGGAAAAGAAAGGATCAGTGAATGAAAACGAAACTTGCCTTCTTGGTCATTGCGATCAGTCTTCTCGCGGCATGCGCGGGAACCGGCAACGTCAGTAATCCTGGCGGCACTCGAACCCAGGATATCCCCGTCGATCGGCGTGGACCGGTTCGAGGGGTGGGTATCGAAGGCGCCGACATCGTCGCGATGACCGATGAAATGGCTCGTGACCTGCTTTCTGCACCCTTCATGGCAAGGCTGTCCGAGCCGCCACGGGTGATCATGGACGCGGAGTATTTTCGCAATGAGAGTTCACAGCGGATCAACCGAAACAGCATCACTGATCGCCTGCGAATCGAGCTCAATCGCGCGGCTGCGGGCCGCATGTTCTTTGTCAGCAGGGAAAACGCCGGCATGGTCCAGCACGAGCGAGAGCTCAAGCGAAGCGGAGTGACCGATAGCGGCACGCGTGGTGCGGCCAGTGCCCAAGCAGGCGGGGATTTTCGCCTGACGGGTCGAATATCTTCAAATCAAGCCCGCGATGCGCGTACGGGCATGATTCAGCGCTACAACCAGGTAATTTTCGAGCTGGTCGATCTTGAGGACGCCATCATCGTGTGGGGCGGCAGCTACGAGTTTCAGCGCGCATCGGCCGACGACGTCATCTACCGCTAAGGCCTGAAGAAATGATCGTGTCGCAAGGAAGGGGAGGTTTTATGTCGCTTCGTCATCAGTTGTTGGGGCTGTGTGTTGCAGCGCTCGGAGTCGGCTGTGCGTCGATGGGGCCTGTTCAGGAAATCGACCAACAGGACCTTGAGAGATTGCAGTGGGGTCATCCACCAGAGGTTGCCTCGATTCTTTCGGATCTCTACGAAGAGGGCGAAATGAATGCAGTCTTGAACTTCAATCGACTGGGTCAGGCTGCGTTCCGGCAAGGCAATCTTGACCTTGCCGCCACAGCACTCGACGAGGCGATCGCTCGTATCGAATCCGTATACGCCGACAATGAGATGGCCCGCAAGGCCCGATCGAACTTTACTTCCGAAGCGACCAAGGACTTCAAGGGAGAACCCTACGAGCGGTCAATGGCGTACTTCTACCGAGGTTTGATCGACCTCGCCGAAGGGGATTTCGACAACGCGCGGGCGATGTTTCTGGCTGCGGAGTTCCAAGATACGCTATCGGATCAGGAAGTTTATCGAGCTGACTTTGCGCTCATGAGCTGGCTTGCCGGCTGGGCCTCGCACTGCGGCAATCAACCGACCTTAGCGTCGGATTTTTTCGATCACGCCTCGCGCGTGATGCAACGCAGGCCTGCATTGAATTCGGGTCGAGCCACCGAGCGAGGCGCCGATTCGCTGGGCGAAGCGCCGACGGATGCTCAGCGCACGCTGGTGGTTTCCGAGTGGGGCCGATCGCCCATGAAATTGGGAAGCGGCGAGCACGACGAGATTCTGACCTTCTCGCCGGGCTCCAATTTTTCCGCGTCCCTCGACGTTGCAGTGCTCGAAAGCGATCGCTCCACTCGAACCGTGGGCCTCTACGAGCGGATGGATTTCCAGGCAATGACGCGGGGTGGTCGACCCATCGACGGAATCCTCGAGGGCCAGGCCCGATTCAAAGACAACGCTGAGACCGTAGGCGCGGTGTCCAGCGCGGTCGGGACCAATTTGATGACCCAGAGCTTGTTGAGTGGCGACGCGGATCTCGGCGCCGCCGGAGGGGCGGTTGCACTCGTTGGGCTCCTCTCGAGCGCGATGGCTTCGGCCTCCAAACCGGCCGCTGACACGAGGCGCTGGGCATCGCTTCCCGGCACCGTCAGCGTTGCTGCCGCCGATGTCGAATTGCAGGACGACATTGAAGTCCGTCTGGTTCCAGAAGCGGGCGCTCCGGTCCTCCTCGAGCCTCTGCTCGACCGCAGGGCGGCGGATTGCCGTTTGGTTTATGTCGCACATGACTCCGCGAAACGTGGCAGGGGATCGCGCGCTACGCGGGTCGTTATATCCGATCGTGAGCTCCGCCGAACACAGCGAAAGAATGCTTCCAGGGATTCCAGGCTGCGTGGAGAATTGCTGGCCAGCATGACCCACCCGGACTGGGTCGATCCGACGGCAACAGGCCAGGCGGATCCACCCATTGCGCTGGCCGGTGACGCCGAGCCTGCTCCCTCTCCTATCGTCGACCAAGCGCCTGCTCTTTCGCAGACCCCGTCGACAGACTTGACTGCGGAAGCCGCAAGCAGACCGAGCGCATCCCCGCAACAATCGTCAGCCCCGCCCGAGTCAGAGTCAGAGACGGCATTGCTTCCGGCCTCGAACCCAAACGAGGGCATGGCCAATCAGGGTGAGAACTCGTTGATGCCTCAGGAGGGATCGACAACGCCGGAAGCTGTCCACATGGAAACGGCGACGGGTGCTTTCCCGCGTTTGAATCTAGAGGAACTCTGGAGGGATGTCGATCTGAGCGATCCCGATGTCGATTCCAACGCACCTTGAGCAAGAGAGGACTAGCCTAATGAAAAGCACGTTTTCGAAAATCATGATCTGGCCCGCACTGCTTGTTGTGGCGTCGATTCTCCTCGCCTGCGTGCCGCCTCAAGGTCGTGCGCCTCAATCGATGATCAGCTGCGACCATAGAGCGCTAGAGCAAAACGGTGTTCAAGGTCCGGCGCTGGTGTCGGACTCCTACGGTTCGGTCACGGACGTGCCCTTGGACGCGGTGACCGTCCTGGATAGGAGGCTCTATCGGTCTGTCATGACGCAATCCCTGTTCGCCGATCGCACCGCTACCGGCACAACGGAAGTCTCCGCGCGATTTATCAACTGCACCGATCAGCGCATCCAGATGCTTGCGCGAACAAATTTCCTGAACGCTGCCGGCGCGCCAGTCGAGGATGTTTCGGCCTGGAAGACGCTATTCCTTCCTCCACGTTCGATGACGGTCTATCAGGAGCGTTCGTTCAGTGACCGGGACGTCGTCAGCTATATCATCGAAATTGCCCCAGCGGGCTAGGAGTCCTTATTACCATGTACTCGAAATCCCTTCTTCTGGCTTGTTTCGGGCTGTGGCTCAGCCCTGCAGCGCTCGCCCAGGCCACCGATCGATCGCCTTTCCCGGAGCCGCCGCCCATCGAAAAGGAAGACAGCGCGTCTCCGAATGTTGCCTTCCAGAGGCTTGCCGAGGTCTTGGAGGACCGGGGATCTCCGCGCGTTGCCTTGTATTGGGGGGAGTGGTTGTCGAGCGATATCGAGTCGCAATCTCAGGAAGTCGTCCAGCTGGATTCGAGGGCCGATATGGATGGGTCAGGCAATTTCGACCCCGACCGTTCCGATTATTGGTATCTCAATACCTCCTCCGAGAGCCAGATTAGATTGATCCGGCGTTCGGAGACGATCCTCGAACGTGACTTGTCGCAGCTCGCCACGGCGCAGCTCTGGCGAGTGGAAAGCGCTTTTATCGACAGGCTGGCTTCGACCGGGCTGGCGGTGGTCGATCCGAACTTTGCCATCCGCCGACACGCAGGCCGGAGCAGTGACGAATCTGATCGCAGGCGGCTGGAGACGGAGGTGATCCTGGAGGATATCGACTACGTTCTCGAAGTATTAGGTCGCTACGATGCGCAGACTGAAAGCGGCTGGCTATTCCGCCTGCGTTTGACTGACGTTTCTAGCGACGCGCGTGTGATCGATGTCACCACGGAAGCTTTGCCGCCCGATGCCACACCGGTCACCTACGTGGCTTCTGAAAGAGGTTTTCAGCTTGCCCCCGCCGATCAGCCGACAGCGCAGCAATTCGGCGAAGAATTGGCGCGGCAGCTGGCGGAACGGTTGGCGTCGATTCTCTAGAATATTCCTTCATTCCGGGCCGGCGGTGCGCTTGGAGACGTCCTCGTCGCATTTTCTTAAAAGCAAGCACGACAGCCGGGCCTCGCTGCTCTCCTTTGCCTTCCGCGCGCCAACGGCCACCCGAGCCGCTTCTTCCCAACTTATAATTTCTTTGGCCAGGTATTTCGGCGGTTCGGTCAGATCTATAGGGTGAGGCGGAAGTCACTCGTTGGCCTGCCTATTGCACCGGCCGAGCGGTCATGCGCATAATTATCGGAAAGTTTTGAGGCTCTATGATCCCCGTGACCCGTTGGATCCTGGAGCAGAAGGGACCAATCGCGGCAGATGGAGGGCCGCATCGCAACAGGGGAAGGAATGTGACCGAACCGACCGATCTGGCAGATTCCGGCGACCACGAGGCGCTGATCTCGAAGTTGTATGCCGAGCAATGCGCGTCCGAGCCCATTCATCAACTCGGCACGATTCAGCCGCATGGTTACCTGACCGTTATCTGCTTGTCGGATCGATCGATCTGTCAGGTGTCGTCTGGCATTGGCAGGCATTACCCGGGCCTGTTGGAGCCGGAGCGGATTCTTGATCAACCGGCAGAAGCCTGGATGCAGCCTGCTGAGGGCACCTTCGACGACCTGCTCGCTTCCCTGGATTTCAATGATCGGACCGAGATTCGGGTCCGGCGCAGGAAGTTGGCGGCTGATGGTGCGCTCGCGGACTGGGAGCCCGAGCTCGAAACGGAATGCACCGGCTATTTGATCAACGGTTTTGCTGTCCTTGAATGGATCACAGTGGCCTATGAGGCCAGCGATATCCTCCGTCATCTTCAGGCCACCGAGTCCTTCACCAAACGGATTGCCGAGCCGATCGATGCGCCGAGTCTGGAAGAGTTCCTGCAGGAGTGTGCTGAGAAGATGCAGGATTTTTCCGGCTACGAGCGCGTCATGGTCTATCGATTCCTGCCCGACTGGTCCGGCGAAATCATGGCCGAGGCGACCCAGGAGGGCACGCCGGTCCGTTTCCTCGGCCAGCGATTTCCGGCCTCTGATATACCGCCCCAGGCGCGAGAGCTGTATCTGAGGAATCGATTACGGGTGCTCGCCGACATCAACGCGGTACCGGATTCGCTGATCCCCGAACATCTGCCGGACGGTCGGGTTCTGGACCAATCGCTTGGATTGCTTCGATCGATGTCGCGGGCGCACATGAGCTATCTGAAGAACATGTGCGTCGAGTCGACCCTGACGATCTCGATCATCGTCGATAACGAGCTCTGGGGCATGATCGCTTGTCACCATAACGATCGGCTGGTTCCCCCCGACCACGTGGTCCAGACCATGCGATCGGCTTCCGAGCTGCTCTCGCGAGTGATCTCGAGCCGTGCCAGCGAGCTCATCGCCTCGATATTCTCTGATCGGGCCTCTGAGCTCCGGCGAATTCTCGACGCATTCTACGAGCAGCTTTCGAGCAGCGCATCCTTGGAGTCGACGTTCCGAGAGGTCGGGCTCGAGCTATGCCGGTTACTCGGCGCAAGCGACGCCGGGATCTACGCCAACGGTGGCCTGGCCACAACCTTCGATATCGAGCCGCGCGCCAAAAAGGATTTCATACGATCGCTGCGGGATAAGGCAGGTTCGCTGTCGAAGGGCGAATCGCTTTGTTGGGATAAGCTCCCCGCGGCGATCGGCGCGTGTGCAGGCCTTCCGCCGGGAGTCGCCGGACTCATGTTGACCTCGCTCGATGATGGGACGGAGGACTTTCTCTTCTGGCTTCGAAGCGAGCTCGTTCGGGAGGTTCATTGGGCGGGCAAGCCCGGGAAATTCGTCCTCGATAAACACGAGGACAAGATCAGACTTGAACCTCGCCGTTCCTTCGAGATCTGGAAAGAGACTCAGCGTGATCGATCCGAATCCTGGATCGAGGAGGACCGGAAGCTGGCAAGGATTGCCGGGATGCGATTCTCCGAATTTCTTTCTGACCTCACGGCGATTCGCCTTCAGCTGAGCCTCGAATGGGCAGCAGACCACGACGCCGTGACCCATCTTCTCAATCGAACGGCCTTGCAGGATGCTCTGCGCGAGCATTTGCGTGAGGGGCCGACGGCTGTTTTGCTGATTGACCTCGATGGCTTCAAGGAAATCAACGCGGGGATGGGCCATGACATCGGCGATATGCTGCTGAAGGAAGTCGCCCATCGAGTGACATCGGCCGCAAGCCAGAACGACGTGGTTGGCCGATTCGGCGACAATGAGTTTCTTGTCATCCGCCCTCTCTCGTCCGAAGGCGCTGGGGCGGAGGAAACTCAGCGGCTCATCGATTGCCTGCTCCAGAGCCTGCATGAGCCGATCTCGGTCGGTCGAGCTCAGATCGAGCTGGCTGTCTCGATCGGTGCAGCGATAGCGCCGCTGCACTGTGGCAACGTCGATGGGTTGACGCAACGCGCCGCTCACGCGCTCTCCGAATCGAGGAAAAAGGATGGTGTCCAGGCCGTCGTGTTCTCGACCGATCTCGAGCAGGCCTTTCAAACGAAGCTGCAGTTGGAGGGCGATGTACACGCCGCCATCGAGCGCAAAGAATTCGTTCTTTTCTACCAGCCGCAGATCGACCTTCAGCGCAATCGAGTCATCGGCTGCGAGGCGCTGATTCGCTGGCAGCACCCCGAACGGGGACTGCTTCCCCCTGGCACCTTCATGCCCCAGGCCGAACAGGGCCGCGCGATTCACGATATCGGACGCTGGGTCATCAACGAGGCCGTCCGCCAGCGGGCTGCCTGGAGTCACCGATTCGGGGACGAGTTCGTTCTCTCTTTCAACGTATCGTTCGCCCAGGTGCAGGATCGGACCCTGGTCGAGGAAATTCGAAAAGCAGTCGATCGACATTCGGTCTGCCCGGCGGGGCTTCAGGTCGAGCTGACCGAGTCAGCCATGTTGGGCCACGAGGATCAGTGTCGTCAGGTGACTGAACAGCTCCGGGCGATGGGCGTGGGCGTGGCCCTGGACGATTTCGGCACCGGATTTTCATCGCTTTCCCACATTCATCGCCTCGAGCTCGACTGCATCAAGATCGACTGCTCGTTCGTACGCCAACTCGAGCGCGACCACCAGGCCCGTGCAGTCGTGCGTTCACTGCTCTCGCTGGCGCGCGACCTTGATCTGGGCATCGTCGCCGAGGGCGTGGAAAATGCCGCGGTGGCCAACTGGCTGCGGCAGTCCGGCTGCGGACTGGCCCAGGGATTTTTCTGGAGTCAGGCGGTCAGATCGGAGGACTTCCCGGAGGTTGTCGAGAGGGTTGACGGCGGGGGGCTTCGACCCGATTGATCGAGTCCTTCAGGCGGGTGCGGGCTTCTCTTAAACCTTCGGCGTCACTGAGCTACTAAGCCTCTGAATTATTCTGCGCCGGCGCGAGGCTGTCTTTGCGTGAGCACTCATCGTGGCTTCGGCTACCGTCACTCGTGTTGCACCACACGATCTGCGGCTTTTTCGACCGAAACTCTCTCCACGCAGACTTGTTCCGAGGCGCCCTAACGTCTCCGTTGATGGCTGAGGGAGTCGGCAAAGAGCACGCTTGCGTCGGTGAGGCTGCGTTCAGTCGCTTTGGATTGCTTGGCGTTTCGCGCGATGGCGACATGACGAGATCGGAGCGCCTCATTGAAAAAAGCGACGAAATCATTCCAGGCTAGCGTCGCCGCTGCCGTCTCCGCGCTTCCGGATTCAGGCGAGGTCATGAAGTCATGGTCGGTGCCCTCCAGGTAGAGGGCTCGTCCGACATGACGTCCCCCCGATTTGCGCGGGCGCACAAACCATAGCGCCTGGAGCGATCTCGACGGGGCTCAAGGGGCGAGCAGACGTTGCGGCCATCCCCGCGCAGGCATGGAGCATCATCGCCAGCACGCAAAGGGTTCGACTGAGCTGGTTTTCCAGGGCAGTAAACTGCTTGCTGCAGGAAATGCTTTCCAAAGATACAGGCCGAACTACGAATCGCTTGTCGATGCGGACGGCGACACAAGCCGACGCTCTAGCTCATGACACGGGCGATGCCCAGGTCCTACACGAAGTGCGCCGAATCGGCTCGGTCACGATGATCAGCAAGCCGATGCTCGAAAACCCGCCTAGCGAACCTCCGAAGGGCGGGTGAGCCGGTGCCAGACCATGGATGGCAGGCCGAGAGTCCTGCGACAGTCGCAGAACGCGGGATGTCAGGGCCCGTCGCGCCTAATGCAATATCTTCAGGGGTTTTAAATGTCGATCACTGCCCCGTGCGTGGCGATTGAGCGATAGCGATGGCAATGCCTGCTCTCGCCTTGTCTCGGGCGCTTCGATCCTCCAGCTGCGCTGCCGCATCGAGCGCCTCCTGAGTCCGTCCTGCGGCCGCTAGTGCTGCAGCCAGATGGCCGATCGCTTCGGGGCGGTCGCGCTCGTGATTGATTCGTGCAACGGTCTCAAGGGCGCGCTCAAACAGTCCGGCGTCGGCCTCCGCCAGAGCGATATGGCGGAGAGCGGACTGTTGGTAGCTCTCTATGCTGATCCTCTCGGCCGTTGCATGCGCTCCGTCCAAGTCCCCGGCGCGTGCCTGTGCTTTGGCCAATTCGTTTTGAGCCAGAACAGCGTTCAGTTCATCGTCGATTCCCTCGGCAACAGCCAGCGCGCTGGCCATCTCCCCGGCGTTTGCCAGAATCTCCACCATGTCAGCGAGGGTGCGCGACCGCTCCCTTTCAGGCTCAAGGTTCTCGATCAGCGCCAGGGCTGCATCCGGCTCACCGGCCCGGGTCAGCCCTTTGGCGATCTGGCCGTAGAGGGAGGCCCGATGCGGTGGATGGTCGAAGAGGTCGGCCAGGCGACGAGCCTTGGCAAAAGCACCGGCTTCAATCAGCCGGGCCACGGCCATGCGAATGGCTGCATTGCGCTCGAAGGACTGCACCGGCAGATCATTGATAATGGCGACGGTCGTGTCGATCTCGCCGGCCAGGGCAGTGGCCGGCGCCAGCTCTTCCAAAGCGGCAGCTCGCAGCTCCTCGTCCTCGATGCCCCTCGCCATCGCAGCTGCGCGCTCTGCGGTTCGAGCCGCCTCATCGACGGCACCGGCGCGTTTCTGCGCGAGCATCAGGTCGGCTAGCAGGGCGACTTTTATGCCCTGGTCGGGCGAATCCGCCAGAAGATCGGGTAGCGCTGTATCGAGCGAGCCCTCGCGAAGCGCTTGATCGAGAGCAAGGGCACGACGCACGCGCTCGGCAGTATTGCCGTCGGGCAGGGCCGCAGCGGCGTTTTTCGCAATTTCTACGCGATCCTCGGCAAGGGCAAGATTGAAAAGAAAGTCCAGCTCAGCCTCGCGCTCTTCTGGATCCTCGATCTTTATGGCGGTGCTTACCGCGCGATCGATTTCATTGGCCTCGATCAGCAGGCTGGTCATGCCGACAAGGTTTTCGTTCCGCCGGTAGGGATCGAGGACGCGCTGATTGAGAGCCCGGGCCGATTCCACCAGACCTGCATCGAAAAAGGCCTGGACCGCAACGCTGACTAGACGAGCATGGTCAGGCGGCGGCATGTTCAGCATGGCCTCCGATGTCGCGGTTTCGATCGTTGCTGACGAGGCTTCGCCATCGCCAGCCCGCTCCTGGGACAGCGCGATGAGGAGCTGCGCATGAAAACGATCCTGTGTCGATTCGATCGTGCGGGCAACTTCCGCCGCCTCGGCAAACAATTCTTCCCCCATCGAAACCTGCCCGGCCTCGCGGGCTTCCATCGCGACCTCCGACAGGGTCTTGGAGACCAGATCCTTCGCCTCGATCTGCCGGGCAAGATTGGCGGCAGTCTCGAAGGGACTCGTTTCGGCCAGAGCTTGCGTGGCCGATAGGGCTAGAAGGGCGAAAAGGAGGGATAGCCTGAATTTTCGAGGATGTCTCCCTGCGCTGGGGGGACGTGAGCACGGATCGTCTTGCTTTGGCTGCAGGATCATTCTTGGTCTCCATACCGGGTCATGACAGAAGTCAATACGAGGGCAAGGCTGATTTCCGGTCACGTATCTTCGCCTGCAGAGATTCGGTGGAGACGATATCTGAGGGTTAAGGGGGGCCGGCGGGCAGAATGGCGTCCAAGCTGAAGCGCTCCGGGCCGCTCCGCGATCGAATCATTCAAAGCTTAGCGAGGTGCCAAGCGATAGTTCGATATTTCGAATGCTCCGGGACTCTGATTCGAATCAATGCTCGAAGGGGCTGACCGGCTCAGGATCAGGGTGTCTGCTGTGGATTCAGAGGAGAGCATGGATTCGGATCCTCGCCTGGCTTGGCCCCCGGCCGCGCGCCCTCGTCGTTGACGATTTGCAGAGCGAGCGGCTGCGTACGCATAAGCTCGGGCGTCCACCAGAGATGCTGAACTCAAGGCGCTTTCCTGGCGTTACAATCGTGCGCTAAGCAATAGTGTCCACTGACTGAAACTGCAACGAGGAGCTGCCAATGAGCGCAACAGAAAATCCCAGGGTTGCCCTGGATATTCGCATCGGCGACGAGGACGCCGGCACCGTAGTCATTGAGTTATTCAAGGATGTCGCGCCCAAGACCGCCGAGAACTTTCGGGCGCTCTGCACGGGGGAGAAGGGCGAGGACATGAGCTATGCGGGCAGCCCGTTCCACCGCATCATCCCGGGTTTCATGATTCAGGGGGGCGATTTCACTCGGGGCAACGGGACGGGCGGCAAATCGATCTATGGCGACCGATTCCCGGACGAGAACTTCGAGCTCAAGCACACGGAGGCAGGCGTGCTGTCCATGGCCAACGCCGGTCCGAATACCAATGGTTCCCAGTTCTTCATCACCCTGGCCGCGACGCCCTGGCTAGACGGCAAACACGTCGTTTTCGGCAAGGTGATCGAGGGCATGGACGTGGTCAAGGCGATGGAAGAGCAGGGCAGCCGTAGCGGAGAGACAAAGAAGCCGGTCAAGCTCGCAGACTCCCGCGAACTCTAAGGAGCGTCTGACACGCGCTCCTTGCTCAGTCGTTCAGAGGTTCCCTAGCGGGTAACGATCATGAGATCGACGACCTGGGGGAATCGCCATTGCCCCTCCTCGAGGCAGCTTTCCAAGTAGGCGCCGAGGGGCTGAGTGGCGCGCATCTGATCCAGCGAGAAGCGGTCGTCGAAAGCGCAGCGCTGCAGGAACCCCTCTATGGCCGCCCGGTCGGTTTCGGGCGCTCCGTTCGTGTAGGTTAGCCTGCGCGTTTCGATCGACGCCCCGTGGGTCTCAAGCGCAGAACGGAGCTGCTCCGCGCTGCTGTAGAGCTGCTCGGTGTCATCATCGAAGGAAAGTAGAAACTCGCGATGGAAACGTATGTAATGGCCCAGTTCCGATGCGTGGGCGATCACGCCGATGCCGTGGTCACCGATGGCGTGGAAAAAGCGCTCCATGGCGAGTGGTAGCTCCGCAGGGGGCACGGCGTAAAGCGCGTGCGTTGCCCAGGCAATATCGAATGCGCCGACGTCGCAATCGAGCTCCTGAAGCGGTATTTCATATTCACGATCAGCAGCGAATTTTTCGGGTAGGGCGGATCTGGCCTCGGCGATAGAGAAAGCCGACGGGTCCAGAAGGGAGTATTCGACGGTCTCGATCGCAGCGTCGTCGATGTTGGCATGGGAGGCCAGTGCCGCCGGGAATTTTCCGGAACCGCAGGCAACATCGAGCAGCCTGAGCGGTCGATCGCCGACGAGCTTCTGGCGTGCTTCAAGCCAGCGGCCCCAGTTCATCGCTTCAGCCAGAATGCGGTAATCGGCGGTGGCGAGCGTATAGAACGCCTCCATCTCCGTTCGTTTGGCCTCGCTCCAGTGGTCACAGGAGCGCTCAAATATTTTGGTCATAAGCGATTCTCGATATCATGATTTGAAACGTCTTTCAGCATACGGCCTCCGCCTCGGGCCGTGTGCCGAATCATAGACGAACCCCATGAAGCGTATCGCGCCTACGCTTCCTCCCCTCAGTTCAGGTTCCCTAGTCCCTTCGCAGTGAATCCGAAATCGCGATCGGGCTGGGAAGTTTGAGAACGATCCAGTAGGTCGATGCGATGAAAGTCAGAATCGTCGTTGCCTGGACGATGTAGGAGGCTTGTTCCGTCATCAGCCCGCTCTGTAGTCCCACGAGTGCGACGAGCAGGGAGAATTCGCTGACCTGACCCAGGCGGATGCCGATTTCCCGCGACACCTCGGGCGTTTCACCCTCTCTCCTGAACATCAGAGCGAACATGAACGGCTTGACCAGCATCAGCAGGGCGGCGAGGGAGAGGGCCGGCCAGATGATCTGTGAGAGGAGCGACATATTGAATCCTGCGCCCAGGGCGAAAAAGAACACGACGAGAAAAAAATCCCTCAGCGGCCGAAGCGTATCGGCGATGAATCGTGAAATCGGACTGGTTGCAATCGCAACGCCGGCGATAAAAGCACCGATTTCGTAGGAAAGACCGATGGTATGGGCCAGAACGGCGATGGCCATGCACCAGCCGATGGCGACGAGAAACACGTACTCCTGAATCTGGTCGAAGCGTTGCATCAAGGCCATCAGGACATAGCGACAGAATAGCAGCGCAAAAAGAAACAGGAGCGGCGCCAGCAGCAGCAGGACTGCCACGTCCAGTGCCGGGTTGGTGCTACCGGCAAAGCCCTGGATGAAAAGGATGACGGCGATAGCGATGATGTCCTGCAGCAGCAGGATGGCCACGATGATTTCGCCCAACCGCTGATGATGAAGGGTCGATGTGGGCAGCAGTTTCAGGCCTAAGATGGTGCTCGAAAACATGACTGCGGCGCCGATCAGAACGGCCTGAAGTCCGTCCAGACCGAAGACGAGCGCCACACCGACACCGGCGCTGAAAAATACCAGGCAGGTCACCAGCGTCACGAGCACGGCTTCGCGCAGCATCTGCAGCAGCTCACGCGGCTCCAGATTCAGGCCGAGAAGAAAAAGCAGGAAGATGATCCCGAACTCGGCCATTCCTTGAAGTATCGCTAGATCTTCGACCAGCCCCAAGCCCCACGGCCCGACGATCGCGCCCAGGAGGATATAGGCAACGGGCAGTGCCTGGCGGGCGTACAGCGCCGCGGTCGCAATGACAGCGGCTCCGGCGAATATAAGAAAAATCAGCTGGATGAAGGCATCAGAATGCATAAGCCTCCAGTGTACCCTGCTGCTGCAGATTCGACGAAATCGCACCGGAATAGATCAGTACCTATCCGCAAAGTCCTGAGGGCGCCGCGAATGCGCTGGCTTCGAGAAATAAGAAAAAATCGTAGATCAGAGCAGTCGATGGCTGCGCGCTCGATCATCGACCGATCCGCTCAATCCAGCGGACCGAATTCACGCGGCGACAGTTAGAGTCCAGCCGTAGGATTTCATGCCAACGGTCAAAGCCGATGCGGAGCAGTGAAAATTCTGCCACGGACTCGCTGCCCCACACGGCACCGATCGTCGACCATCGATAAGCTTTGACGTCGGCTATCCGGTGAGTGAATGAACGCAAAAATACCCCTTCGGCGTGCAGGAGGCTAAAACATGAACGAACGGAATGATTCGAGTGCCGAACAGGTTGCCCGAGACTATTACGATAGCGCGGACGCCGATCTTTTCTACCGCCACGTCTGGGGCGGCGAGGATATCCATGTCGGTCTCTACGACGCTGAAGAGGAATCGATCGCGAAGGCCAGCCGCCGTACCGTGGCCTACATGGCAAAGTTGGCGGGCGACTTGACGCCATCGACGCGCGTGATCGATCTTGGCGCAGGATATGGCGGATCCACGCGCTACCTCGCCAGGCAGTTTGGTGCTCAGTGCGTCGCCCTTAATTTGAGCGAAGTCGAAAACAAACGCAATCGGCGGATGACGCACGATGCCGGGCTGGACGATCGCGTCGACGTGGTGCAGGGGGATTTCGCGGCCCTCGACTTTCCTGACGAGAGCTTCGACATCGCCTGGTCTCAGGAAGCGCTGCTCCACTCAGGCTCGCGCGAGCAGGTCTGCGCCGAGGTCGCTCGGGTGCTGAGGCCCGGCGGGCGTTTTCTCTTCACCGATCCGATGAAGACCGACGACGCCGAAACCGAGACGATGCAGGCGATTCTCGATCGACTCGATCTCGCTTCGCTGGCGTCACCGGCGTTCTACCGAACAACCTTTTCCGAACTGGGAATGAAAGAGCTCACCTACGAAGCTCGTCCACAGCAATTGATCAATCACTATGACCGAGTGCGCCAGGTCCTTGTCGATCAGGCCGACCTGCTGAGCTCCAAGGGCGTAAGCCACGACTGGATCGAGGGCATGAAATCGGGGCTGCGGCACTGGGTGGAAGGCGGACGTCAAGGCGTGTTGACCTGGGGTATCTTTGTGTTCGAGAAGCGCTGAGAAGTTGGCAACGCTTGCCCATTTCAGCGTTCTGTCGGTGTTTGAACGCTAGGGAACCTCTGAACAATTATGCTCGGAGCGCGTTTCAGTCGGAAAAGCCGCAGATCGTGTGGTGCGACGCGAGTGACAGTAGCCGTTGCTACGG